>OGKG01004623.1_pt1 | contig 11408 bp, 10 predicted proteins | sample 1572201 | NCBI WGS metagenome assembly OGKG01 (sample SAMEA2582146, study PRJEB24529) | metagenome | biome: Human gut stool | place: China | collected 2011 | reverse complement strand
GCCCAGATACCGGCGGCATTGATGACGTAGCGGGCTTCCACAGTGCCCTGGGTGGTGGTCAGGCGGTAGCCGCCGTCGGCCATGGCCTCAGCGTCTTCCACGCGGCAGCTGCGGCGCAGCTCCACGCCGTTGCGCACAGCCACTTCGGTCATGGCCAGGGCGTACTCCCAGGGGCTGACGATGGCGGCGCTGGGGGCCCACAGGGCACCGCAGACATTCTCGGAGAGGTTGGGCTCCATGGCCAGCGTTTCTTCCTTGGTCAAAATTTTCATATCGGGCACGCCGTTGGCCGTGCCGTTCTCGTACAGGTGCTGCAGGTGGGGCAGCTCGCTCTCGGACAGAGCCAGCACGAGGGAGCCGCACTGCTTGTAGGGAACATCCAGCTTTGCGCAGATCTCCTTGGCCAGCTCCACACCGCGCACGTTCAGCCGTGCCATCTTGGTGCCGGGAGCGGGGTCGTAGCCTGCGTGCAGAATGGCGCTGTTGGCTTTGGTGGTGCAGTCGGCCACGTCGTTTTCTGCCTCCAGAATGACGACTTTGTTCTCGTAGCGCGACAATGCGTAGGCTGCAGCGGCGCCGATCACACCACAGCCGATGATAGCAACATCATACATTACTCTTTTCCTCCTGTCAGTTCCGCCTTGGCCCGTCGGGAGCCGGGGTGCTGTGCTGTTTGTACAAAAAAAGAGCGAACCAAAACAAAGGCATAGCCCCTGCTCGTTTCGCTCATAACTCTTTGAAACAAACAACTTATGTTGGCTCTATCATACCCTCCCGCGGCCCAAATTGCAAGGCGTTTTAGAGGATTTGCACTCGATTTGTAGGAAGCCACAAAAAGCCGCTTTTCTTTTTGCGCATATTGCAGAACATGCGTCTCACATGTTCCAGACCGCCTGATTGGTGGTGGAAATGGCGGTGGCACCGGCATCCAACGCGGCCATCACATCCTCTTTGTCGGCGATCAGGCCGCCCGTGAGCACCGGCACTTTGGCGTCCGCGCACACCCGGCGCAGAATTTTGGGCATGGTGCCGGGCAGGATGTCCAGACAGTCCGGAAGGTTGGCGGGCATCTTGCCCAGGCTCTCCAGCGAGATGGAGTCCAGCAGGAACACCCGGAGGATGGCAGCCAACCCGAGTTCTTTGGCCCGGCGGATGAACGACTGGCGGGTGGAGATGATGCCGTCGGCCTCGGTCTGGCTGCGGATAAAGTCCACGGCCACCTCTTTGCTGGCAAGGCCCGCAATGAGGTCTACATGGACGATGGCAAATTTGCCCGCCGCGTGGATCCGCTGCACCAGTGTGGAGATATTGCAGATATCGCCATATAGGATAAAGACCACCCGGATATTTTCGTTTTGCAGCGCGTTCTGCAGCCCGTCATCATCCTTGACCGCGGCGATGACAGGCGTTTCCTGAATGGCGTCCATCAGTTCCTGTTTCATGAAATTGAGATTCCTCACTTTCCTGTTTCTGAAATTCTCTCTTCTCCAGAAACATTATGACGGTTTTGCCAAAGAAAAGCAATCTTTTTTGAAAAATTCAACAATGACACTGGTCAAGATGCTGTTTTTTTGGAGAACGAATTCGACAAAACATACAAAGATTTTGCATTATGAGAACTTTGTATTGACAAATATGAACATCGTGTGCTACTCTCTGTGCATGGACTTCGGCCTGCGGCAGAACGCGCGCCGGACAGAAAAGAAGATGTGGCACAGCCGCCTGAAAGAGCAACGAGCAGAAGCAGCGGCTTGAGAACGGGAAAGTTTTATCCTCTCAAGCTGTAGGTCTGCTCTTTTTTTGTGTACCGGGGGCGGGAGCGGGGCAGCAGGTCTGCTGATCGCTATGAACCCCGCAGACGGTTGAGGAGGGCTCTGCCATGATGACCACCGTGCAGCAAATGTCTTCGTTTGAGTTTCAGATGGTTTGTGCCGTGCGGCTGATCCTGGCCTCCTGCTGTGGCCTGTGCATCGGCATTGAGCGCACCAACCGCCTGAAAGACGCGGGCATCCGTACCCACCTCATCGTCTGCATGGGCGCGGCCCTGATGATGCTGGTCTCCAAATATGGCTTTTTTGATGTCTCGCCCCTCACCGAGTTTTTCAAGGCGGATGTCTCCCGCGTGGCGTCCAGCGTGGTCTCGGGCGTCGGCTTCCTCGGTGCGGGCATCATCTTTGAGCGCAACCGCAGTGTTACCGGCCTGACCACTGCCGCCGGCATCTGGACCACCGCCGGCATCGGCATGGCCATGGGCGCGGGGATGTATCTCATTGCCGTGGCCGGTACCATTATCATCATCACGGCCCAGAGCCTGCTCCACAACGAGCACATCATCGGCGGCGGGTTGATGTTCCTGGTCCTGCGGATCGACGGCCGGAACGGCACGGTGAGCCAGACTGTCCAGCAGATCCAGGCACTGGGCGGCGAACTGGTGGACCTGACGGTAACGCAGAAGAAAAACGACATCATCCGTGTGGAAATGCGGATCAAGCCCGGTAAGAATGTGGACCAGCTGACCATCATCGGCGAGCTGGAGAAGCTGCCGTGGGTGCTGGAAGTCAACGAGTGACCCGCACCGGGCATCACCGAAAGGGTGGTATAAAGTATGACCGACAAAATGGAACTTCTCAAGCGCACCAAGCTGTTTGTGCTGGATATGGACGGCACCTTTTATCTGGGCAACCAGATCTTGCCCGGAGCGGCTGATTTTTTGAAAGCTGTGGAAAAAGCAGGCAAGCAGTACCTGTTTTTTACCAATAATTCTTCCCGCTCGCCCCGGGACTACATGGCAAAGCTGGAAAAGATGGGCTGCCCCATCACCCGGGACCAGATCATGACCAGTGGCGATGTGACCATCCGCTATTTGCAGACCCATTACCCGGAGAAGACCGTTTATCTGGTGGGCACGCCCCCGCTGGTGGAAAGTTTTCAGGAGGCGGGCATCCATCTGGTAAATGAGAAACCGGACATTGTGGTCATCGGGTTTGATACCACCCTGACTTACGAGAAACTCTCCAACGCCTGCACGTTCATCCGGGAGGGAGCGCTGTTTTTAGCCACCCATCTGGATATCAACTGCCCCACCGAGACGGGCTTTATCCCGGACTGCGGCAGCTTTTGTGCCGCCATCAGCCTTTCCACCGGCAAGCAGCCCAAGTACCTGGGAAAGCCCTTTGCCGAAACCGTGGAGATGGTGCTGGACAAGACCGGCTTTGCCGCCCCGGAAGTGGCCTTTGTGGGCGACCGCCTGTATACAGATGTGGCTACCGGAGTGAAGAATGGCGCCACAGGTGTGCTGGTGCTGACTGGAGAGACTAAATTGGAAGATGTCCCGGCTTCCGAGGTGCAGCCGGATGCCATCTTTGCCTCACTGGGCGAGATGGGCCAGCAGCTCTGTCAATTGTAAAATCTGCCTATAATTTGCGTTGGATTTAGGCGAAGTAGACGAAATCAGTCAAGATAGACAATAGAAATTGTAAAAAATACGTTTTTCCCGTTGAAAAATCCAAGATGATATGATATCATCAAAACCAGAGAATTGCATAACGAACCCTGTATCTAGCTTGCAGAGATGAGAGCGCCAAGCGGACAACCAGAAAGAGACTTGAAGAGCCATTCGAGCCGTTTTGGATTGTTCGCTTTTCTTTTATCCCTGAAAACGGAAGAGCGGGGAATGGAATGCCAATTTACCATGGACCCTGCGCTCTATGGAACGGGCGCTTTTAAAAAAGAAAAAAGAACAACCAAAACACGAAGGAAAGAAGGAAGAACTATGAAAAAGATCTCTCGTCGCAGCTTTCTGACCGCTACTGGTATCCTGACGGCTTCGGCAGCATTGACCGCGTGCTCTGGCGGCGGCTCCACCGGCAAGGCCGGCGCGGCGGCTTCTTCCGCACCCGCATCCAGCGCGGCCGCTTCCGAGGCTGCGGACCCCAGCAAGTATGAGGTCACCGAACCCATCACCATTACCTGGTGGCACGCGCTGGAGTCTCAGTACGACGATCTGGTGGCCGACGTGGTCAAGAAGTTCAACGAGACCCAGAGCCTCATCACCGTCGAGGCCCAGTACATCGGCTCTTACAAGGACATCAACGAGGCTCTGGTGGCTGCCCACGCGGCCGGAACCGGCCTGCCCGCGATCGCCGTCGCCAACACCGACTACGTTGCTTCCTACGGCGACAGCGGCCTGTTTGAGAACCTGGACCCCTACATCGAGGGCACCAGTTATGACACCGATGACTTCTCCGCTGGTCTGCTGCTGAGCTCCCAGTTCGAGGGCAAGCAGGTGGCTCTGCCGTTCCTGCACTCCACCCAGGTCATCTACTACAACAAGACCATGGCCGACGCCAACGGCTGGACCATCCCCGAAAAGATCGAGGACTTTACCCCGTTCCTGGCCGAGGTCCACAAGACCGCCGGTGTGTACGGCACCGTGGTTCCGGGCTGGGACCAGTGGTATTTCGAGACCCTGTACCTCAATGAGGGCGTGCAGATCATCACCGATGACAACACCTGCGACCTGGGCAGCGACACCGCTCTGGGCGTGACCAGCATGATCAAGGACTGGTGCGATGCAGGCGATGCCTATTTTGCAGCCGGCACCGATGCTTCCGCTACCATGCGTCAGAACTTCTACGATCAGAAGACGTTCTCCGTTATGCACACCTCTTCCCTGTACAACAACTATGTTGACAAGTGCCCGGACTTCGAGGTCGGCATGGCATGGTATCCCGCCGCTTCTACCGGCGATAAGAATTCTGAGGTCGGCGGCTGCGTGCTGGGCATCCCCTCCAAGAACGACCAGGCCACCAAGAACGCTGCATGGCAGTTCCTGCAGTTCCTCTGCGGCAAGGAAGTCAACATGGAGTGGGCCGAGGGCACCGGCTACCTGCCCACCCGTAACTCCGTGCTGGAGACCGATGAGGGCAAGCAGTTCCTGGAGAAGAAGCCTGCATTCCAGTGCATCTTTGATAACCTGAACCTCATCAACCCGCGTATCCAGAACAGCGCCTGGAGCGAGCTGGCCACTACCTGGAAGAACTACATGGAAGTCATCATGAACCAGGGCGGCGACGTGAACTCCAACTCCGAGGACATGGTCACGGAGATCGACGAGATCCTGGCGGACCACGCTTGATAAATCAGTATTCGACACCTCCTGAAAGGACGTGAGATCATGAAACAAGCCGCTGCGGGCGCAGCTTCTGCCACACAGGCCGTGAAAGCCGACAAGAAGCCGTTCTTTTCCCAGCGCACCCTTTCCCATTTTATTGATTTCCTCTTCGTTCTGCCTGCTCTGATCCTGTTGGGCGTGTTTACTTACTACCCCATCGTGAAGCTGGTGCAGATCAGTTTTACCGATTGGAACCTGCTGAATGACACCTGGAAATATGTCGGCCTGAAAAACTGGCAGTGGCTGTTCGCAGGCAGCGGTGCCAAATACCTGTGGAACTCCCTCAAGGTCACATTCCTCTACTCGATGGGCGAGATCCTCGTCACCATGGTGGGCGGCATGCTGCTGGCACTGCTGTTCAACCGGATGACCCGCTCGTTCGGCCTGATGCGTGCCTTTGTGTTCGTGCCCAAGTATGTGGCCATGTCCTCCGCGGCAGTGGTCTTCCTGTGGATCCTGAACACCGATTCCGGCGTTCTCAACTACCTGCTGCAGTGCATCGGGCTGCCGGCGGTGGACTGGCTCAACCAGCAGTCCACGGCGCTGCCCTCGGTGCTGATGCTGACCGGCTGGCGTGTCATCGGCTACGGCATGATGATCTACCTCTCGGCCATGATGGGGATTTCGCAGGAGTATTACGAGGCGGCTTCTCTGGATGGCGCAAACGGCGTCCAGAAGTTCTTCCGCATCACGCTGCCCCTGCTGTCTCCCACCACGCTGTTCCTGCTGGTCACCACGTTCCTGTCTTCCATGAAAGTTTTCCAGTCGGTGGATATCCTGACGTCCGGCGGCCCCGCCCGTTCGACGGAAGTGTTCGTCTACCTCATCTACCGCTACGCCATGGTGGACTTCCGGATGGATCGCGCGGCCACCGCAGCCGTCATGTTCTTCCTCATCCTGCTGGTCATCACCGTGCTGACCATGAAAGTGTCCGACCGCTCGGTCACTTACGACTCGTAATGCTTTGAAAGGAGAATGCAGACATGGCTACGCAGAATACAGCTATGGACAACGCGGCTCTGATCAAAGAGGTCAACGAGGCGCACAAGCACAAAAAATATTCCGTGGGCTACCATGCACAGACCGTTGTGGCTGTCATCGTTACCTTGATCATGCTCTTCCCGCTGTACTGGATGATCGCAACGTCGTTCAAGTCCGCCGAGGAAGTGCAGCTGGTCATCCCCACGCTCTTCCCGCATGAGTTCCACCCCGAAAACTATCTCAACGTGCTCCAGAAAGCCAACTTCATGAAATACTACTGGAACACCATCGTCATGACGGCGGGCATCCTGCTGCTGCAGGTGGGCACCGGCGTCCTGGCGGCGTATGGTTTCGCGGTGGGCCGCTTCAAGGGCCGCAACGTCCTGTTCTATGTGGTGCTGGGCGCGTTGATGATCCCCCTGCAGGTCACGTTCATCCCCATCTACATCATGTGTGCCAACTGGAACCTGTGCGACACATTCCTGGGCCTGATCCTGCCGGAAGCGGTCTCCGCTTACTACATCTTCATGCTGCGGAACACGTTCATGTCCATTGACCAGAGCTACATCGACGCAGGCCGCATTGATGGCCTGAGCCGTCTGGGTACCATCTGGTATGTGCTGGTCCCCATGAGCAAGGCCACCATCTTCACCGTGACGCTGGTCACCTTTACCAACGGCTGGAACGCTTACTTCTGGCCCAAGATCATTGCCAAGAACGAAGTCCGCCGCGTGCTGACCGTCGGCTTGGCACAGCTCAAAAACACCTTTGCCGGCCAGGCAGTTTCCAACTATCACGAGATCATGGCGGGCGCCGTGCTGGCCATCATCCCCGTGGTCATCCTGTTCCTCATTTTCCAGAAATATATGATGACGGGCTACTCCAAGGCCGCAATGAAGTAAATTCCTCCACACAACCGGAAAAGGGCAGCCCGCGGCGGCTGCCCTTTTGCCGTTCTGGCACAAAGCAATAAAGGAGGCACATGCCATGTTCTCGTACATTGCCCCGGGCGCGAAGCAGTACCGCGCCAACCTGCACTCCCACACCAACCTTTCGGACGGTACCCTGACGCCGGAACAGATGGTACAAGCCTATCAGGAAAAAGGCTACTCCATCCTGGCCATCACGGACCACGAGGCTCCCTATGACCACACGGCCCTTTCCACAGACGATTTCCTCATGCTGACGGGCTATGAGGCCTATATCCGCCCCTCGCCCACCTGCGAGTTTGACCTGTTCAAGCCGGAAATTCACCTCAACCTGCTGGCAAAGGATCCGCACAACACCGCCATCATCGGCTGGGACCCCAATTTCTGCAAGTATATGCCGCTGGAAGTGGCCGAGCATCAGCGGGAGCACAAGGGCGACCTTGGCCCCCGGAAATACAGCCGGGAATATATCCAGCGGTTTATTGATACGGCCCGGGCCAGCGGATATCTCGTCACCTACAACCACCCCTGCTGGTCCATGGAGGCCGAGGAAGACACCCTGAGCTATGACGGCTGCTTCAGCCTGGAGGTGTTCAACACCGGCTCGGAGAAGATCAGCGGCTACGAGTGCAACATGGCCCTGTACGATAAGTTCCTCCGCAAGGGCAAATTCCTCTATGTCCATGGCGCGGACGACAACCACAACAAAGCGCCGTTCGGGGATCTGATGTGCGATTCGTTCGGGGCATGGACGCAGATCCTGGCCGAGGAGCTGACCTACCCGGCGGTCATTCGGGCGCTGGAAGAGGGCCGCTTTTATGCCACCACCGGCCCTGAGATCACCGAGCTGACGTTTGACGGCAGCCATGTGCGGATCGGCTGCAGCCCGGCCCAGCGGATCGTCGTCCACGGCAGCCCCAAGCTGGGCAAGAGCTTTTACAACCCGGACGGCAGTCCCATCACCCACGCGGAGCTGGACCTGCCGCCCATCGGCGAGTACGTCTATTTCTCGGTCTACACGGCCGATGGAAAAGCCGCCCATACCCGGGCGTTCCGGCGGGCAGAGCTTGCGGAATAGCCCGGAAAAGATCATACAAAACAGAATAAACACGAACAAAACAACAAAACAGAAAGGATGAAAGCGATGTCCTGTTTCAAAAAAGGGTTATCCCTCTCTGCTGCCCTGCTGGCAGGGGCCCTGCTCCTGACGGCCTGCGGCGGTGCTCCGGCATCCTCGGCTTCTTCCGTGCCTGCATCGTCTGTGGCTTCCTCGGAGGCGGCAGAGCAGCCGGAAGAGCCTGCCATGAAGTACACCCAGACCCCCACTGTGCCCACGGAGACCTACAAAGAGGAAGCGGATTTTGCGGATTTCCTGAGCAAGGCGGAGCCGGGGCTGGTCATCCCGGGCCTGGCCGAAAACCTCATCCCCCAGGGCATGGACCAGTGCGATGAAACAGGCATCCTGTACATCTCCGGCTATTACACCACCGACGGAAAATCCTCGGCCATTCTGGCCGTGGACACCGCCACCGGGGAGCTGACGGCGGAGTACATCCTGCTCAATGCAGGTGGCACCCCCTTTGACGGCCATGTGGGCGGCGTGGCTGTCAGTGAAGACACCCTCTACGTCTCGGGCCAGAAGCAAAACGGCCTGTACACCATCTGCGCGATTCCCCTCAAAGACCTGCCCGCCGAGGGCAGCCACGAGGTGAAGCTGGAGCAGACCATCCCGGTGCCGGTCTCGCCCTCGTTCCTGAGTTGTTCCCACGGCTATTTGTGGGTGGGAAACTTCTACCACCCGGGCGCGGATTACCCCCTCTCGGACGGCATGAAGTACACCACGGCCAGCGCCGACGGCGAGGACTACGGCTGCTACATCATGGGCTATGACCTCAGCAAGGGGAGCCTTTCCGTGGCGGATGGCGACGATTACGCTCAGCCGGATGTGGTACTGGTCGGCCCCAACAAAATTCAGGGTGTCGTGGCCGGGGAGGACGATACCGTCACCCTGAGCCAGTCCTATGGCCGGAAGAACAACGCCACCCTGCTCCGCTACTCGCTGGCACTGGGAGAGACGCTGGACACCATGCTGACCGTGCAGGGCAGGGATGTGCCGGGTTACATTCTGGACAGCAAGCGCCTCAAAGAGAGCGTGACCGCCATGCCCATGACCGAGGCGCTGGCGGATACCGGAGACGGCAACATCTATGTGCTGTTTGAGTCCGGCGCCATCCATTACGCCAATGGCCTGTTCCGCACCGACCATGTGTGGAAGATCAAATTCTGATACCGGATGCAAAACACCTCTGCGCCCCGTGTGCAGGGGTGTTTTTCTGTCTGCGGGATTGATAAAATCCCACCGGTGCGGTATACTGAAACAGATTCTACGGAAAGGGGGCGGCGGAAATGTCCATCGGGCCAAGCAGGCCGCTGGTGCTGGAAAAACCGGCCAAGATCGATATCCCGCAGGCGGCGCGCTACTTTGGAGCCCGGGGGGAGCCGGACACGGCCACTCGAACACTGCTGGAAAAATGCGCGGTGCCCATTCTGGCAGCCGCCACGCCCCGGGCCGTCTGGCTGGAAGCCGATGTGGACAGCCTGCTGGAAGCAGGGCTCCTGCAGGGCGGGGATGTGATGAAGCATCTGGAGGGCTGCCCGCAGGCACTGATGCTGGCAGTTACTCTGGGCCCCGGCGTGGATGCACAGATCCGCCGGGCCGGGGTGGGGGATATTGCCGCCTCCGTGGCGTCGGACGCGCTGGGTTCCGCCCTGGCGGAGCAGGCGGCGGATGCCGCCGAAGCCGAGCTGCGGCAGTGGGCCGCGCGGGAGGAAAAGTACCTCACGGGCCGCTTCTCGCCGGGCTACGGCGATTGGCCCATCACGGTGCAGCCGAAAGTGGCGGCGGTGCTGGACACCGCCCGGCGGGCGGGCATCTGTGTGCTGAACACCAACCTGATGACCCCCCGCAAGAGCGTGACGGCCATTCTGGGCCTCAGTGACCACCCGGTCAAGGGACATTTAGCGGGCTGCGGGCATTGTGTGCTCCGTACCCGGTGCGAATATCGAAAGAGAGGGAAAACCTGTGCAAGCGAGTGAACTGTTCCATCAGCCCAATACCATCCTGCTGGATGGCGGCATGGGCACCATGCTGCAGGCAGCCGGGATGAAGCTGGGGACCCGGCCGGAAGATTTGAACATTGAAAACCCGGAGCTCATCCGGAGCATCCATGCAAAATACGCGGCCGCTGGCAGCCGCGTCGTCAACGCCAATACCTTTGGCGCTTCGCCCCACAAGCTGGCCGACAGCAAGTACACGCTGGAAGCGGTCATCACGGCGGGCATTGCCAACTGCAAGCAGGCCGTGGCTCCGTATGGCGCGCTGGTCACGCTGGATGTGGGCCCGCTGGGCGAGCTGCTGGAACCCAGCGGGACGCTGGCCTTTGAGGACGCCGTGGCGGAGTATGGCCGTATCGTCCGGGCCGGTGTGGCCGCCGGGGCGGACATCCTCTATTTTGAGACATTCACCGACCTGTATGAAATGAAAGCGGCTCTGCTGGCCGCCAAGGAGAACAGCACCCTGCCCATCATGGCCAGCATGAGCTTTGAGGCCAATGGCCGCACCTTTACGGGCTGCACGGTGGAGAGCTTTGCGGCCACGGCCCGGGGCCTGGGGGCCAACGCCGTGGGCATCAACTGCTCGCTGGGACCCAAAGAGATCTTCCCCATGGCCAAGCGGCTGGCGGAGGCCGTGCCCGGAGATTTCCCGGTCTTCGTCAAGCCCAACGCGGGCCTGCCCCGGGCCGACGGCAGCGGCTACGACATCACCCCGCAGCTTTACGCTATGCAGATGAAGCCCTACCGGGAGCTGCACCTGTTTGCGGCGGGCGGCTGCTGCGGCACCACGCCGGAGTTCATCCAGATGCTCAACGGCGTGTTTGCCGATTGCAAGCCGGGCCGCCCGGAGCACCCGATGCTCTCGGTCATCTGCAGCCCGGTGGACTGCGTGAACGTGGACGGCATCACCGTGGTGGGCGAGCGGATCAACCCCACGGGCAAAAAGCGGTTCCAGCAGGCCCTGCGGGACGGCGACATGAACTATATCCTCGAGCAGGCGGTCAGCCAGGCCGAGGCCGGAGCACAGATCCTGGACGTCAACGTGGGTGCCCCCGGCGTGGATGAGCCCGCCCTGATGGAGCAGGTGGTCAAGGCCCTGCAGAGCGTGGTCAGCCTGCCCCTGCAGCTGGATTCTTCCCACGCCGAAGCGCTGGAGCGGGGCCTGCGGGTCTACAACGGCAAGCCCATCGTCAACTCGGTCAACGGCGAGC
>OGKG01004619.1_pt1 | contig 11415 bp, 7 predicted proteins | sample 1572201 | NCBI WGS metagenome assembly OGKG01 (sample SAMEA2582146, study PRJEB24529) | metagenome | biome: Human gut stool | place: China | collected 2011 | reverse complement strand
ACCATGGAGGATATTCTGAAGATTGCCGCCGCCGCCGTAGCCGCCGCTGTGTGCGCCGTGGTGGTGAAGCAGCGGGCGCAGGAGGTGGGTCTGGTTCTCTCTCTGGCCGCCGGAGCGCTGGTTCTGACCATGGCCCTGGGGGCGGTGGAGAGCGTGCGCGCCCTGATGGACGAGCTGGGCGAGGCCGCCGGCCTGTCGCCGGCAGTGCTGGCGCCGGTGCTCAAGACCGTGGGTATTGCAATCCTGACCCATATTTCCGCCGAGGTGTGCCGGGACGCGAAGGAGAGCGGCATCGCGGCCTTCGTGGAGACCGCGGGGGCCGCCGTGGCCCTGTGCGTGGCCCTTCCGCTGCTGCGGGCGGTGCTGGACATGCTGTTGGAGCTGATGGGATGAAATGGTGGATCTGTTTGACGGCGCTGGTGCTGGCGCTGACCACCTCCGCCGCGGCGGCGGACCTGCCGGCGGAGCTGGAGCGGGCCGCCCCGGAGGCGGCGGAGGATCTCACGGGCGGGGACCTCTCCGGCGGGACAGGCTTTGCCCAGGGGGTGGGGAACATTTTAGACCGGCTGGCGGACCAGGTGGGGGACGTGGTCCGGGAGCGCACCCGGGGCGCGGCGGCGGTGCTGCTGGTGGTGGTGCTGTGCGGCGTGGTGGAGGATTACTACCTGGACCAGACCGGCCGCGGCGAAGATACCTGCGGGGATGATTTTATCACCGCCGCCACCTGGCGCGCAGGGGATCTGGCCCGTGGGGTTTATTCCCAGGGGCTGTTCCGCGCATCCGCTGACCCCGCCCAGGACGAAGCCTATGCCATATACGGCCTGCAGGACGGCCAAAGCATTTTGCAGTACGGCCCCAATGTGACCCGCACCTACCGCAGCGATCTGCTGGGCGGCCTTGTGATGGTAACCACCTTTGATGTAACGGAGATTTTTGCCGCGCGCAACCGCAGCCTGCAGCGCTTTTTCCTGCTGGAAGCTGCCGTGGTGGCCGGGGCTGCCGTGGTGGTCTGGCTTGTCAGCCGCCGCCTGACCCACCCACTGACCGTGCTGACCGCCGCCAGCGCCCGCATTGCCGCGGGTGATTATGCTTTGCGCACCAGGATGCACACCGGGGATGAGCTTGAAATCCTGAGCCAGGGCTTTGACCAGATGGCCGGTGCCGTGCAGGACAAAGTGGAAGCTCTGGAGCTTTCGGTCCAGCAGCGGGATGATTTTGTGGGTGCGTTTACCCATGAGCTCAAAACCCCCATGACCGGCATCATCGGCTATGCCGACCTTTTGCGCAGCATGCAGCCAGACCCCGAAGAACAGCGTGAAGCCGCCGGGGCCATCTTCCATGAAGCCCAGCGGCTGGAAGCCTTAAGCGGAAAGCTGCTGCAGCTGATGGGCCTGGGTGAGCACGCCCCCCAACTGGTACCCGTGCAGTTGGATTCTGTTTTTGCCGAAGCGCGCCGCGCCGTTGCCCCCGCTCTGAACGGCTGCATTCTGACCATGCAGTCCAACGGCCTGACCGTGCAGGGAGATGCCGACCTGCTGTGTGATCTCGTCATCAACCTTGTCACCAACGCCGCCAAGGCCAGCACCCCCGGCAGCGCCATTGCGGTCTGCGCCGAACAGGCAGATGGTTCCATCCGGCTGACGGTTCAGGACCACGGCCAGGGCATCCCGGCGGACAAGCTGGCCCGCGTGGTGGAGCCGTTTTATATGGTGGATAAATCCCGTTCCCGCCGCCAGGGCGGCAGCGGCCTGGGCCTGGCCCTGTGCAGCCGCATTGCCCAGGCCCACGGCGGAACGCTTGCCATGGAAAGCGAGCTTGGCAAAGGCACCACCGTAACCGTCACCCTGCCCGCACCGAACCAAACCGCCGCCGAACTCGCACAGGAGGAACCCGTATGAAAACCACAAAACGCGGCAAGCTGCTGATGCTGGCCTGCGCCGCCCTGGTGGCTGTGCTGGCCTGCCTGCCGCTGCTCTGGTTCCGCGCACAGGATGCCCGTATGTTCGGCACCGTCAATCAAAGCTCTGGCCTGTATGAATCCCGCGAGGTCAGCGGGGATGATTTTTATCTATTACAGCAGGTCAAAAACCGCACCCAGATGAACCGCACGGACTGGATGGTTTCCGCCGGGCTGGACGGCACAGCAGCCCTGTATACCCCTGCCGGGAACAGCCGCTACAACATGACCTCCAGCGATACCGCCGCTGATTTTGCCGCCAGCCTGCTGACCCAGCTCCATGATGCCGAGGTATTGCCGGACACCTGGTACCATGTGGCAGCCGATAACCTGAGCAGCTACAGCAGCGGCGAGCTGTATACTTCCAGTGATTCCCTTGGCATTACGCGGCTGCTGCGCTACCCCCATGCCGCCTATGATGAAAGCGACCCCGAATACAACGAATCCCCCACATTCGCCCTGGATTATGATAATAAAACCGGCCGCCTGCTGAACCTGTGGGTTCAGGCCCCGCTGGACGATCCCACCCTGCTGAACGGCAGCCCGGTATCGCTGAATATCTCCGACCTGCTGAACGCCTGGGTGCAGTGGGAGGGCCTTACCGACCTGGGCGACTGGACCGTGCCTTACGGCAGCGATTACGCCGAAACCGGCCTGTACAGCGCCAGAGGCAACGCCCTGCTGACCTGTGTGTACGGCTCCTTTACCCTTGACGATGTTCCCCGCGCCTATTACAGCATGCAGCTGACCTGGCAGCCCTATGCCCCCACCCCGCAGCCGGGCAGCACCGATCTGCTGCCCGCCGAGCCGCTGCCAGAAACCAGCGATTATTATTACACTGACGTCATCGCTTACCAGTGGGACGATGACCGCGCTGCCGCTGTGTTTGATTATGATGCCAACCTGATCCTTCGCACTAACCTGAGCACCGGCGTGCAGACCGTGTTCTGTGATGTGCCCGGCTGCACCCATACCACCAGCAGCTGCCCTGCCCGCATCACGGACCAGATGTATTCTCTGGTTCCCGCCGGGGATTGCGTTTACCTTGTTTACGGCACCTATTCGCCCACAACGGCAAAGGGCGCTTCCGGCGCGGATATCAACGCCATGTCGGACGATGAGATCATGCGCTGGGCGCGCGCGGCAGATGCCGGGGTTCCGCTGGCCCTTTATACCCAGGAGCTGGAGCCTTACACCCAGGAGGATGTTACCGCCGCCCGCCGCCGGATGCAGAACGCCTTTGGCCAGGGCCGCATTGAAATGCTGGACGGCACCACCCGCACCGAGCTTGTCCGGCTGGATCATGACGCCGTATATATCGGCGGCTGCGATTCCACCTATTTATACGGCATCATGCGGAGCCAGCAGGGCGAAGAGCCCACCCGCTGGTTCCGCATGGAGCGCACCACCGGCCAGTACGAAACCATGCCCATCCCGGATACCGACCACCTCTGCGGTGTCTGGAACAACCAGCTTGTGCTGTTCCGGGAGCGCTGCTCCGAACCGTTCGCTTCCGATAAAATATCCGATTACAGCCTGGCCGGCAGTTATTCTTCCCGGTTCCAGAACACCAGTTATGACGTTGTGCTGTACGACCCCGTCACCGCCCAAAGCCGGCGGTTATACAGCCTGAACGAAAATTCCGGTTCTTTCACCCATGCCGCGCTGTATGGGGATTCTCTCTATCTGAATACCAGCATTTGGGAGAATCCGGATGATACCCCGTTCAACGCCATCCGGCTCAACCTGCGCAACGGGGAGCAGACCGCGCTGGAATCCCTTTTGGGGATCGACCGTTCCGATTATCCTTACGGTTATCTGTTGGGTTCTTCCACGGTTGCCAACCTCTACTCCCAAAAATGGGGCACCATGATGCTGTTTCGTTCCAACAGCGGTCAGGGCGGCGAAAGCCTGCTGCTGAACTTTGCCGCCGGCAGCGTGTTCCACACCAGCTGGCAGGCAGGTGAAAGCACCTATATTGCCGCCGAATCCCCTGTGGGTCAGTTATTGCTGCTTTCCTGGGTGTATGATGATCTTTCGGACAACTGGTTCCAGACCTACCAGCAGTACCTTGCCCCCGCCAGTGATCCCACCATTATGACCCCCGTTGCCATGTGGGAACCGGGGCAGTAAACCTCCGCCCCGTAGGCGGTCGTAACCAATTTTTTACCAGTGTAAATTGATGGTTTGTTCACGGTTTGTTTACGTCGCGGCGGTTGTTATTGCCGGGGCAGTGTGGTATACTCACCCCCAAGATGTATCTGAAAGCAAAGAAGCCGACGAATTTTTCGCCTTTTCAGCTACACCCTAAGAAAGGGGGAATCTGCATGAAACATCTGCATTCCTTTTTTGCAGTGCTACTGGCCGCAGCCGTCTGCGCGGCGGTGGTGCTGTTTTCCGGCTGTGGGGCATCCGTTCAGGTGCAGCAGCTTACCATCCCCGGCGAGCGCGGCAGCATCCATGCCACGCTGACCACCCCTGCCAATGCCGAAAACATGCCTGCCGTGGTGATCTGCCACGGCTTTACCGGCAGCCGCCAGCTGGACGGCCACGCCAAGCCGCTGGCCAAAACGCTGGCCCAGCACGGCATTGCCAGCATCGCCATTGACTTTGCGGGCAGCGGCGAAAGTGAGGAGCCGTTCACCGCTTACACCCCCGCCAACATGCGGGATGATATCACTTCTGCCATCATCTACCTGACCGACACTGTGGGTGCCGACCCGGAGCGCATCGGCCTGCTGGGCCACAGCATGGGCGGCCGCGCCGTCAGCGTCTACCTGAAAGATTCCATCAAAGCCGCCGCCCTGTGGGCACCGGCGGATAACACAGGGCTGGACGGGCTGGAATTTCTGGACCACAGCGCCGAGGGCCGCCAGGCTATTTATGACGGTGCCATACAGAACGGCGTGCAGGACCTGCCCAAGTGGGGCGTAACGATCAGCGCCGATTTTGTGCAGCAGGTTGCCGACCAGGACCCCACCGCCAGCCTGCGCACCTACAACGGCCCTCTGCTGCTGGCTTATACCGCCGGGGATGCCGAATTGCTGAGCCAGGCCACTATTGACCTGACCCGCCAGGCTGCCGCCGAACACAGCGGCCCTCTGGTGGACCTGACCGGCCAGTATGAGGACGCCACTCACAATTTCACCGCCGCATCCGGCAAAAAAATCGACGATTTCTCCGTCCGCCGCCGCATCGAATCCGCCACCGCAGAATTTTTTGAAGAATATCTATAACCCATCCCTATTTGCCGCCGCCCCACCGGGCCGCGGCATTTTTTATGATAATTTTAAGGCAATACCGCATAATTTCTAATTCCTAATTAACTCCTACCTTCTCCCGCCTAACTCCTAACTACTTCCTTCGCCCTACCGCAATTTTACAACTCCGCCCCCTTTCCGCCGGGGGTAAAATGTGATATAGTATAGAGGTATAGGATTTTGTCAAAAAGGGAGGGCTGAAATGGCACCCATTATCCATACCGTCAACCTGCGCAAGGTGTATGCCGTGGGCAAAGAACGGGTCGTTGCCCTGAACGATGTTTCTATCTCCATTGAAAAAGGGGAATTCTGCTGCATCGTGGGCCAGTCCGGCAGTGGCAAAAGCACCCTGCTGAATCAGCTGGCTGGGCTGGAAAAGCCGACCCGCGGCAAGGTATTCATCGGTTCGCACGAGATCAGCGCTATGACCGAAGATGAGCTGGCCAAGTTCCGCCAGGCACACCTGGGCTTTATTTTTCAGAGCTACAACCTGCTGCCCACCATGACGGCGGCCGAAAACGTTGCTCTGCCGCTGATGTTCAAGGGCATTTCCCGCTCCCGGCGCCTTGCCATGGCCCGCAAAGAGTTAAAAAACATGGGCCTTGGCGGCCGTGCCGAACACATGCCCACCGAGATGAGCGGCGGCCAGCAGCAGCGCGTGGGCATCGCCCGCGCCTTTGTCAGCAAGCCGCGCGTGATCTTTGCGGACGAACCCACCGGCAACCTGGACTCTATCACATCCAAACAGGTGCTCTACCGCATGCTGCAAATATCCAAGCAGATGGGCACCACCTTTGTCATGGTCACCCATGAACCGGAGCTGGCCTCCTGTGCAGACCGCATTATTACCATTCTGGACGGCAAGGTGCAGTCCGATGTGGTTCAGGATCCCGCCACAAGGGAGCGCAACCGCGAAGCCCTGTTCGCCAGCCTGGAGGGCAACATGCGGATCGGCGGCGACTCTGCCAGCGGCGAAGTTCACCAGAAAACCGCAGCCGAGCTTGCCTCTTACGCAGCCCCTGCTGCCGCAGCCCAGCAGCCCGAACAACCCAAACCGTAAATTTTGCCCACTCATTCAGGAATATCAAAGCCATAGAAAAAGATGGAATCAATTTAAGGAGGACCCCGGAGTGAAAAAAGCTTCCCGTTTTGCCGCCCTGCTGGCGGCCGTCATGCTCTTCGGCAGCGTGGCTGCCATGCCCGCCCTTGCCGAAGACGTAACCTCTGCCCCTGTACCGACAGCAACCGCCGAGCCTACCGTGACCCCCGCCCCGACGGACAACGGCCAGAGTGCCCCCAACAACAGCGGCTCGGCCTACATCATTGCTCAGACCGTGACCGATGCCGCAGGCGGCGAGATCACCACCATTGACCGGGACAGCCGGTTTAACCTGATTCTGCGCGTGGCGGATTACGGTGCTTACAACAACTTCATTCCCGCGGACCAGATCTCTGCCCGCATCAACTCCTCCGTGTTCACCTTTACCGGCAACGCCGAAGTTGGCCAGCTGTACGAGGAAACCGACGCCAACGGTGCCGGTTACTACAGCTATGTACTGCTGTTCCGCGATGTGATCTACAACGGCGGCGGCAACAGCGTGCCCATCAACCTGAGCTACCTGAATTCCACCGTGGCGATGCAGCAGCTCAGCGTTACTCTGGGCCAGTGTGTGGACGAAGACCCCGATACCCCCAACCTGATGATCCGCGCTTCCAGCTACGGCAATGAAGCGGTTGTGGCCGGGACGCCCTTTACCCTGACCCTGACCCTGTACGCCACCGGCGGCCAGGAGAACCTGAACGATGTGGTCATCTCGCTGACCCTGCCGGACGGCATCACCATGACCAGCGGCAGCCTGAGCAGCTATCTGGGCACCATGGCCCCCAAGTCCACCCGCGATGTCAGCTTCAGCCTGACCCCCAGCGCCGGCTTTACCGGCGGCGTGGCCAACATTACCGTGAACAGTGTGGGTACCGGCGCGGACACCAACAAGGCCGTTACCGGTATGTCCACCACCATCTCGGTTCCGGTATCTCAGCCGGACCGCTTTGAGCTGGGCCAGCTGGAACTCAGCGACAGCATTACGCTGGGCGATTCCGCTTCCGTCACACTGAACTTTGTCAACAAGGGCCGCGACGCCCTTTCCAACCTGGAAGCCACCCTTTCCGGCGATAACCTGGGTGCTGACACCACTGTGCAGTACATTGGCAACCTGAACGCCGGTTCCTCCAACAGCGTAGATTTTGACATGACCCCCACCCAGGAAGGCACCTGCAACGGTACCATCACCCTGACCTATGAGGACGCCAACGGCACCCTGAAAACCGTCAGCAAAGATTTTTCTTTCTCTGTTCAGCCGGCCATGGACTACGGCGATTCTGGCGATATGGACTCTAACATGGATGACATGCAGCCCCAGCAGACCGGCCTGCCCCTGTGGGCCTATCTGGCAATCGGCGCTGCTGTGATCGTGGTGGTAGTTGTGATCGTTGTGGTGGTACGCAAAAAGAAGAAGGCCGCCGCACTTGCCAAGCTGGAGGAAGGCAACGATGAAGATATCTGACCAGATCGGGCTGGCTGTCACCAACCTGTCCCGCCGCAAGGGCCGCACGGCACTGACCGTTGTGGGCGTCGTTGTGGGCATCTGTGCGGTTATCGTTATGATCTCCATGGGCATTGCGGAAAGCCATAACAACGACGAAATGCTCAAAAATATGGGCGGCCTGACCAAGATTGAGGTATACAACTACGGCAGCCAGAACATCAATGGGCAGGAGGTCAAGCTGGATAACGAAGCCGTCCAGCGGTTCCGCAAGATCGACCACGTTACGGCTGTCACCCCCTATTACCAGCCGGACCTGAACCTGTATGTAGAAGCAGGCAAAAACAACCGCTACCGCGCCAGTTATGTATGGAGCGTTCTCGGCCTGGACCCGGACACCATGCCCCTGCTGGACAACAAACTGGAAAGCGGCGACTGGCCCAAAAGCGGCGTGAATTACGGCAAGGATGTGATCCCCGTTGTGGTGGGCAAAGAGTTTTTGTATCAGTTTGAGGATACTCGCCGCAGCCAAAACAGCTCCAAACGCCAGCGCTGGAGCGGCGAAACCGATGCCAACGGCAACCAGCTGCCGCCCTTTGTGGATGCTACCAAGGATACCTTTACCCTGACCCTGACCAATGGTGACACCGAGAGCCCCAAGACCCAGAGCTACAAGCTCAAAATCGTTGGCGTTGTCTCGGAAGAATCCGAGGATTACATGCTGCAATACGGCATTACTTTCCGCCTGAACGACCTTCTGATGCTGAGCGAAGCCTACAGCAAGCTGGCCAAAACGGATTTTAACCCCAAAAAAGTGACCTATAACGAAGTGTACATTAAGGTCGATGACATCAAGAATGTGGATAAGATCTGCGATACCTTAAAAGAGGAAGGCTACCAGATCAGCTCCATGGTGGATTACCGCAAGCAGATGCAGCAGCAGACCGCACAGCGCCAGCTGCGCCTGGCGGGTCTGGCGGCCATCAGCCTGTTTGTTGCCGCGCTGAACATCGCCAACACCATGACGATGGCCATTTACGAGCGCACCCGTGAGATCGGCGTGATGAAAGTTCTGGGCTGCGAGATTGGCAACATCCGGCGGATGTTCCTGATTGAAAGCGGTATGATCGGCTTTATCGGCGGCGTAGCCGGTACGATTTTAAGCTACATCATCAGCTTTGGCATGAACAACATGACGATGATCGTATACGGCCTGAACACCCTGCTGATGAAGCTGGGCATCAACGCCACCATCGACCTCAGCTCCCTGATGGGCAGCAGCGATTCGATGTATTACGGCGGTGGATTTTACATGTCTGATTCCGGCAGCGGAACCGTCATGTCCATCATTCCTTTCTGGCTGGTGCTGGCTGCCATCGGCTTTGCCGTGGTGGTGGGCCTGCTTTCCGGCATCGTTCCCGCCAGCCGCGCCGTTCGCATCAGCGCCCTGGAGGCCATCCGGCACGATTAAATCAAATGCGCCTTCCCGCAAGGGAGGGCGCGTTTTTGTTTGAATGAAAAAAGAATAAATAATAATAAATAATTTCGGTGGACCGCAGGGTTCTGCATTCTATGTATTAACCTTTTCGTTTATAGAGACCATAGGGGCGCACATTGTGCGCCCGCCATCTTTATTACAGAGTGTACCATAAATCATATCTGTAGGGCGGGATGCCCTCATCCCGCCGCAGAGAGACATCATAAAATTGTACCACCTGCCCACGTTACGGCCCGCCCCACGGGACGATGCAAGCATCGTCCCCTACAAATCTCTTTTTCTGTTCGCGGCAAAATTTTACCTTTCTTCCCCTTCAATACATTTTCTTCCTCGTCATCATACAAAAAACGCGCACAGCGCCCGATATTTATCGGCGCTGTGCGCGTTTTGCTAACTCCTAACTCCTAACTTTCTCCGGTATCTGCGCCCCAATAATTGCCGCAAACATCAAAGCGCACCCTGCCAGTTCTACGCCGGAAAGGGTCTGGCCCAAAATCAGCCAGCCGGCCAGGGCGCTGAACACGCTTTCCATGCACATGGCCATGCTGGCAATGGTGGGATCAAGTTCTTTCTGGCCCACAATTTGCAGCGTGTAGGCCACACCGCTGGACAAAATGCCGCAGTAAGCAATAGATACCGCCGCCCCCTGGATCTGGGCAAAGGTCGGCGTTTCAAACACAAACATAAAAATAGTGGAAAGGACCGCCGTTGCAAAAAATTCCGCAAAGCTCAGCTGCACACCGTCCAGCCTGGGGCTGTAATGATCCACCAGCATAATCTGGAACGCAAACAGCAGCGAGCAGAGCAGTAGCATCCATTCGCCGCCGGTCAGGGTCAGGGTATCGTGCCCCGCCAGGCACAGCAGGTAAAGCCCCGCCAGGCTGATGCAGGCGCAGATTCCCAGTTTGACCCCCGGCCGCCGCCCAAAGAACACCCCCAGCAGCGGTACCAGCACCACATACAGCGCCGTCAAAAAGCCTGCCTTGGCCGTGCTGGTGGTGCCAATGCCGATCTGCTGTGCCGCCGAAGCCGCAAACAGCGCAATGCCGCAGAACGCACCGCCCCGCAGCAGCATCCGGCCGTTGATCCAGAACGGAACACCGGGATCCGCTTTGCGGGCCTTGCCGCGGCGCAGCAAAACCAGCACGATCAAAAATGCGCAGGCCAGCCAGCTGCGGGCCGCCAAAAAGGTATACGGCCCCACATAGCCGCTGCCCACACTTTGCGCCACAAAGGCTGTGCCCCAGATCAGCGCCCCCAGCAGAAGCAGCAGGGTGTTGCGCAGCTGTTTTTTATCAAAGTTCATCTTTTGATTCCTTTTTTGTTTCAGTCATATCCGCAAAATGCCCCGGCGTCGGTCTGCGTTGACCGCTGCGCCGGGGCACGCTTTATTTTTGGTTATTCTGCATCCGGGGCAACCAGGTCGTCGCTGCCAATGCCCTCAATTTTCACGCCGCCGGTAATGTAGAACATACCAGAGTCATAGCTGACATTGGCCTTGTACAGCCTGCCGGGGGTCAAGCCGGAGATGGTATAGGTGCTGCACTCCCCGCCGGTCGGGAAATACACCGTGGTGCCCGCCACATAGGAAGTGGTTGCCTTATCCTCCGAAAGTTCCCACAGCGCCACCTTGAACTCCAGAATACCGGTGGATTCGGTGGTGGCATAGCCCGTTACCTGCACGGTATCGGAACCCGCCACAAAATACTCGGTGTTGCGGTTCTGGATGCTGTTAAACGCAACATACAGCGTCCCATCCTGCACCTGTTGGTTCCAGTGGACCGAGGTATCCTGCAGCCCATCCGGGAAGTTCACCTCACCGCCGGGCTGCGCCACAATTTCGTCCGCCTCATCGTCATCGGAACCTTCTTCACGCAGGCCCAGCAGGTCTGCCGTTTTCAAAATCAGATTGCTTGCTACTTCCTTGGGGCTGCAGGCGGTCAGGCTGAGCGCCAGAACCGCTGCCAGCACAAGTGCAGCTGCACGTTTTGCCAGTTTCATCATTCATTGCCCTCCATGGCAGGTAAAGCTGTTTGTAACCCTTTTATTATATCCCAATTCGCCGGGCAGAACAAGTGCTTCTTGGTGAAAACCTGGTAAAACCTAAGGCAACACCGCACAATTCCCGCCTTGCGGCTTAAGCACCGCTCCGGCAGC
>OGKG01004616.1_pt1 | contig 11423 bp, 7 predicted proteins | sample 1572201 | NCBI WGS metagenome assembly OGKG01 (sample SAMEA2582146, study PRJEB24529) | metagenome | biome: Human gut stool | place: China | collected 2011 | reverse complement strand
CTCTTTCTGCCCTCGCTTAATCGCTGGTTTCCTCTATAAACAGAGGAGGAGCTGGTGAATCGTACCAAAGGAGGGAGTTTTAGATAACTTTTGCCACTCCCTCCTGTTTCTTAATTATACGTGACCTCTCCCACCTTTTTCAAATCCACTTTATATTTATCTAAAAACCAGTTGCGCAAGATATCGTACTTCCGTTTTATCAAGGGATACTTCGCGAGATAATCCACCCACTCCTCCGCCGTGCGGGTAATCATGCCATACATAAAGTATTGCAAATCCGCACCGGAATCTACCAACTTCGTCTGATAATTTACATAAAGACACCAATCAAAAATATACCTACTTTGATAAGCATACCATTGCGGCATAAAACCCCGTGCCAAAGCAAAATCCGGATCATCGGGGTTCTCCGGATCATAATCCTTGGCTGCCCGCGTATAGTCACTCACCTCGTAAAATTCCTTCGGGAACTCCAAGGTGCCATTGGTACGCCAATAATCCCACAAACACAACTGCAAATTATTCTTATAGGTTCGTTTCTCTTCTGCTGACAGGTTTTTCAGTTCCTCCGAGCAATCGTTCACGTAAAATGACTGTCCATTTTTCCCCATGGTAGCGAACTGACGCGTACCATAAGTAGTCTCCATGGATTTAACCACCATGACTTTATAAGGCATATACTCCACGTGAAACTCCGGAAGATAGAGGTCAAACCAAATATCTTCCAAGAAATCCAGCACAACATCCATACATTGGGGATCAGCTTTTTCATAAACATAGTTCGTGTTGTTTTCTGATAAACCATACATGAAATCAGGGTGAGAGTATTCGTACAGAATATAACTTTTATACGAATTGTAACACGCCACGATCCGGTCGTCTGCCGGAGATTTCCCTTGTGGCAACACGTAATCCTCCGACAACGTTCCCACGTTGTCCACCTTATCCTCGTCCGTGCAAGCCATGCACCCGAGCAGACATAAGGTTATTAAATATAAATTTATTTTCTTCATCTCTATTACACGATTAAAGGTTATTTAAGTACCCCTTCCCGCATCGGAGCCTTGGCTGAAGCGTTTTGCTCCAACTGAATATTCTTATTGATAACATCCAACGGGAAAGGTAAAGTGTACATTGGATCCTTCTCTTTCAAGGTATATATTCTGTATTGATCCTCTTTCCGCTGCTTGAACTCCCGGGTAATGGACGGCATGCCATAGCGACGCAAGTCAAACCAGCGGTGAAATTCATAACACAACTCCAGTCGACGCTCCTGACGGATTTTCTCCAGCAACCCCGTCGTGCCCGTCTCGTTCGTGTAACCCGTGATACGATGGCGCCGCAACTCGTTCAAATCTGCCAACGCCCCGCTCTCGTCCTTGTTCTCGGTAGACAACACTTTAGCCTCCGCTCTCGTCAGATAAGCCTCCGAGATCCGAATAGCATTTCCCGGGGTATTCGGACCACTACCGCCGCTAATATCTCTCGGGGAGAGTTGCTTGTGTACCCAAGTGGCATCCGCCGGAAACCAGAACTCTCTACGCTTGTCGCCTGCCGTAAACCCGACCAACAATTCCTCGGTAGGACACAAAGACGGGTCGATATACGTATACCCGTACAGCCATTCCACCTCGGAAAGATCGTATCTGGCCAAGCAAAATTCTTTTTCCCCGTAACTCATCTTCGTGTAGTCGCTCAACCCCTCGGCTGACTCAATCGCCCGGGTGGCTGCCGTGATCGCCTTGTCGTACTCCTCCATGTAGAGATAAGTCCGAGACAGCAAGATGTCCACGGTCGTCCCGTTCATCCGGTAATTACCTCTCGTCCTCGGGTATTTAGCAAATAACATAGAAGCCTCTTCCAGATCGGTCACGATTTGATTATACACCTCTTCCACGGTGTTCCGGGCAATCCCGTTCTCCACCAAGGCTGCCGTCAACTTCAAAGGTACACCTAAAGCTTGTTTGTTGTAATTGTAGGGTTCCCCATATATATTCACGATCCGAAAATAACCAAAAGCACGCAAGCCCAATGCTTCTGCCCGAATCAAATCTCTATCCTGTTGCGTCCCGACCGCATCCCCCACGCCATCCAGCACAGCGTTGATTCCCATGATCTGCGTGTAGGTATACACGTAGCCATCGTCCGGGGTATTCTCCTGCTCCCACATATCCGGTTGCCAAGTAAAAGTATGACTCAAAGCAGCCAGTCCCCAGACATAACTACCCGTTGGTAATTTACTCTCGTTCAACTTCAAATCATCATCCAGATAGAAAAGCACGTTATAATTATACCTATATATTTTATACATGTACATCATCAGTAGTTCGCTATAATCCGTCGTGGTAGTAGGGATAGTCTCGTCCTGCGAGGACTCTTCCAAGAAATCCGAGCAAGCTCCCAGCATCAGCGAGAAAATCAAGCCCAACGCGATACATATATTTCTATACTTTCTCATTTCTTCATCTATTAATAATTAATCACTAGAACGTCACTTGAACGGAGAACGAGGTCACCCGTCGGGTCGGCCAATTACCCGTTTCCGGGTCCAATCCGTCCCATTTCTTGTCGGATACCCACATGAACGGGTTGGTCATACTCACCTTCAATTGCAAATAACTCATTCCCATCGGGCTCAACGCCTTCTCGCCAAAAGTATAAGCTAACGAGAGAGAACGACAACGGATAAAGTCCGTGTTCGCCACCCGCAAATCGGATTGATTATACATCACGTAGGAACTTTCTCCCAATCTGTAATTAGCCGCCAAAATAGTATTATCCGGGAAAGTGACAAGATCCCTGCTACCGCCAATACCGGGAAGCGAAGGTATATTCGTGTTATCTCCCGCTTTTTTCCAACGCTTCAACAATTTCTTGGAAGCATTCTGATGCGGAAGCGGGAGCCCGTCCCTAGTCGTTTTAGCATCGTAAAGATTCGGCAAGCGATCGTGACCACCCCATTGCACGGCAAACAAGGCATATAGAGTAAGATTTTTATACTTGAACATCGTGTTGAACCCACCCGAGAAATCCGGAGTAAACTTACCCGACTTCACCATGAAATCCTTGATATTCTCCACGAGTTCCAAATCCATGTACTTGAAACGGGGACGCCCGTACTCTTGCTCCAACTCATCGAACACGTAAGAGTAGAACGTGGAGAAAGCTTCGCCGTCCACGATACTAGTGCCATCCAAATAATCGTCCAGCAAATTCGTCCGGCTATTCTTCGTCACCTTGTTTTTCGTCACCGCCGTATTCAACGACAACTGCCATGTGAAATCCTTCGTCCGCACGGGTATCACGTTAATCACGAAATCATACCCGGAATTCTCCATCGTGGAACCGGAAACAACCCCGTTAGCCACCCCGTTCTCCAGAGCCACCCCCTTGGACGAGAGCACATCACTGATCTTTTTAAACCAGTTGAAATTGAAATTCACCCGACCATCAAGGAACGCGGCATCAATACCCACGTTCCAAGTCTTCGTCTTTTCCCAACCGAGATCCGGGTAAGGCAAAGAAACGATCTCCAACCCGTAAGAGTTATACAAATACTCGTACACATCGGTAGTTATCAATTCCGGCGACACAGAACTCACCGCATTCCCTTGGTACCCGTAGGATCCGTAAATATCCAAATTATTCAACCACCAGTGTTTCCCGAGAAAATGCTCGTTGACCACCCGCCATTTCAACCCGGCAGACCAAGTCGGCTGGAAGCGTTTGTTCTTATCCTGACCGAAACGATTGGAAGCATCGAAACGTCCGCTCAAGTTCAACACGTAACGGTCATCGTAGGCATAAACAGCCATCGCGTACTCGCTCAACGTGTTCTCTACACGGTTCAACACGGTATGCTCTCCCGAAACTTTCGATATATTATCCCTACTGTATTGTCCGTATTGATAATACACGGTCGGCGGTATGGCAAACGTTTCTCCCCGGTCCGGCATATATCCCCAACGCGTATTGGTTTCGCCCTTGGTTTTAGAGGAGTTAGTCTCGATACCCGCCTGCAACGTAATCCGGTGTTTGGCGTCAAACAACTTGTTATACACCAACGCGTTCCGAGTCGTGATGGTCGACACGTTTGTCAAATCCGTCTCCAGCAAACCTCCCATCGGCAGGGGAGTCGAAGTCGTTTCCACGCTGTTGGGTGCCACGGTTCCATACTCGTATCCCCGGATTTCTGAAATATAATAGGAATACTCCGCAGCATACTTCTTCGTGTCGGACGAAGAGGAAGAGTAGGAAAACATCCCTTGGTACTCCAGATCCTCGAATAACTGCCACCGCAAATCGAACGTGGCTCCCCACGTGCGGGTATTATTGAAACTTCCCGTGTGTGTTTTCTCGTTGAGAATATTATAATTGTACGTTGCCTTATTCATGACAGCATCACTATTACGACCGGATTTTTCATGGTAAAAAAGGAAACCGTCCTCATCATTACAAGGAATCACCCGTGAGGTACTGTAAGCATACGAGAAAGGATCCACCCCGTAGGCAAAACCGTCCACTTTACGCATACTGCCGTTCACAGTCATATTCACGGTTAACTGTTGCCAGAGTTTTACCGTGGTATTCGAAGCCACGGTAAACTGCGACAGGTTATTTCCCTTTGCATCTCCCAATTGACGACTGTAACCGAAAGAGGTTCGGTTCTGAATTTTCTCCGATCCCCCGCTGATACTCAACGAATGGTTGTGATTGAACGAATTGCGAAACAGTATCTTGAACCAATCCGTGTTCTGGCGCGACATCTTCTGGTACTCCACCTCCATCTCATCCATCGTGATCTCCTTATTCAAGTAACGCTTCAACAATCCCTCGTAACCGATCGGCAACACGACATCCGTCGCACCGAAACATCTACGCTCCATGTAAATATCCCGCGAAAGATCCATCCGCTCAGCCGAGTTCATCAAGTCGTACAGCCCGTAGTGAGGACGCTGACCGATGGAAAAATCCCCGGAATAATTTACTTGCAATTTTCCGGCAGTCGCCTTCTTCGTCGTGATCACGATCACGCCATTCGCAGCTTTCGACCCGTAAATAGCCGTGGCCGAAGCATCCTTCAACACCGTGATGCTCTCGATATCACCCGGGTTCAACCAAGAAATGGCATTCCCCGCCAATTGCTTGATGTCATCGGCATCCACAGAGAACTTCGTGTTATCCTCCGAGTTAAATGGTTGCGGGTCCCGTTGGATCACGCCATCTACCACCCATACCGGCTCTTGGCTACCCAACAACGTGGAAGTTCCGCGCACCCGTACCTTGGGAGTAGCACCCACCTGCCCCGTCGAATTTCGTACCAGCATACCCGGCACCACGCCTTGCAACATCTGATCCACGGAAGTAGCACCCGCCATCATAATATCCTCGGCTCGCACCGTGGTACTAGCCCCCGTGTAATTTCCCTTGGAAACACTACCGTAACCCGTCACCACCACTTCATTCATTTGTTTCACGTCCTCCCGCAGCACCACGTTTATCGTGTCTTTCCCCGCGTACACTACCTCCCGGGTTTCCATTCCCACGAAAGAGAACAACAAGGTCAGTTTCTCCATCATCGGCAGACTCAAAACATATCTTCCCTCCGCGTTCGTCACCGTCCCCAAGGACAACCCCTTCACCAGCACCGTGGCTCCCGGAAGCGGAGCCTTCCCATCTGTCACGAGCCCCGTGATTCTCAACGTCTTCACCCCTTCAACCGTGATGATAACTTTACCGTCCTTTTCCACGCATCCCAAAGCCGTTCCCTTCAGACACTCTTTCACAACCTCCAGTACTGTCTTGTTCTTCATGTCCACCGTAACCCGGTTCCTCTCTTTCATGACCTCCTCGGAGCGGAACATCACCAAATTATCACACAAACGATTCACTTCATGTAGTGCCTGTAAAACAGACACATCCGTCACTTTAAGAGAAATCCGTTTCGTCTTCTCCTGTCCATAAGCTTCCGTGTTCATGAAAGACAATATCCCCACGATACAAACGAGAAAGGATAATCGTCCCCAACAACGAGAAAGCCTACAAAACGTTTTCAGTTTCGCATTTTTTTTCATAGATTTGTAAATAATTTAATTAAACGAACACCTTGCTTCCAACAAGGTTTTTTCCCGAAGCTGCTCCAACAGCTTCGGTTTTATTTTTTCGTTATATACACGTTCTTACCCACGACGTTAAATAACGGTCCTCCCGTCAAAGTTAAATTCTCCAACACCGACTCCAGCTTCTCGTCCTTGTTAATCAAACCGTTAAACGTGTACTTTTCCATCCGCGAATCCTTGCAAATAAAATTCACCCCGTACCAACGGGACAACACCCGTAAAACCTTCTCCAAATCCTCTTCCGTGAAAATAAATTTGCCATCTTTCCACGCGGCAACATTCGTCGCATTCACAGGTTGCACTGAAATCGCCCTATCCCCCTCTTGCCATGCGGCTTGCATTCCCGGTTCAAGCATAATCCTTGCAACAGGCTCGTCTCCGTCACCCGTCACCTCCACCATGACACTTCCCTCCACCAGCGTCGTGAAAACACTTTGCTCGTCACGATAAGCTTTCACGTTAAAAGAAGTACCCAACACCCGCGTTCTCAAGCCATTCGCCTCCACGATAAAAGGCTTGCGAGCATTCCGTTTCACCTCGAAATAAGCCTCTCCCCGCAATTTCACCACCCGTTCGTTTCCCACGAAACTAACCGGAAACTCCAGTTCCGAATCGGCATTCAACCACACCCGGGTACTATCACTCAACATCAAAAAATAATCGCCCCCCACGTAAGTAACCACCCGGTTGAAAATTTCTTCCACCTCCTCGTCGGTCGAAAAAGCATCCCGTTTCGCCTCGTACAAAAGCCTACCACTCTCGCCCCGGATAACCGCCATCTCCTGCTCCACCACTCCCGGGACATCACTCATCAAATCAATCTGAGCCCCGTCCGCCAATATTAACATCGCCCGGGTATTCATCTCCGGCTTCGCCGCTACAATCACGTTCTCCTCCACCGGGGCAACCCGGACTCCCCCGTCCGGTTTATTATCCAACATAAACAGCACGACACCCGCCAGACACGCCGCGGCCACACTCCCGCTCCCCAACTCCAAGAACCTCCTCAGACGCCGTTTTCTCACCAGACGCCGTGCAATATTATCCCGCACGAGTACAAAATCAACCGATTCATTGATTTGCTCCTCTTCTCTCAATCTTCTGGAGATACTCTCCCCCCGCGTTATGCGTTTATACAATTGACGATTCTTCTCGCTTTCTCCCAACCAGTCGACCAAAACAGCACGTTCTTGAAACGTGGCGTTCCTCAACCTGATCTTGACGATAATCTCTGCCAACTGTTTTGCTTTTGAATACTCCATAACAATTTTCTGTTCGTTCGATATAAAGACGTCGTGAAATGAAAACGGGATGAATAAGATTCAATTTTTTTTCAAAAAAAATCTTTTTAAAGAAATTAATACTATACTTGCAAATGGAAACCACCCGATAACACATGGAAGATTATTCTGCTTTAGAGAAATTTATTCGCGACCACTATGCGTCTTTGTGCGCGGTGGCAAGTCGCTTTGTCGATAATGACACAGCCCAAGATATCACCCAAGATGTGCTCTTCAAGTTCTGGGAAAAACGAGAAAAATACATAAATCTCGAATCGACCGACAATTTCCTTTTCATCATGATCAGAAACGAAGCGATAAGTCACCTGCGTCAAATGAAGCACGAGAGAGAACGATATGCCAAACTTCCGCAAGAAGAAAGCGAAGACACCACGATATTACACATCTTAATTGAAGAGGAATCCAACCAGATTCTGGTCAACGCAATCAACCAACTCCCACCCCAGAGCGCCATCATCATGCGCCTCGTCCTCTCCGAGTATGACAATAAAGAAATAGCGCATTTGCTCGACATCTCCATCAACACGGTCAAGACATTGAAGTACGGTGCTATCCGAAAATTACGGGAATACTTCAACAATCACAAATTTTAATCCAATCCCGCTTACAAGTACCCCGTTACCAATCAGCACTCCTTATTGCCCTTTCCGAAATTCGACCATTCGTTCCGCCACCAAACTCGATTCCGGATGCACGAAAGCACGTAACCAACTCCATTTATCCCTATTTGATACCCAAAATCTACCCCCATACACGAGCTTTGAGTGAGTTTTAGGCGGATTTTAGGCGGCATCGCCTGATATTCGCCTACTGTTCGCCCACACTTAGCCCACGTTTTAACAGGAATTAAGCACCCCGGGTACACGTCAACAACCCTTTACTCGGGTGATTCAGCGGGTAAAAGATAATGTATTTTCACCCTATAACATAGTTTAAAGTTAGCACGAGGGATGGTATGCCTCTGCTCATCCCCGTGCAGCGCAATCAATCACGCGGGCATTGCTTCATTGACAAACCTATCCGTTTCCGGGCTTTATCCACTTGCGTGATTTTCACCGTCACGTGCTGATTCAACGAAAGCACATCCGCCGGGTTAGAAATATATTTATCCGCGATCTCCGAGATATGCACCAACCCGTCCTGCTTCACGCCTATATCCACGAATGCCCCGAAATTCGTCAAGTTCGTCACGATACCCGGAACCACCATTCCCAATTCCAAATCGTCAATCGTGTGAATATTCTCGGCAAAACTGAATACTTTCGCCACGGAACGAGGGTCACGCCCCGGCTTTTTCAATTCATCTATGATATCCTTCAAGGTAGGCAACCCGATCCTGTCGTCCACGTAACGGGACAAGTCTATTTTATTACAAGCCTCCTCATTACCGATCAACGAGGTCAACGGCAACCCTAAATCTTTCGCCATACGTTCCACCACCGCGTAAGACTCCGGATGCACGGACGAGTTATCCAACGGGTTCACCGCTCCCTCTATCCGCAAGAACCCGGCACATTGCTCGAAAGCCTTCTCACCCATTCGCTTCACCTTCTTCAACTCGTTACGACTCTTGAACGCACCGTTTTCCTTGATATAGGCTACCACGTTTTCGGCCAATGTCGGCCCCAAGCCCGAAACGTACGTCAACAGATATTTGCTTGCCGTGTTGACATTCACCCCGACACGGTTCACGCAGGACTCCACCACCCGGTCAAGACTCCCCTTCAATTTCGTCTGATCGACATCATGCTGGTATTGTCCCACCCCGATAGACTTGGGGTCGATCTTTACCAACTCGGCAAGCGGGTCCATTAACCGACGCCCGATAGACACGGCACCCCGTACCGTCACGTCATATTGCGGAAATTCATCCCGGGCAATCTTCGAGGCGGAATAAATAGACGCCCCGCTCTCGCTGACCACGAAGACTTGTATCTCCCGGTCATAACGCAGATTTTGTATGAAACGCTCCGTTTCCCGTCCCGCCGTTCCATTCCCGATCGCGATAGCCTCTATCCGGTAAGAATTCACCAGATTCGAGATCTTGTTGGCGGCTTGTTTCACCTCGTTCTGGGGCGGATGCGGGAATATCGTTTCGTTATGCACCAGATTACCTGTTTCATCCAGACAGACCACCTTGCACCCCGTGCGGAACCCGGGATCAATACCCAACACCCGTTTGTTGCCCAACGGCGGTGCCAAAAGCAATTGCCGCAGATTCTCGGCAAACACTTTTATGGCCTCCTCGTCCGCCTTTTGCTTACCCGACTGCAAATATTCCGTTTCTATCGACGACAGTAATAAACGCTTGTAACCGTCTTTCACTGCCATAGCCACCTGTTCGGCACTATCATTACGAGCTTTCACGAAAATCCGCTCCAACGACTCCAAGGCCTCGTCTTCCGGAATCCCGATGCTTACCTTTAACACGCCTTCCGCCTCACCCCGGCGTATAGCCAGCATACGATGCGAAGGCACACGCCGCAACGGTTCGGAATAATCAAAATAATCGGCAAACTTCTCGCCCTCCTCCTCTTTGCCCTTCACCACTTTCGCTTCCACGACCGCAACCCGGTCAAAAAAACGGCGAATCGTGTTGCGGGCTCGCTCGTTCTCGCTCACCCGTTCGGCAATAATATCTCTCGCTCCCTGCAAAGCATCCTCCTCGCTCGCCACGTCGCCTTTCACGAAACGGGCTGCTTTTGTCCACACGTCCCCGTGTTCCTGACGTGTCAAAATATCCGCCAACGGCTCCAAGCCCTTCGCTTTCGCCTTCGACGCACGGGTCTGCTTTTTCGGCTTATAAGGCAAATAAATATCTTCCAATACCCGAAGTTCAGTACAATTCTCGATTTGCCCTTTCAGTTCCGGGGTTAATTTATCTTGTTGTTCGACACTTTCCAATACCGTTTTCTTCCGTTTTTCCAGTTCTTTGAACTGCTCGTACATCTCCCGCACCTGTCCGACCTGTACCTCATCCATACTTCCGGTCATCTCTTTCCGGTACCGGGATATAAAAGGAATCGTGGCTCCTTCGTCCAATAATCCTAACAAATTTCTTACAAATCTACTCTCGAAACCACTCTTCCGGGTCACGAAAGCTATCGGATCCATGTAATACTCCATACGTCATTTATTTTAGACGGCTAATATACGCACACTTTATTTTAATCACTATCTTTACCCGCAAAATTTATGACTTACGATTCACGATTCGCAATTAAAAAAACGTTGATTGGCGGGAAGGAATCATGTAATCTGAAATCATAAATCAAAAATTAAAATGGAAACATGATAGAGATTAAAAATATAGTCAAAAGTTACGGGGAACTAAAAGTACTGAAAGGTATCAATCTCTCGATAAAAGAAAAAGAGATTGTCACGATTGTCGGGGCAAGCGGTGCCGGTAAAAGTACATTGTTGCATATTCTAGGTACACTTGACAGCCCGGACGAGGGAGAAATCCTTTACGATTCCGTCAACGTGGCTCGCCTCGCCCCGAACAAACTATCCGTGTTCCGCAACAGTAACATCGGGTTCGTGTTCCAATTTCACCATTTATTACCGGAATTCACCGCTCTTGAAAATGTATGTATCCCGGCATGGATAAAGGGAACAGGCAAAAAGGAAGCCGAGAAACAAGCACTGGAATTACTGAAAATGCTTGGACTGGGTGACCGTACGACACACAAGCCCAATCAACTGTCCGGCGGGGAACAACAACGGGTGTCCGTGGCACGTGCCCTCGTCAACCACCCCCGCGTGATACTTGCCGACGAACCCTCGGGTAATCTCGATACCCGCACGAAGAGCGAGTTGCACCAACTCTTTTTTACCCTGCGTGAAGAACTCGGGCAAACCTTCGTCATCGTCACGCATGACACGGAACTCGCGACCATGTCGGACAGGCAAATAAAATTAAATGACGGTATGATTTGAGATTTCGCTCAATGTTCTTACATTTGCATCTTAATGAACAAAATATTTATTTATTAATTAAACC
>OGKG01004598.1_pt1 | contig 11460 bp, 10 predicted proteins | sample 1572201 | NCBI WGS metagenome assembly OGKG01 (sample SAMEA2582146, study PRJEB24529) | metagenome | biome: Human gut stool | place: China | collected 2011 | reverse complement strand
AACATCCCTAAGGGGGAGGTATTCATTTATCTGGAAATCCTCCATACGGACCTCTCTTTCTCACTCTTATTTTCTTTTAGTAACCATTTATGTAGTTACTGTTAATATGACACTCATTACCAATAATTTACTGGTGTCTCCTCGCGAACACGGTACAGATCTGTGACATAGACAAGCGGAACCTGTCCCCACTCTAGCAGAGCTTCTTTTGCGCGAAGTGCCATCTCATAATTATCAAACAGTGCAAATACGGTTGGACCGCTTCCACTCATAAGCGATATTAAGGCTCCATTTTCCATAAAGCGCTCCTTGATCTCTCCGATAATCGGATATGCCGGAATCGTAACACTCTCAAGCACATTTCCCATATATTCGGATATTTTATTTAAATTATGCCACTGAAGCCCCTCCAGTATCCGATCGATATCCGGATGATGCTCAATTTGGGCAGAATCTAATTTTTCATAAACCATCTTAGTTGAAACACTGATTGCTGGTTTTCCAATCAGTACATAGCAGTTCGGGCATGGCGGAAGAGGTCTTAACTGCTCTCCGATTCCCTCTGCAAGTGCGGTTCCGCGAAGCAGACAATATGGTACATCCGCTCCAATTGCCACAGCACGTTTCATCATCTCTTTTACAGTAAGCCCCAGATTAAACAGACGATTTATGCCAATCATGGTTGCTGCTGCATCTGAACTGCCTCCTGCCATTCCTGCTGCCACCGGAATAAATTTCTGCAGCTCTACTGTGATTCCCTCCCGAATATCAAATTCATCCATCAAGAGTTTTGCTGCTTTATAAACTAAATTTCTTTCATCTGTCGGAATAAATGGAAGATTCGTCGTAATGGAAATTCCTGGTTCGTCTTTTTTCTCAATCTCCAGTTGGTCATACATGTTGATTGTCTGCATAATCATACGAACTTCATGGTATCCATCTTCACGTTTCCCGATTACATCCAATCCCAGATTAATTTTTGCCAACGCTCTTAATCTCATTTTCTTCTCCTGTATATTTCTTTGTACATTGTATTTTTTTTTAAACATTCTACATTCATTCTAGCCCATCTTTTGGTCGTTTTCAACAGAAACTTTGTTATTTTATTCACTTTCTACTGATTTTACCAAAATCAATGTATCAAACGGATGAAGTTCTTCTGACTCCAGATGATTCAGACGGATAATCTCTTCTGTTGTCGTATAAAACTTCTTTGCAATATCCCACATCGTATCCTGAGGCTGTACCTGATATCCCACAATCCCAGGCATACTTTGCAGTTTTTCTCTGTCCAGTTCCAGTTCTTCAATTTCATAAATCAACGACCGTTCCCTTTGTTTCATCACCAACGCATTTAGATTCAATACAATCTTTACTTCTATTTCGTCACTGTCAATCATCGTTGTAGAAAGCTGTTCCAAGTCCGTATGCAGATGATAAACACATTCTTTTCCTATTCCTTGTGCTTCCACAATATGTGAAAATGGAATTATTGCATCCATCGAATAAAACGGCATTTCGTCATCACTGATAATATATAAAATCTTAACCGTAACAATACCCTCTATTTCTATTCCATTCTCCATAATCTGAGTATTGTCCACCTTTACCATTCCGTCACTGTGACAGATTTGCAGAATTTTCCCCTGATTTTCACTTGTCTTAAGACGTTCTCCTACTCTGCATTTTGAAAAATTTTTTACTAAAAGGCATTCTAATTTTGCCGGCTTACAGACCACCCGAAGTTCCTTTGCCGGAGTATACACATCCAGTAAAAGAGAAACCTCTTCTTCCTCATAAATTCGGATTTCAAGTTCCAGCATCGCTTCGACTGCAAGCCCTCGCTCTTCTCCATCACTGTCTGTTCGGATTTTCAATTCACTATGCGCAAGCAAAACATCAACATCCGGCACCATGCTTTCTGCACAGCCTGCACACTCAATTTCTTCCGAAAACGGAATGGAATGTTCAAGCCATTGAAGAGAGTAGTTATCATCTTCTCCCCGGTAAAGTACAAATAAAAATAATTCTCCCTTTACTGCAATTCTATCACTTTTTGCACGAATGTCCACACCTCTTATTTCAACAGTATCCCATAAAAGTTCATGAATATTAGGCTTATTCGAAGCAAGGGAAATTTCTTCTTTTACCCGCATGGTGTCTTTTTTATGTATACAGATTCCCATTACCGGAATTTCTTCTTTTTTCTGGGAAATCTCAGGGGTTTCCACTCCTGCCGGCAGAAGAATTTCTTCAAGTTCTTCCACCCTTGCAGTAAATGTAATCAATGCCTTAATATTTAATTTTCTGGAATGAATCAGCTGGACACTCAAGTCCTCAAGTTCCCATTCAAGTTTTACTTTCTGCCCACTTTGCAGATCTTCTAAATGCATGGTTTCTGCAATCGGCAGTGTGCCGAGCAGACTTTGTATCTTTCGTTCCATACTGTCACTGACATACAAAAGAGCCACCAATAGTGCTCCGTTAAAAAAGATATGCCCGTCTGATACCTGCATTTCGTCTATCTGGATTTCTCCTTTCTTTTGTATCATACGTCCCACATCCGGTTTTACATCCGGTACATTCAAATCTTCATCAAACGTAACCTGACTTACTGCTTCACATTTCGTCCGCATTGTATGTACTCGTTTTGTAATCAGTTCCACATTATACCCTCTTTTCTATCTCTTTTTATCGTTTCTACTTTTACTTTACTCAAAAATAACCGGTTCATCCCTGTATTCCATCCGAATAACCAGATACGGATAGGACGGTTCGTCTTTTAAATTTTCTTCTTTTGGTCCAATCAGCATAGTCTGCACATGTATGGCATTCTCCCAAAGAGAAACATCCTCAATCCGGATACTGTAACCGCCTGTTTTCTGCTCTCCATACCCCTTTATCAGATACAAATTTCCCTGTTCCTGATAAGTAAGCTGAAACTCTTTTGTTTTATTTCCCTCTATCAACTCCTGCACTTTTTCCGGAAATTCCGCCTCTTTTAAAATAGTGTATTCGATTTTATCCTGTTTTTGTGCACTTACTTTTTCAATCGAACAGCCGGATAGCGCTAATAAAATGATAACAACCGACCACAATAACACTCCTGTATGGATTTTTTGCCTCATTTTGCCCTTCCTTCGCTGACTTACCAATAGTGTATGCCAAATGGCATAAAAAAAGAACCCTGACCAAAATCAAGATTCTTTTCTTTCTTAATCATTCATTTCTTTTAGCATCTCGAGAATCTTATTTTGTGTATAAGCTCCAATATGCTTTTTCTCTTCTTTATCCAGTTTATCCGGATAAATCGGCTCGCCATATTCTACTATCACTTTTGCCGGTCGCATTTTCGGAAACTGCGCTTCAAAAATTCCGGCTGAATTGTGAATGGCAATCGGTACAATTGGACATCCAGCCTTGGTTGCAATCTTAAAACTTCCTTCATGGAACGGAAGCAGGTCGAGTTCGCTTTCATTTCGATTTCTTGTTCCTTCCGGGAAAATGCAGATAGAAATCCCATTTTTCATTTCTTCTATTGCCAAAAGGATTGTTTTCATTCCCTCTTTAATATTTTTACGATCAAGGAAGAGACAATGAAGATAACGCATCCAGTTGGATAACAGAGGAATCGATTCCATTTCTTTCTTTGCAACATAACCGGTGACATCCGGGCAGAGTACATAAGTCAGCAGGATATCAAAGAAACTTCTGTGATTTCCGATATAAAGGACTGCTGTATCTGCCGGAACATTTTCATGTCCTTTTACCGTAATATCTGCTCCGGTAATTTTCAAAATAAAACGAAAGACTGCCTGGATAATGCGAAGAGAACTAATGTCTTTTGCACGTTTGTTGAATTTTCCAATGACCCATTCTACAAGCAGAATCGGAATGGATAAAATCAGATAACCGATGACTACGATACATACGCAAATAAAACGTATCATAAAAACCGCCTTTCTATACCGTATGGTATATTATTAATATTCAAGAGATATTATAAGCAAAAAGCTTTTGGATAGCAAGCCAAAAAACGGCAAAAAAGATTGTCGAAAAAAACAATTGAAAAAATTGTGTTTGTGTAGTATCCTATCCCTTACAGCTTTCGCACTGTATGTTGGATGGGAATTAGGAGAAAGGACTAATTATTAAGTAATCCAAAATATAGAAATATAGGTTCAAACATGGATAAAAGTGGACACATAATGCCTTTTATTTATGGCTTAATAATAGGTCTCAAGCCTGAGTGACTGCTACTATCGAAAGATATGTTGCAGATAGGAACTATGTTAAGTAGTAAGGTAAAAATACACCTTTAGATGTAATCTTCAGTCTGAAGCTCTGTAAGTGCAAACTAAGAAACAATGCTAATGTCCTGCATTGATAACATGGAAACACATGTCCTCTACTTGACCTTGGCAAGAAGAAAAATTCTCCGAAAGGAAGGTGTTAGAAATGACAAATTATGCTTTTGTGTTAGATGCGAATGGAAAACAATTGGCACCAACAAAAGAGCAGAAAGCTTGGTTTCTTATTCGTAAGAAACGAGCAACATTGGTAAGTAAATATCCGATGGTAATCCAATTAAAAAAGGAAATTCCCGATGAACAAATTTATAAAGACGAAATCTGTTGTGGAATTGACGACGGTGGACTTCATGTAGGCATATCTTTAGTCCAAAAATGTAAAACCAAAAATAAGGTGGTTTTTAAAGGAACAATGGAACAACGTAAAGATGTTAAACATCTTATGGAAGTAAGAAAGGGTTATAGACGTTATCATCGTTTCTATAAAAGATATAGACAAGCGAGATTTAATAACCGAAAATCTTCTAAACGAAAAGAACGAATAGCACCAAGTATTTTACAGAAACGTCAAGCTACGATAAGAGTAATAAATCAACTGAATAAATGGATCAATATAACAAATTATTGGCTGGAAGATGTAGCTATTGATATAAGGGCATTAACGGATGGCTATAAGGCATATCGGTGGCAATATCAGCAATCAAATCGGTTAGATGAAAACATCCGTAAAGCAGTCATTTTAAGAGATGGCTGCAAATGTATGGAATGTGGAAAATCTAATTGTAAGTTAGAAGTTCATCATATCAAACCCAGAAGATTAAATGGTTCAAATACTTTAGGTAATTTAATTTCATTATGTAAAAAATGTCATCAGAAAACAGAAGAACAAGAAGAAGTATATATGAATAGATATTTTTCCATGTTGAATTCTTCTGATAACAAAAATCTTAATTATGCACAACATGTGATGATTGGAAAAAAATGGTTAAGAGAACAGTTGTCTAAATTAGGAACGTTAACATTAGCTACTGGAGGAGATACAGCTAATAAACGTATTGATTGGAATATTGAGAAATCGCATTCTAACGATGCTATCTGTATAGCTGGTTTACAGCCAGATACATGCAATGTAAAAGAATGGACTATAAAACCTATGCGTAGACAAAGTAAAGCAAAAACAGATAATGTTTTAGGAATTAATCATAGAGATTTAGTTGAATACACATTTAGAAATGGAGAAACGCATAGAGGATATGTAACAGCGTTATATCCAGGACAAAATGCAATAAATTTTCAAAGTTCTACAAAACATTGTAAAAAAGTTAATGCAAAAAAGTGTAAATTAATCTGGAAATATTCCAAAATATATTGGTTAGCCAATGTGTAATAAACACTTTTATCTATATTTATACACAATTAATTATATATTATTAAGGAGAAATTATGGGAGAAAAAGCAGTAAAAAAACAGGGACTCGCCTCAAAGTTAATCGGGGATAAGAAGTTCTATAAGATGATTCTGCTGATTGCTGTTCCGATTATGATTCAAAATGGAATCACAAACTTTGTCAGTCTGTTAGACAATATCATGATTGGACGAATCGGAACAGAACAGATGTCAGGCGCAGCGATTGTCAATCAGCTTATTTTTGTATACAATCTCTGCATCTTTGGAGGTGTATCCGGAGCAGGTATCTTTACCGCCCAGTATTTTGGACAAAAAGACCAGGAGGGCGTCAGAAATACCTTCCGCTACAAGTTATGGATGGCACTGATTCTTACGGTATCAACCATTGTTATTTTTTTAGTTGGTGGAGACCGGCTGATTGAGCTGTATCTGCATGGAGAAGGTGCAAGGGAAAATGCAGCTGCAACTTTACTGTATGGAAAACAGTATTTGTGGATTATGCTTGTCGGACTTCCGCCATTTATGATGGTACAGGTTTACGCAAGTACCCTTCGTGAATGTGGCGAAACGGTTGTACCGATGAAAGCGGGAATTACAGCCGTTTTAATTAATTTATTATTTAACTATATTTTAATCTATGGAAAATTTGGAGCTCCGGTTCTTGGAGTAAGAGGTGCTGCGATTGCAACCGTACTTTCTCGATATGTAGAAGCCATTATCGTTATCAGCTGGACACACCGCCATAAAGAGAAAAACCCTTATATCGATGGACTTTATCGTACCTTAAAAGTACCGGCTTATATGACAAAGAAAATCTTGATAAAAGGAACACCGCTATTATTTAATGAGGCATTATGGGCAGCAGGAATGGCAATGCTGACGCAATGTTATTCGGTTCGTGGATTGAATGTCGTAGCTGGTTTAAATATTTCTAATACCATTAACAATGTCTTTAATATTGTATTTATTGCACTTGGAGATTCTGTCGCAATTGTAGTCGGACAGCTGCTTGGAGCAGGAGAAATGAAAAAGGCAAGAGAAACCGATACCAAGATGATTGCCTTTTCCGTATTTTGCTGTACCTGCGTGGCACTTGTGATGCTGGTACTCGCACCATTCTTCCCATTGCTTTATAACACCAATGCAGAAGCAAGGGAACTGGCAAAATACTTTATCATGATCACCGCAATTTTCATGCCACAAAATGCATTTCTGCATGCTTCATATTTTACCCTTCGTTCAGGCGGAAAGACGATTATCACCTTCTTGTTTGACAGTGTATTTATCTGGTGTGTGAGTGTAACGATTGCATTTACGTTAAGCCGTTTTACGGCACTTCCGGTTATCGGAATCTATACGCTGGTACAGTTAGGTGATATCATTAAATGTGTCATCGGATTTATCTTAGTGAAAAAAGGAGTCTGGTTGCAAAATATTGTGGCGCATGAGGAATAAAAGAATGGGCTGGCATATCAAACTACTCGATATGTCAGCCCATTTTATATTACTATGCAATTAACGTTTTTTCTGAATGATACCCATTCTAATCATATAAATTCCTGCCAACACAACAAGAAAAGCTACAATCATCTTGATTTTTAAGTCCGGAATATAATAAGTGATAAGTGCAATCAAACACATTAACAAAACAGCAGAAATACATACATAAATTGTTTTTTTCATGATGATACCTCCTTACCTAATCAGCATACAAATCGAAACTATCGTTGTACTTTTCTATAGTTTCATTTTATCAGATGTACCATCATTTTTCTATTCGCAAAAGCAATAAACTTAAATTTCTTCTTTATTATTCTGCTAATTTCTTTACAATTTTTTCAAACTGCATAAAGTGAGATGCTTTTACTAAAATACTGTCACCTGGCAAAATTAATTCATCCAGTGCATCTTCTAATGCTTCTCTGTTTTCAAAGTATAATACTTTTTTTCCGGTGGAAGCTTCTTTTGCCGCTTCTGCCATTTCCTTACACAATGTTCCTGTGCACACAATCACATCAATGTTTTTTTCGGCAGCAAATCTTCCGACTTCACGATGCATCTCCACTTCATTTTTTCCAAGTTCTCCCATATCTCCAAGCAGGGCAACTTTTCGTCCAAGTGCATCCTGAAGCACTTCAAGGGAAGCTTTCATGGAAACCGGATTTGCATTGTAGCAGTCATCAATAACCGTAATATTTTTCTTCTCATTTTCCAAGATATGGAAGCGTCCGCTTAAGGACTGTAAGCTCTCAATTCCAGCCTTGATTTCGTCTAAGGTTAAACCATAAGTTAAACCAACTGCTGTTCCGGCAAGGGCATTATAAACCATGTGGCGTCCCGGAATCGGAACGAGCACTTTAAAGCTTTCATCCTTTACATGAATCCGACATTCAATTCCTTTTAAGCCTCTGCTCTCAATTTCATCGGCCCAGATTCCGTTTTTATTTTCCACACCAAAGAATACCGGCTTGATTCCTTTGACATCGGTAACGGTCACTAATTTGTCATCGTCTCCATTTAAAATCACATGCCCGTCTTCTTTTAAGAAATCAAAAATTTCTGTTTTGGCTTTTAAGATTCCATCTCTTGATTTTAAGAATTCAAGATGACAAAGACCAATATTTGTAATCACGCAGGTATCCGGACGTGCAATTTTTGCCAGTCTGTGCATTTCTCCAAAGTCACTGATTCCCATCTCAAGTACGGCAATCTGATGTTCCGCACGAAGTCCAAATACGGTAAGTGGAAGTCCCAGTTCATTGTTAAAGTTTCCCTGTGTCTTTAACACATTGTATTTCTGTCCAAGTACTGCTGCAATCATTTCTTTTGTACTTGTCTTTCCAACACTTCCGGTAATTCCGACCACCGGAATCTCTAACTGTTTTAAATAAAATTCCGCAATGTCTTTTACTGCCTGTAAAGAAGATTCTACCTTAATGTACGGGAATTCGGTTTCTCCTAATTCTTTTTCACTTAAAGTTGCCAGTGCCCCCGCTTCCATGACCTGATTAATAAAATCATGCGCATCTACTCTTGCCCCTTTAATTGGTACAAACAAACCGCCTTCTGTTGCTTTTCTGCTGTCTGTAAAAATGCTTAACACTTCCTGTTTTGCCTGTACTTCACTGCCATGATAACTTCCATTGCAGGCTTTTGCAATATTTTCTAACGTAAGATTTTTCATAATTTTTCTCCGCCTACTGGTATTTCTTTAAAGAAACTTCAATTAATTTTTCACATAATTCCGGGTAATCAATTCCAAGTACTTTTGCTTCCTGAGGAATCAGACTGGTTGGAGTCATTCCCGGAAGGGTATTTGCTTCAAGGCAGTACATTGCGCCAGTTTCATCCATGATAAAATCCAGTCTGCCATAAGCCTGAAGATTTAATACTTTGTAACCAAGTTCTGCATAAGTCTGCATCTGACTGGTCTGTTCCGGTGTAATTTTGGCCGGACAAGTTTCGATAGTTGAACCTGCGTTATATTTATTTTTATAATCATAGAAGCCCTGAAGCGGTGCAATCTCGATAATCGGGTAAGCTTTTCCCTCTACTACTGCAACAGAGAATTCACGTCCTTTTACAAACTGTTCGACAACGATTTCATCTTCATAAGAAAATGCTTCTTTTAAAGCGTCAGCATATTCGGCATCATTATTTGCAATGCAGACTCCTACACTGGAACCGCCACAACAAGGTTTTACGATAACCGGATAGTTCATATCATAAGCAGAAAGTGCTGTTTCACTCTTTCCTTTAGCTAAAGTAACGCCCTTTGGAGTCGGAACACCTTTTGCTTCAAATACCATTTTTGTAATTCCTTTATCCATTGCCATTCCACTGCTGAGCGGGCCGGTTCCGGTATAAGGAATTCCCATTAACTCAAAGACAGACTGTACTTTTCCGTCCTCTCCATTTGCTCCATGCAGGGCAAGAAATACGATATCTGCTGCTTTACAGATAGAAAGTACATTCGGTCCAAAAAATTCTTTTCTGGTCTTTCCTGTTTCTTCCACTAATTTACTCATTTCTCTCATGCTGTCTGCTTCTGCTTTTACATCATAGACTTCAGGAAACAGTTCTTCCCCAAAAGATTCTTTTCCAAAGTATACGTCTACTAAAACAGCTTTATGATTTTTCTGACGAAGTGCACTGCATACGCCTTCTCCTGATGAAATAGAAACATCTCTTTCTGTACTGTTTCCACCTGCTAAAACTACGATATTCATTTTGTTTTCTCCCTTTTATTCTAATTATGAACTTTATAAAAGCCCACATTGATTTTTGTGTTTTCTTTATCCTAATCAATTTTTCTTTCTTTGTCAATGTTCCACTGCATTTGAAACACAATCTGCAATACAAAAAACACTTCCAAAAGAATTATCACCCCTGATACATACACTAATATATACAAAAAGAAGCTGTCACTCCACGATTTTTCCATCGCTAAAGCAACAGCTTCTCAAGTTTTAGTACACCACTACCGGCACACCTTTTTCAATATTATTAAAAATCTTTTCTGCATTGGCTTCTGGTGTATTGACACAGCCATGAGAACCGTTATTTAAATACTCGCTTCCACCAAATGTAGTTCTCCAGCTTGCATCGTGAATTCCAACATTTGCATAAAACGGCATCCAGTATTTAACCGGTGAGGAATAATCTTCCCCTACTAAGGTCGCATTTCTTTCTTTGTACATAATTGCATAAATACCTGTTTTGGTGTCATGCCCCAGATTATGATTTCCGGTTACGACATCTGTATCGACAAGTAATTGACCATTTTTATAAAACCACATGTGCTGTGCAGAAAGGCTGACTTCCACATAAGTATTTCCGATATCATTTGTGTCACGTACGTATCCCTTATATGTATATTCCGGTTCAATGGTCTGAGACTTTCCGCTTTTAATTGCCTCGATTAATTTTGTCGTGGTATCATTTCTTGCCATCAGCCAGCCATAATCTCCCCCGCTTACGGTAATTGTTTCACCGGTAGAGGTCTTAAACTGTCTTGGATAACCAAAGGTATCATATTTCTTTGCAAGTTCTACCACATACGCTTTTACTTTTGCTTCATCTAAGACTGCATTTCCATTTTCATCTGTTGTAACCCAGTCTTTAATTAAATTCTGGTCTACTACTTCCTGACGGTCTGAAAAATCAATTGTGATTTTTACTTTTAAGAATGCATTGCTCTGGTCTCTCTGCGCAATCAGATTTTTATCATCCTGATAAACAGATGGTTTTAAATAACAGTCAGAAGCTTCAAGGTCTACTTCTGTCTCTCCGGCTTTGACTGCCTTTGTGATAACCTCCGTTACCTTGTCTTTATCCAGAGCGGTTCCTTCTGTTTCCGGAACAATTTCGTACCCATTATCACCGACCTCCAAATGTGCATCGACCGGCTGCTGCATGTTTTCTTCTGCAAGACAAGTTAAACCATCAATTGCTGACGTTAATTTTTCTTCATCAACCGTGGTGGTTGCACTCATTGTATATTCATGTTTTTTTGTAAATGCAGTAATCCAGCCCCATGAATTCTGTCCTTTTAAAAGTTTTTCCACTTTTCCATCATCCACATAGCTGAGTCCTATCCTATCTGCAGAAATTGTTTCTGTATTATCTCCACGTTCTTTGATAGTAAGCGCATAGGAAAATTACAGTGTTCCTAATAGGAAGTAATCATATGATAGTTGTCCCACCCCTCAAAGCAGCGGGCAAGCACCGTTTTGACAAGTTG
>OGKG01004597.1_pt1 | contig 11460 bp, 8 predicted proteins | sample 1572201 | NCBI WGS metagenome assembly OGKG01 (sample SAMEA2582146, study PRJEB24529) | metagenome | biome: Human gut stool | place: China | collected 2011 | reverse complement strand
CCACTGCAAGACCTGGCGATACCGTTAAGTTCGCTCTGGATGTTGAGAAGATCCACGTATTCGACAAAGAGACCGAGCAGGTTATTACCAACTAGTCTTAAGTTTCATAAGAGATTTCAAGGTCCTGTCTGTGAATGCAGACAGGGCTTTTTTTATGCATTTTGCTTGCACGAGGTGAGTAAATCAGATATACTAAGTATATATAGTTCTGACATAGATGAAAAGCGAGGCTGCTTGCAGGTGGAGTTTTTCGCCTATGAACAGAACGAATGGATATGAGCAGGGAGGACGATAGTCCGGAATGCGAAGAGACGTTGCGAAATCGAGAACGCGAAGAGCGAAGAATTCGATATAGATTATGCTACAGAAAGGCGTGGACAATATGATTACAGGCCAGATTATACAGACAAGCATTGATGAATTAAAAGCAATCACTAAGGTAGACCTCGGAGTCTATGATCTGAACGGATCCGAAGTGGCATCTACCATGGAAAAGGATGACATAACCACAGATCTGATCACAGGCTTTGCGGCTTCTCCGGCGGATAGCCAGGTGATCGGAGTACATCACCTTCTGAAGATCCGTGACGAAGGGGATCTTTTATATGTACTGGTGGCACGGGGAATGACGGATGACGTATATATGGTGGGTAAGATTGCTGTCAGTCAGATCCAGAATCTTGTCATTGCCTACAAGGAACGGTTTGACCGGAATAATTTCTTTCAGAACCTGTTGTTGGATAATCTGTTGCTGGTAGATATTTACAATCGGGCGAAGAAACTTCATGTGGAAGTCAGCTGTCCCAGAGCCGTATATCTCATTGAGACCAAGGATGAGAAAGATGGCATTGTATCTGAAGTGCTGAAGGGCATGTTTTCCCCGCAGGCGGGAGATTATGTAACAGCGGTGGATGAGTCCAGCCTGATCCTGATCAAATCTGTTGAGAGCACCACCACACCTGAGACACTGCATGAACTGGCCGAGACTATTGTAGCCATGATGAATGCGGAGGCTCTTCTGGATGTGAAGGTGGCATATGGCACCGTGGTACAGGAATTGAAGGACGTATCCAAGTCCTACAAGGAAGCCAAGATGGCACTGGATGTAGGCAAGATATTCTACGCAGAGAAAAAGGTGATCGCCTACAGCACGTTGGGAATCGGACGTCTGATCTATCAGCTGCCGGTGAATCTGTGCAAGATCTTTATTGAGGAGATCTTCGGTGACAATGTACCCATGGATCTGGATGAAGAGACCCTGAACACCCTGAACAAGTTCTTCGAAAACAATCTGAATGTGTCGGAGACTTCCAGACAGTTGTTCGTGCATCGTAATACGCTGGTATATCGTATTGAGAAGATTCAGAAGAGCACCGGCCTGGATCTGCGGAGCTTTGATGATGCACTGACTTTCAAGATCGCGTTGATGGTCGTAAATTATATGAAATATCTGGACAGCCAGGAATATTAAGGACAACCCCTCGCATAAAGTTAGATAGAAACTTTATACGGGGGGGATTTTATGTCATATCGGAAACAGATCAGCTATTTGGAATTACAGGAAAACGGGCAACGGATCCGGGGAGCCGGGTATGCAAAGCTGGAAAGCTGGGAAAAGGAAGAGATTCTGATGGTGCAGCTGAGAGGACAGGGGATCGTGTCTGGCAAGGAGATGATGCTGTATCTGCAGCGGGAAAGCGGAGAAGAACTGTTATGTGAAATGACGGCAGAACGGGGGACCGTTTCCTGTGAAAAAAGAATTTCCAGAAAAGCGGATTGGGAGCCGACACTGGGGATACGCATTCCCCTGGAACGTAATTTTGAGATCATAGGGCGGTTTGCAGGAGCGGCTGGTGCGAAGAAAGTACCTGCGCCTGTGACTGCGATTGCACCGGTTACGGTGGGGGAAATCGAAGGACAGGGGCAAGGTGGAAACCAGCCGGAGCAGGCAAAGCGGCCGATACAGACAGAACAGCAGGAAACCCGGAGCTCGAAAAAAACTGCCACGGAACACACTCTCCACATGAAAGACACCAAATGGGAGCAATTAAGCAGTATCTACCCCCACATCCATCCCTTCCGGGATGCCAGAGAATTTCTTTCCGTGGGTCCGGAGGATTTCGTTGTGTTGCGGGAGCGTTGCTATCAGATGACCCACAACAGTTTTTTGTTGCATGGCTATTATAATTACAGACATTTATTATTAATGCGTCAGGAAGTCTCTGGGGAAGTGAAATATTACATAGGAGTCCCGGGTAATTTTTATGAAAGAGAAAAACAGGTAGCCAGAATGTTTGGCTTTGAAAGTTTTGAAGGAACCAGAGAACCGGCATGGGAAGGGGATTTCGGATATTATCTGATCGCAGTGGAACTGTGAGAGAATCACAGTCCCCGCTCGTCAAATTCCGGAATAAAGCTTTCACAGGCGGCACTTCCCTCTTGCCGGAAGCCCTGTTCAATGCCGATTCGCTCCGCAAAGCGCAGGACCCGGTCATATTCCTCCGGTGTCACTGTGCGATTGAGTGCTTCAATATCTGCCACCTGCGGAAGAGGTGTATATTGATTCATAATGCTAATATAGATATGATCCCCGTAGGTCTCATGGAGATACCGCAGGATCTTCTTGGAGTCTTTCGCTTGTCCCGGCAGGAGCAGATGGCGTACGATCATCCCCCGCTGCATCAGCCCGGTGTCGGGATCCATGACCGGATCTAAGACCTGCCGGTACATTTCCGCAATGGCAGCGCAGGCAATCTCAAAATAGTCCGGGGCATGCGAATACGCAGCGGAAAGCTCCGGAGAAAAATATTTCAGATCCGGCAGATAGATATCCACCAGACCATCCAGATGGCGTAAAGCCTCCGGAGATTCGTAACTGCCGGTATTGTATACAATGGGGATGGACAGTCCCTGATTTTTGGCCTGCTGTAAGGCAATGACGATCTGGGGAAGAAAATGTGTGGGGGTAACAAGATTGATATTGTTAGCACCCTGTTCCTGTAATTGTAGAAAGATTTTCACCAGATGTTCGGGAGTGATGACTCGTCCGGCTTTCCCCAGAGCGATGTTATGGTTCTGGCAGAAGACACAGCGCAGGTTGCATCCGGAGAAAAAGACGGTACCGGAACCGGAAGTACCGGAGATACAGGGCTCCTCCCAATAATGCAGAGAGGCTCTGGCAGCCATAATATCTGCCGTCTGGCCACAATATCCCACGCCACCATCCAGGCGATCGGCATGACAGGCCCTGGGACACAGGACGCAGTCGGACATGATTTTCCGGAACCATGCGGCATCTTGGGGAGCCAGATCGCCGGAAACGGATGCTATGCTGTTGGAAACCAAAAAAGGGGATGACATATCGCCTGACACAATCTATAACCTCTTAACTGACTTATCCATGAATTCACAGAACACTTTAAATATCAAAACCGCACATGCCGGACCAGGATAACAGCTCCACCCAGTTTCCTCACGGCACATGGAAGGTTCTACTTAGTGCTGCTTTGTTCCCAACCTGACACGGTTCGTAGATTCCCATTGCGTAAGACCGAGTTTCATCACTATTCCCATGATACCGGACATGTACGGCCTTTTAAGTGTATCCTGTTCCCCGGTTTTTGTCAAGCCTATTTGCCTTGAAGGAAACAGGGAAGAGTGTTATAATTAAAATAATATGTAATTTTGTCGAAAGATAGTTGCCTACGGAGAAGGATCCATGAGAAACAAGCGAAAAAGTATATCCCTGCTGGGATGGATAATAGGTGCACTTTTACTGATATATCTGGGAGTATTTTGCTACCTGAATCTGTGTAAATATGCACAACATGTGGATTCGGATATTGCCGCAGAGGCTTTGCTGGCCCGGGAGATCTGGGTGGAGAAGGATATTACACCCAACGACTGGATCTCCAGCACGGAGAGACGGATCATTGGAATGCCTACGGTTGCAGCCGTATTTTACGGTATCACCGGCAGCATGCAGACGGCGGCGGGGATTACCTGTGTTCTATTGGGTGCGATTTTGCTGGGGACATTTTATTTTTTTCTGAGAAAATTATCTTTGAGCAGACCGGCATCAATTACGGCATTGCTGGTATTGTGTGCGCTGCCAATCAACGGTTTTCGCAATGAGGGGCAGATGGTTCCTTTTGTAACGCTGCTTTTATTCCTATTTGCAGAGTATTATGTGTTTCATGGCATTTTTCTGTTTTTCAATATCCTGTTTTACCTGAAATTAAAAGAAAACCGGCAGATGAACCGGAAGACCTTTCTGGAGTGGCTGGTATTGTTTATTGCCGCAGTTTTGCTGAACTGTGGAGGACAGAGATGTCTGCAGGTCATCATCCTGCCACTGCTTGTAGTGGAAGTGATCGCTTTATTCATGGAATCCGGACATCTCCGGCAGAAGCTGCCCGGTGGACGTTATCTTGCCACAGCCTATGTGGGAAGTCTTGTACTTGCTTTTCTGGTATCCTGTCTGTACGGCGGCAGAGGAGATTATGCAGTCTATCTGCTGCAGCCGGGAGAGGCAGTAGAGAAACTGCTTCTTGGGGTTCCGGCAGCCCTGTTGGAGAACTTTGGACTGGTGGGAAATGCAAAGGTAGGGAGCTTTGCTTCTCTGATGCAGCTTCTTGTCTGGGTGTTCCTGATCCTGTTGGGGTATGGACTCTGGTATGTGTTCCGGAAAAATACAGAGAGCACAGACAGACAAAAAGATGCACTGACAATTCTCCTTGCTTCTGTGGGAGTCACAGCATTTATCATCGGGATCACCAGCGCGGAGGCGGCCCATTATTACTTTTTCATGGCATGGTTCGCAGCAGCTGTTCTGGTAGCGGTGATGGTGGATCATATGTCGGAAGGACAGCCGGTGTTCGCTGGTCTGATCTTAACGGCCGTAGCGCTGTTCGCGGTGCTGAATCTGAAATACACCTACTGTGAAGCGGCCACCACACAGGATAACCTGAAGGAATATCAGGAAGTGGCGGATTATCTGACAGAAGCGGGAATCGACTACGGATATGCAGAATTCTGGGATGCCGAACGGATCTGTCTGATCACGGACGGCCGGGTGACGATGGGACATTCCTATACCATGGCCAGTCTTTCCGGATACTGGTGGCTCACCAGTATGAAATGGTATCCCCCGACGCTGCCCAAGGAAATGCGGACCGCTTACGTCGTACGGACAGAAATGCGTGAAGCCTTTGAACAGCAATTTCCGGAAGGGGAAGCACCGATACTGGAATATGAGAATGAAAAGCTGGCAGTATATGTCGGTGACAGAAATTATGTGGAACTATAAGATAAATATGAGGGAACATTAATGGAAAAAATATACCGTATTCTGTTGGGAATATTTCTTGTCTGTCTGATTCCCATTCTTTTGGTCCTGAGTTACTGGTCCTGTCGGTATTCTTATTACGGAACGGTGGATTACAGCATCAGAAATCTCCTGATAAAAGACAGTACCTGGAAACATTTTGTTATTTTCCTGCTGACATCTGTCCTTGTCTATGAGGGAGATAAATGGCTGAATGCTCAAAATCAGGAAAAACAGGAAAAAATCTGTAGATACACGTTACTGGCAACTGGCATGACGACATTTATTCTTGGGTGTGTTTATGTTCTGAAGAACCCCTATTATCCCGAGGGAGATCAGATCAATGCAACGGCGTTTGCGGCGTATTGTCGGGAGGGTAATTTTATCATGCTGGAACCCGGAGGCTATGTCGGGATGTATCAACAGCAAAAAGGGCTGGGAATATTGTATGAGATATTGTTTGCCCTGTTTGGAAATTTCAATTATACTCCGGCAAAAATCCTGCATGTAATATGGTGGGTACTGGCGATTCTGGCAGGATACGGTTTCCTGAAACTGAATACAGACAGAGCCATATTTAGAATCGTATATTGTATTATGATGTTGGGCTGTATTCCTTTTTTGCTGTATTTACCGTATATTTACGGGGACGTGCTCAGTATCAGTTTTGGAATGGTAATGTTCTGGGCGGTGTCTGCTTATGAACATTATGAGAAGAAGAGGTATATTGCGTTGGCGGCATGTGTGGCAGGGATTGCTGTGCTTGCCCGGAAAAATACATGGATCATACTCATTGGAGTGGGAATTTATGCAGTTCTGGTCTGCCTGAAGAAAAAGAAGGGACAATATCTGCTGGCAGGGTTTGCAATTCTTCTGACGGCAGCACTGACGGTGAAAGCGGTAGATGTAATGTATGAATACCGTTCCGGATATCCCAGTGACATTGGCATTCCGAGCATTCTCTGGATTGCGATGGGATTACAGGAGACGGATGGCATGGCCGGGGTGTACAATCGCTATCAGCAAACCACGTTTGCAGAACATGATTTTCAACAGGAGCCTGCCGCACAGGAAGGAAAGGAATATATTCGCGAACGATTGCGGGAGTTCCGGGAGAATCCGGCTATGGCCAGAGATTTCTTTAAGAGAAAACTGGAAGATCAATGGATCGAACCGCTGTTTTCCAGCCTCAAGGCAACAGAGTCGTTTGATACGGATGGAGAACCGCTGTCCTCCGGGATTACCAGTCTGTACTATGGGAACATACATGAAACCGTATGGAAGCTGGCCAATTATTACCAGAGTATCGTATACTTGGCAGGACTTGTACTTGGAATTGCTTTGTGCGGAAGATGGTGGCAAAAAAAAGAAATTCCGACAGCATTGTGGCTGCCGTTGATTGGCATAGTAGGTGGCTTCCTGTTCAGTATCATCTGGGAAGCGCAGAGCAGATATGTATTTCCGTACTATGTATTTTTGATCCTCTTTGTGCCGATGGGACTTTATGAAACGGGAAGAGCGATTTCCCGATTACCGAAGCATAGAAGAAAAACAACCGAACAGAACCAGACACAGGAAGAAAGCTTACGAGAGATCGCCTGATGCCTTTCTGGCAGCTTTCTCCTGTTTGTTCCGGATGCGGAGCTTTTCAAAAAAAGTCTTCAGCATCTGGCTGCATTCCGTTTCCAGAATGCCCCGGGTAACCTTCACCTGATGGTTAAACTGGGGCATTTCCAGTATATTTAGGATCGAACCTGCACATCCCGCCTTGGGATTCATGCAGCCCATCACTACTTCAGGGATACGGGCCTGCACAATGGCACCGGCGCACATCTGGCAGGGTTCCAGGGTCACATAGAGCGTGCATTCTTCCAGACGCCAGTCGCCGATCACTTTGCTGGCTTTGTTGATCGCTGTGATCTCTGCGTGCGCCAATGTATTCTTGTCTGTATTTCTCCGGTTGTAACCACGACCGATGATCTTACCTTCATGTACAATGACACAGCCGATGGGGACTTCCCCCAGGGCATAGGCTTTTTTCGCCTGCTTCAGAGCTTCCTTCATATATTTTTCTTCCACACTTTTGATTACTGCCATGGTATCTGTAGCCTTTCTGATGCTTGCGTTGTCCGAGGTATTATGCTTTGGAAAACCTTTTCCAAAAAATCACACTATATTTCGTAAATGCTGTACATTGACGAATTTGTCGTTAAATTATAGTATAGAGAATATATAGGTAAACGTCAAATGAAACAAACCGTAATTGTATGGTAACCGAGAATGACGACCGCAGGGAGCTGCGGACGGAACGGGGGATTTATGGTATCGATCAAAGAAGTTGCAAAACATGCCGGAGTGGCTATTTCCACAGTATCCAAGGTCTTAAACGGCTATCCTAATGTCAGTGAAGAGACGAAGAAAAAGGTACAGGATGCCATCAAGGAGTTGAATTATATTCCGAATTCCATTGCTGCGGCGCTTTCCTCCAAGCAGTTTGGAAGAATCGCGCTGGTGCTGGATCCCAATAGACAGACCCAGGCCATTGACCAGATCTTCATGCAGTATCTGGTAGGGGCACTGGATAAGGCCAAGGAACTGAACGTGGAAGTTGTGACGATCTTTCCGTCCATGATCGCGGGGATGACGGCGGAAGAGATCACAAGATCTTTTCTGTCCCAGAGTATTTCCGGCGTGGTGATCTATGGCATGTCCAAGGAGGACAAGGTACTGCAGAAGCTGATCCGGGAGAAACAGTTTGCCTGTGTGGTAGTAGATGCGCCGATTGTCAATTCCAGGACTACATACATCAGCATTGATCAGGAACAGGCCCAGTATGATGTGGCGAAGAAGACCGTGCTGGATGACAACTGTAAACGAGTGCTATACATTGCGGGCAGAAGAGACGGTTATGTCACGGATCAGAGATTGAAGGGGATGAAGCGTCTGGTGAAGGATCTGGATCTGACCATGATGGTCAGACAGGGAGACTTCAGTGAGCTGACGGCAAGAAACGTGGCATTGAAATATGCGAAGAACAAGGATGTGGTAGTCTGCGCTTCCGATCTGATGGCTATCGGTGCCATGAATGCGCTGATCGATATGGACATTTTCCGCCCGGTGTGCGGCTTCGATGGTATCACCCTGATGGGATATGTCGGCAAGCAGATGAATACCATAAGGCAGGACTTCTACAGCATCTCCAGCAGAGCCGTGGAAGAGGTACACCAGCTGATGAACGGAGGGGAAGGGCATCAGGTAATCATGCCCCACAGTATCGTGAAAATGTACTATAAGGACATTATCTGTTAAGCTATTTTGCACAAAAAATCAGGAAAATTAAAGAAAAGGTTGCGGAAAACGTTTTCCTATGCTATCCTGTGTATTGTAAGAGAACGACATACACAAAATCTCAGTATTGCGAGGGTATGAAAAGCCGGAAAGTGCAGGAAATACCCAAGGCGCAGCGGGAAAAAGGGTATGGAGGCTGAAAAGTGCGGGAAATACCCAGGGCACAGCGGCAGAAAGGGTATAGAGGCCGAAAAGTGCAGAAAATACCCGGGCGCAGCGGCAGGAAGGGTATGGAGGCCGAAAAGGATAGGAAATACCCAAGGCACAGCTGAGACAAGGGGATGGGATACCAAAAATAAGTATAGTACCCAGACAAAGAAAAAGAATATGAAAAAATGAGTGTGGCACGGTACATTCATTTTGGCAAAAATAAAACTATCGTGCAGAATGGAGTTTGAAATGAATTTAGAGCAGACTTTAAATGAGATCACCGGCAAATTATATGGCAAGAATATCGGTGCCTGCACCGATGCACAGCTGTACACCGGAGTATTGCAGCTGACCAAAGAGAAGATGGCAGAGACTCCCGCCATTACAGGAGACAAGAAGGTATATTATATTTCCATGGAGTTCCTGATCGGTAAGCTGTTATCCAACAATCTGATCAATTTAGGCATCTATGAGGAGTTGAGCGATATCCTGAAGAAGAACGGCAAGAATCTGGCAGACATCGAAGAGGCAGAACCCGAACCTTCTCTGGGTAACGGGGGCTTAGGCAGACTGGCAGCCTGCTTCCTGGATTCCATCGCTACCCTGGGACTTCCCGGGGACGGTATCGGTCTGAATTACCACTTCGGATTGTTCAAGCAGGTATTCAAGGATCACCTGCAGAACGCCGAGAAGAATGACTGGATCCAGAAGGATTCCTGGCTGAACAATACCGGCACAAAATTCGAAGTATCTTTCGGTGACCGCAAGGTGACTTCCGTACTTTATGATATTGATGTCGTAGGTTATGAGAATGGACTGAACAAGCTGCATTTATTTGATGTAGAGACCGTAGATGAGAGCCTGGTAAAGAAGGGCATCACTTTTGATAAGGAAGCCATTGAGAAGAACCTGACCCTGTTCCTGTATCCCGATGATTCCGATGAGGCAGGTAATCTGCTGCGTATCTATCAGGAATACTTCATGGTATGCAACGGTGCCCAGCTGATCCTGAAGGAAGTAAAGGAAAAGGGTTATGATCTGCATACTCTGCCCGAGCATGTAGCGATCCAGATCAACGATACCCATCCTACCATGGTTATCCCCGAGCTGATCCGCATTCTCACCACAGAGGAAGGTTTCACTATGGATGAAGCTATCGACGTAGTAAGCCGCACCTGTGCTTATACGAACCACACCATTCTGGCAGAAGCTCTGGAGAAATGGCCTCTGGCTTATATCGAGGAAGTAGTGCCTCAGCTGGTTCCCATCATCAAGGAGCTGAGTGACCGTGTGGCAAAGAAATATAAGGACGAAAAAGTTCAGATCATTGACAAGGACAAGAGAGTGCACATGGCACATATCGACATCCACTATGGCTATAGTGTCAACGGCGTGGCAGCGATCCATACCGAGATCCTGAAGCAGAGCGAACTCAATCATTTTTACAAGATCTATCCCGAGAAGTTCAACAACAAGACCAACGGTATTACCTTCCGCAGATGGTTGCTGTCCTGCAACCATGAGTTGGCTGCCTTCCTGACCCAGACCATTGGCGACGGCTACAAGAAGGATGCGGATGAATTACAGAAGCTTTTAGAGCATATGGACGATCAGGCCGTACTGGATGCCATCTACGACATCAAGAAGACCAAGAAGGCAGAACTGGTATCCTATATCAAGGAGAAGGAGGGCGTGGAGCTGAATCCCGATTCCATCTTCGATATTCAGGTAAAGCGTCTGCATGAGTATAAGCGTCAGCAGATGAATGCACTGTATATCATTCACAAATATTTGGAGATCAAGGGCGGCAGGAAGCCTTCTACTCCACTGACCTTTATCTTCGGTGCAAAGGCTGCGCCTGCGTATGTGATTGCTCAGGATATCATCCATCTCCTGCTGGTAATGTCCGACATTATCAATAACGATCCTGAAGTCAGCCCTTACATGAAGCTTGTTATGGTAGAGAACTACAACGTAAGCTATGCCGAGAAGCTGATCCCTGCCTGCGATATCTCCGAGCAGATCTCTCTGGCATCCAAGGAGGCATCCGGAACCGGTAACATGAAGTTCATGTTAAACGGTGCCGTAACACTGGGGACCAGTGACGGTGCAAACGTAGAGATCCATGAGTTGGTAGGCGATGACAATATCTACATCTTCGGTAAGGATAGTGACACTGTGATCAAGCATTACGAGAAGGCAGATTATGTCTCTAAGGACTACTACAAGAAGAGCCCTGTGATCAAAGAGGCTGTAGATTTCATCGTCAGCAAAGAAGTGCTCAAGGTCGGCAAAAAGGAGAACCTGGAGCGTCTGTACAACGAGCTGCTGAACAAAGACTGGTTCATGACCCTGCTTGACTTAGAGGACTACATCAAGGTAAAGGATCAGGCATTTGCTGATTACGAGGATCAGCAGAAGTGGAAGAAGATGATGTTAGTGAACATCGCCAAGGCCGGATTCTTCTCCTCCGACAGAACTATTGCAGAGTACAACAGAGATATCTGGAAGCTGAAATAAATGGAAAGTTACGCGAGCAATGAGCCGCGCATAGGCATAGTGAAGACAGCGATGGGCGCTCGCGCATGATTCGCTGTCTTTACTTATGCCGAGATGCGGCGAACGCCGCGATATGA
>OGKG01004594.1_pt1 | contig 11468 bp, 3 predicted proteins | sample 1572201 | NCBI WGS metagenome assembly OGKG01 (sample SAMEA2582146, study PRJEB24529) | metagenome | biome: Human gut stool | place: China | collected 2011 | reverse complement strand
TGTAATATAGGCTTTTATCAAGCCTGCACCCACATCTGAGATACTCCCTCTGCTTTCCCTGCCGGCTGTGCAGTTTCTCTTTATCTTCCTTGTCAAGATATGCCGGGTATATTACAGAACCATCCGACATGATAAATCTGGTGTTATACATTTCACATCCTTTCCGCCGGAAGTGAACTGAGTTCAACCACGGTTTTTCTTCTAAGTGAGGTGAACTGAGTTCACCTCACTCATGTTATCTGCACTGCTCCATTTCCTGCAGCTGCAAAGTCTCCTGCGCCTTGAGCTCATTTCCTATGTTATTAACTAATGGGTCTGAGCTGCCCTCAAGATACTCCTTGGAGATTTCCGACAGAGCTGCCGGAGTCTCTCTTCCCCTTTTCTCCATCATATAATAGTAGTTTGACATAAGATATGCCGTTGGCTGATAGCCGTTGACTTCTACATCCTTTTTAAAGGCTTTGTAATACTCCTTTGAAAGCTCAAAATCTTTAACCTTTTCAGGCATAAACTCCCTTAATAGCCCAAAGCATGCCTGCTCATACCCTTCAGGCAGCTTTTCATTAAGCATTGTACCGCCCAACGAACGCCACTTCAGCAAATCAGCTAAGTTTTCTCTTTTTTCATCAAGATATTTATAAAAATTTTTAGTGCTGCTGATATCATTATTTTTTACCATACACTCAATATACTCATTTACTTTATCACCAACTTTCTCTTTTTCTTCAACACTCTTATGCACCGCAACCGGCTTAACCCATGCCATATCGTCAAAACTCAAAAAGCCTCCATCCTTCTGTATATTAAGCAATGCATTTTTTCCACCAAGAGGCATATACGGCATGGTATTTCCGGCAAATGCCAGGTACCCCTTATCAGGGTGCATAAAGCAGTAGCCTTCCGGCATTGTATATCCAACGCTGTCTTTGAATTTAAGTTTTCCTGTAAGCTCGACAATCTTAAGTTCGTTATTAATAACGATGGTTTCGGGTGTCCTCATACTATCCACAGACTGTGTGCTGTTCTCCATCACCTCCTCTACATTATCATTTTCATTCTCATTCACCTTAAGCAGCTCTCCCTTCTCAAGCAGATAATCTGCCGCCTGATCAGCCTGTTTAATTGCATCAAACAGCGTCTCCGGCTTTTTTTCTATCTCACTTATCCAGCTTTGTATATATGCTTTATGGTTCTTAAAGTCTGCATTTTCATATTGCAGCCCTATATCAGCCCCTGTAAAGCAGGCTGATATTTCTGCAATCAATTCCTCCCTAGCATATTCTGACGTATGCATAGTGCCTGAAAGCGGACGGTCAAGTCTTTCCTTTGCTCCTGTTGCATGCGACAGCTCATGCAGCAGTGTTGAATTATAGGCATAATCATTATCAAATACTTCCTTTGAAGGAAGATGTATTATATCATTTGCCACGCTGTAATATGCACTGTCCATGCCATCATTCAATACTTTTATTTTCATACCATCAATTATCTTGTTTACTGCCTCATGCTGCGTAATATGATTATTAACTTTCTTAATGGGAGGGATTCCTATAATGTCTTTAGCATTAAAAACATGATAATATCTGCTGAGCAAACAATAATCATCCTGGTTTTTGGCCAGTTTATATTCCTCCCACGATACAACTGAATGTATTTTCTTATTATATGGTCTCCAAAACTCAACCTGCACAGATTTTGCACCCTTTTTCAAGCGCCAGCCTTTCTCCTGTATCTGCTTAAATGTAGCCCAGCGCATATCTGTACTGTTTCTTTTGACAGCCTCATATGTGAGAAAAAATCTATTAATACCCCTATATTTCATATGTGTCACACAATTTTCAGGTCGCATTCCTGCTACAGACCACTTTCTCTGCCAATGTTCCGGATCCTCTTTTAACGAATTGACAAACTCGTCTGCTATATTTTTTCTGAATTCCTTTGTATCCACCCTGTATTCTCCTCTATTAAGCACATTCTCTAGTAAACCTTATATTTAAGAATAGTCCTGATGTCGTCTAGGATGCTGCCTGTGACATCATAATTAACATATCTGTACTGGCTGCTTCCTTTTTTATGTCCTATTGCTTTCGTATCATTAAAACTGCTGTCTGTGCAGTAAAGCGGTATTGCAAACTCATGCTCATACATCATTGACAGCTTCCTATCAATATCTGTTCTTATAAGCGTAGGGTCCTTGTCGTATGCTGCATTAAAATAATTCATTAAAGAACCGAAATCCGCCTCAACAGCTTCCACATATCCAAATGTGTATATCCGCAGGGTTCCCCACTGTCCTGCTTTAAACTTTGTTCCTCCGGTGACAGCCTGTATATATGCCTCCACCCGGAAGTTATCTCTTTCATATATAAACTCATCTTCCGCATATATATCCCTGTAGTCTATCTCTTCAGCCTTCACCGGAGTCCCTGTCTGCTTTGTTCCAAAGTCATACTGTGTTACAGGGAGAGTAGCTGTGTTGCCAAGCTTATCCCTTGCAATCACCTGCATAGTGACTTTTTCAACATTTTCGGAGTCATCAAGGCAGTCATACAGTGAGAAACGGCAGGTGTATGTGCCTCCGTCCGGTGTAAATGGGAAGTCGGCGCTGTTAGAGCTGTCGGATGCATCGCTTATGTGCAGCGTGAAGCTTTCAACACCGGAGATTTCATCATATGGGTCGTAGATTGTCATGACTGCATAAGGTGCATCTGTTATGTTCTCGTTATACAGACCCAGCATCTCATTATTCTCAACATACTTTACGGTTCCCGCAGGCGCAGTGTTGTCAAAGACGTAGACGCCGTATATATGGCAGGATTTTGCTGTGTCAATGGCTGTCGGGCTTACTGAGCTGTTGCCGGAAGCATCCTTTATCTGCCTTACAAAGAAATAGTAATAACCGTCAAGCGATGCGCCAAGCTCAGGAAGTGTGACGGTAAAGCCTTTCGGAAGAGGGGCATCACAGTAGCTGTTCCATTCTGAAGGGAGCGTATCCGGGGAAAGCGAAAAGCCGTATTCGTATATGTTGTCGGCAGAAAGCCCTGAGCCGTGTTCGGTGACTGTTATGGTAATGTCGATGCTCTTTACGGAATTGTTGTCCGCATCCGGATTTTCCGTATGCGTAGGTGTCACGTTAATCTCAGGCTCCAATGTATCCTTCCATGACGGATAAAGGTGAACGATGCCGCCGTTTACGGCTGTAAGGTTCCATTTTTTGTTGCCGCCTCTTCCGGCATACACGGTCAGAAGTTCATTTGCATACCAGCCCGATATCTCATATTCGTCAAGTGAGTATGTGTCCTGTGGAGCAGGGATGAAGCTTTCACTGTCATATGTGAACATGGCACTGTAGTATTCCTCCTCCGTCCAAGCAAAGCCGGAAGGGTCAGTTTTAACAAGTGTGCCGAGCGCATATTCAGGGACGGCACTGTGAAGCCTTACCTCGTATGCCACAGGCATCCACTTTGCGGTGGCTGTCATGTCCGATGTGTAATGCCATATGTCGCTGCCGCTTACCGGCATGTCATCTATGTACCAGCCTTCAAATATCCAGCCTTCAAGCTTTGGCTGTGGGAGGCTTCCGATGCTCTTGTCAAATGAAACCGTGCGTGACGTCTCGTCAGCTCCGGTGATTTCGTGGGATGCATTTTCCGGCTTGCTGTAGTCAAATGCCAGCGTGTATTCCGATGCTTTCCACTGTGCATAAAGAGTTGCTGTTCCTCCCGGAATGAGTGTAAGATTTACAACCCAGGCCTCATCCTCATAGCAGGTGCCATTGTCTGCTGTTCCGTCAGGGCTTTTGTTCCATCCGGCAAAGGTATATCCTTCACGCACAAAGTTATTGGCAGGAAGCTTTTCCCTCACATCGTAGTACATTGTGACATCCTGCATTTCTCCGGATGCGCGTGTGCTTCCGCTGTAATTATCATTCTTTTCGAAATGTACTGTATAGGCGTTTGGTATCCAGTGTGCAAAGAGCCTTACATCACTTAATCCCTTCCAGACTGCGTTATCCGGAATTACATCGCCGTTTTTGTCAATCTTGACAAGAAAAGGCTTTTTCGAGGTATTTCCGAGCCTGTCGGATACCGTAAGGCAGTAAAGCGATACGCTTTCCGTTCCGAAGTAGAACTGTCTGCTGTCCGTTATGTCACCGCCGTCAACGGCAATTCCGTTAAAGTTGGTAAGCTGTGCGGACGCAATGCCCGAATGAGGGTCTGAAATATCAAAGGCTACTGTTGTTCCTTCGGAAAACCATCCGTATGAGCTGTCCACACGGCTCAGGTCTGGTGCCGTATTGTCAAAGTAGTATGGTCCAAAACGGTGACAGGAATCTGCTGTAAGCATATTCGCATCTGTTTCTGACTTGTTTCCGGACTTGTCTTCAATGCGTTTTACCCATAAGTAATAGGTTCCCGTAAGACCGCTTCCTATGGTAAAGGCGGAGCCGCTGGCATAATCTGTCCATGCTCCGTCTGAGGCTGCGGCATTTCTGTCGGGTTCGGAATCATTCATTGTGATACAGTACCGGTATGAGTTTGCCTGCGAGAGTTCATCGTTGTCTGATACAGTTATTGTTATATCCGTGGATGTGGCATAGCTGTCTGTAGCGGAAGGCGATACCGTAACTGTCGGCGGCGTGATGTCCTTCCAGCCGGCATATGCTGTTATATTTCCGGCATGTTTCCATACCGCACTGCTTCCGCCGGCAGACCAGTATGAGCCTTTGACTGCATTTCCTGATGCATCCCATATGGATTCGCTGTCATCAGAACTTCCTGCTTTCCAGCCGGTGAATTCATAGCCGGGTCTTGCGGCTGTGATATTCGGGATGCTGTTTCCGGCAGCCGCATCGAAGGTTACTGTAAGACCTTTTTTTGCATTGCTGCTTATCGTTCCGCCGTTGCCGTCAAAGGCTACGGTGTACTTATTCGGTGTGGCGTTGGCAGTAAGCGTGATATTCTGTGCAGGAATGGAAAATTTGTGCTGCTTGGCTGATTCGGCAAAGGTTCCTGTCCAGCCGCTCCATGTGTAGCCGGTCTTTGTCACGGCATCAACTGTTGCGTTTGTTCCGTAATCGTATGCTCCGGCTCCTGAGACGGATGAGATGCCTGTGCCTTTTTTCAGCGTGAGGGTGTATCTGTTTATTTTCCACTGTGCATAGAGATTAATGTCGGCGGTCATGACAGGAGTGCTGCCGACAGCATGGGAGGTTCCCTTGCCGTCAGCCCTGGTATTCCATCCGGCAAAGGAGTAGCCTGTCCTTGTAAAGCCGTTCTTTGCAACGGTGGCTTTGGTGTTGTAGTTTACGGTCTGTGACGGTGTGGAGCCGCCTGTGTTCTTGTTGCCGTGGTATGCAAGAGTATATGTGTCCCATACATGGTACACATTGGTGGAATCTGCCTTTGATACGGTCCACGAAGCCTTGTCCGCATGGTCATAGTGGCAGTGGTCAAACGTGACATCATCTGCATGTGATGCCGCACTGAATGTGCTGCCATAGTCTGCCGCATAGGTTTTGCTCTTCTGGAAGACACCGTTCCTGTAAAAGTTCAGTGTCTGCGTGAATTTTTTCTTTGTGTAATAGACATTGGCTGAGCCTGCACCGGATACGGTCCATGTTGATGCGCTGATGCCTGAGTACCCGTATCCTTCACCGAAGCTTGAATCACCCCTGTGTGAATATGCGTCAAATTCGGTGCCGTAGGCGGCATCACACGTTACGGTTTTGCTGCTGTCCTTCGTGCCGTCCTTATAAAAGTACAGTGTCTGTGTATATTTCTTTCCTGTGTAGTAGACATCGGCTGAGCCGTCAGCGGTCACTATCCAGCTTGTCCCGCTTATGCCTGAATACTCGTACTGATCGCCAAAGGATGAGTCCGCCCTGTGGTCATATGCGTTGAAGGTTGTGTTTTTGTCAACGGAATAGGTCTTTGTCTTTGTGTCGTCCTTTGTGCCGTTTTTGTAAAAATACAGTGTTACCGTAAAGGAATCCTGTATCCAGTACGCATAAAGTGAGGTGTCCGAGGTTCCCCTCCACACTGCAGTGCCGTCATCCGCAGACCAGTATGCCCCCATGTCTGCCCTGCCGGATGCATCGTAGGCTTTTGTGCCTCTGCCGTCTTTCTGGGTGTACCAGCCGCCGAAGAAGTAACCTGCCTTTGCCGGAATGGATGCAGTGTTGTTATCACCGGTATTTACTGTGACAGTCTTTGCAGATGAGCTTTCGCCGTTCCCGGGATAAAAGGTGAGCGTATAGCTGTTGGGAACCCATGCCGTGAAGGTTATCTTCTTTCCTTCATACAGGTTCCCGCCATCGTGCCCTGACCAGCCGCAGTCTGTATGGCCGAATGCACATGCACCACAATGGCAGCATTCACTCGTACCGAGCACGTATATTGTCCCATCATCGGATATGCATCCCCAGTATGAGGTATATGCCTTTATATCTGCACCGCAGTTGGAGCATGTGACGTCCTTTACTGTTCTTGTGAGCCTGTAGATTTCCTGTGCAGAGGTTACTTTTGTGTACCCGGCTTCACCTGCGTGGGGCAGGCTGCTGTCGTCAGGTGTACCATGTGCCAGGTCAACATAGTCCGTGAGCGGCTGGCTGCCGAATACATAATCTCCTTCCATGCCGCTTCCGTCAAACCATGCATATACATCCTGTACAATCCCCGGCATTATGCCTGCGGCCAGGAATGCAGTGATGAATGCCAGAAGCAGTGACATGATTCTTATACATACGGCTGTTTTCGGATATGTGGTGATTCTTCTGTATGTGCCGGTTTTATTATGTGGTTTATAGTGTGTGGGGCTTTTATAAGCCCCATCCGTGTTATTTTTCACTGTTGCCATTTTTCCTCCTTTATCCTTTATATCTTTGTTTTGTTCTACAGGTCATGATAAGCGGATTCAGTGAATATACCAGTCGCATTCACTCTGTAAGCATCTCTGTGTGATACATTATATAGTCTGTGAGTTCTTCCATCTCCGGCTTATATGTCTCCTGATCTACTACAGGAACCACACCGACTACTATATACTGCATTTCTCTTCCCCACGCAGAATATTTATGTGCTCCATCTTCATCCTTGGTATCCGGTACCAGGTACCTCCATGAATATCCATATACACAACCATATCGATCCATATTCTCAATCTTAATCTGGGCTGTGAATTTATACACATTAAGACCATTTATCTCAACATATTCACCTTCCACATCCTTTAATTTGGTAATCAACTTGCCATCCACCCATTCTCCTGTTGTATCAGGTGTAGATGCACAATATCCTTTATAAGTGCGTAATGAAGACGTAATAAGATCCTCCAGATTTTCTGTTAAATCATCAGCTAATTCTTCGTCGTAACTATGAGTTGCCGTTACCAAATAATTTAGTGCATCATATGTGAACAATGCAGTCTCTGAAAATTGAGTTGCGACATCCTTAGGATATGACATGACACAAGGTTCCAGAGGCCATTTGTATTGCAAATCATCTGACTCCTTTTTGTCATCCTCTTTATTATCTTTTTCCTGCGCCGTGCTCTCCTGACTTACACCCGGCTTCATATCCTGTGATATGACCGTACCGGCTGTTCCACCTTCTTTCCTGCTGCATGCTGCAAGCAATCCGCATGTTATCATTGCCATCACTGTAAGTACTACTCTCTTCTTTGTCATAATTGTTATCTCCTTCTTGAAATATAAATAATCTTAATATGTCGAATTTTTTAACAATGGCATACCCCGAAGCTTAACTTCGGAGTTTTGCCACCTGTTGTGTGAATTTGTATAATGATTCTAAAAATATCACATTTTAGAGATTGTATATCAGTAACTATCTGTTTTGTATCGAATCCTTTATCCCATAAATCTTCTATCAGTCTTATTTTCTGTAATTCTCCGACCAGTACCCGCCTTCGTCTGTGCTATACCCGTCAATGTCATACACTCCGTAGCCGGTTCCGTCAGGATTTGTTGTCCAGCCGCCAAACGTGTAGCCCGGTCTGTAGATGTCGGTGCGTCCGTAAGCTTTGTTGTTCTTCGTGCTGTCGTATGTCACACCGAGCGTCCTGTCGTCCTGTGAATCATCGGATGACCAGCAGCCGCCGTTGGCGTCGAATGTGACATTGAAGTCCTTAGGCGTGAACCGTGCGTACAGGATAAGGCTTGGTCCGATGAAGCGGCTGCTGTCATCCCAGTAAAGCCCCGGCAGCTTGTTATAGCTTCCGTCATATGCGGCGCTGCCGCCTGTGAGTGCGTCATAGTATCCTTCGAATTTATAGCCTGTCTTTGACACCGAAGGGACATCCGTTCCCCAGTATGTGCCGTATTCGCTGCGCTTATTAAAGTCTGTGCTTCCGAATTTAATAAACCTCATTGTCCATTCGCCGTTACCCTGCATGCTGTCTCCATTCATCATTCCGCCGTTTCCGAAGAACACTATCTGCCTGTCGTCACGCTCCCATGCGGCTGTAAGCTTCACGGTTCCCGGGCTGTATCTTAGATTGCCGTACAGCAGGTCTGTTCCTGATGCCTTTCCCGCGCCTTCGCTAAAGCTGCTCTCGGACGTTGTGTTTCCGTTTGGAAGGTAATGGAGTGCGTCATCCATTCCTGTGACTGTCCAGCCGGCAAACGTCCAGCCGCTTCTTTCAGGGTTTGTTATGTTAAATGATGTGTAAGTCTCGGCTGATTCAGGGTAGCTTCCTCCTGCGTAAGCACTGCCGCCGTTAAAATCATACTGTATGGAGTACACAGCATGGCTCCATACTGCCTTAAACCTTACTTTTATTCCGCCGCGGCTGCGCAGGTTCATGAATGATGTTGCTGTAATCCCTGATGCCGTGGTTCCTGTGACAGATGTGGTTCCTATGATATGCGTACAGTCATCGCTCATGTCTGTTATCTCCCAGCCTTCAAACGTGCATCCGTTAAGGACCGGAGCGCTCACGGTAAACGTCCTGTTATATTTTGCCGAGGATGGGTGGCTGGCATTTTCTTCCCATGTGCCGCCGCACAGGTCGTATGCTATCTCATATTCCTCAGGCTTGTAGTATGCCGTGTAGGTTCTGTCACCGGTATTTCCGTTCTGCACTGTGACGGTTGGGATTCTTCCCGTTATTCCGGTGCCTTCCCAGCCTGAAAGGGAATATCCCTTTACGGTAGGATTCTTTAGTGTAAAAGTCGGGGTGCTTACCGTGTATGATGAAGGATTTCCAACGTCACTGTCGGGTGTGAGCCTGTCGCCGTTTTCTGCATCCCTGTAGTCGTATGTTATCGGATACTGTGTATCCTTCCATACTGCGGTGAGTGTTACTGTTCCAATGTCGGCACGCAGTCCCATAATTTTTATCGAGGTCTTTCCTTTTCCTGCGCCGCTTCCTGATGTGACTCCTGTGCCTGTGAGAGTGCCGTCAATCAGGTGCCTGTTACCGTCCATGCCGGTTATCTCCCAGCCGAGGAAGGTGCTTCCTGCCCTTGCAGGGCTGTAGACCGTAATCTCTTCATAATAGCCTGCCTCAATCGGGTTATTACGGCTTACGCTTCCGCCGTCATAGTCATACCTGATGAAGTAGCTTACCGGCTCCCACTGTGCATAGAGCGTGTCATATGAGCCGTCATAGGCTGTTGCTGCGGTTACGGGTGAACTGACCTGTGTTCCGTCACTTAGGTTCGGCATGGTGGACCATCCGTCAGATAAATTGTTCACGCTCAGCCTGTAGCCTGTAAGCGTGGGTGACGGAAGTGTGCCAAGCGGGGCAAAGTACTGTACCCGCTTTGATGACGTGCCGTTTCCGGAAAGTGCATATCCGAGGATGCTTTTCTTTGCCGTATCGGGTACGTTGTAGTCAAAGGCTATGTCCGTAAAGCCTTTTTCCCATTTTGCATAAAATATGACCTCGATGCTTGTGGCGGATACCGGTATTGATGTCCTGTCCCCTGCGTTTCCTGCAAAGTCGGTGCATTCCTTGTCCCTGTACCAGCCCTTGAATATATAGCCCCTGCGTGATGTTGAGGGCAGGATTACGGATGCATCCGTGTAGACGGCTGTGGCGGTGATTACTTCCTTGTTTCCGGCACCGGGTTTTTCATAGTAGAGGTTCTTTCCGTTCTCGCCGTATGCGCTGCCTTCAATGTCCCAGTGCAGGAAAGGGAAGTTTCCGAGCACCGCATTGGGGATGGAAGCAAAGCTTGTGGTATCCGGCTCGACATTCGTGTCAAATGATGCGATGTAGCCGCTTCCGCCGTAGATTCTTCCGTCAGCGAGCGTTGTCCCGCTTCCTTCCATGACGGCTGCATCGGCAGGCATTGATACGCTGTTGTCGGATTCGCCCTTGTCATAGTGGATTATGTAGTAGTCCCCGCTGTAGTGTGCATAGACTATGATGTCCTCACGGTAATTCCATACCGGGTTTCCGGATGGATCGGCTGTCCAGTATTTTGATGATGCCGTGGCTGCGTTTCCGCTTCCGTCATACACCTGCACGCCGTCCGCATCATACCAGCCGGCAAAACCGTGGAGGCTGTCTATGGATGCTCCCTTTATTCCGGAGGATACCTTTGCGTTGTACTTTCCGGCTGTGGCATTGATGGTTTTCTGTGACGTGCTGCCATATTTTCCGCATTCATCGCATAAAAACGGGTCAAAGTATATCCGGCTTCCGGATTTTACCCAGTTGGCATAGAATGCCCTGTATACGGAATTGCCGGAGGTTTTGACCGTGTAGGTGCCGCCGGGGTCTCCGACACGGTCCTCTGCCTTGAATGTCCCGGTCTTGGCATTGTACGCACTGTACCAGCCTTCCAGCTCATAGCCGGCACAGGATGCCTGCGGAAGAGTTCCTGTAAAGTCATCGTACTTTGCCGCAGCCGTGAATATGCTGCCCTCAGCAGCATCCGTCTTGTAAAATTCAGTCTTTATGTCATCAGATGTGCTTACGCCGTTATATTTTCCTCCTTCAATATCCCAGTATGAAAAGGCGAAGCGGCTTCTTATTGAAGGGATGCTGTCTGGGGATGTGGTGCCGCAGTTTGTCCATGTGATGAAGTCAACCGTGTAATCGCTGCCTTCGATATATGAGCCGTCCGCAACAGGGACCGCACTGCCCAGCGTTGCCGATGTGCTGTCTGGCATGACTGAGTTGCCGTTTGACGCTCCCTTGCTGTAGCGGATGCTGTATGCTCCGATGTACTTCCACTTGGCTGCGGCTGTCACATTGCCCTTGTAAATCCAGCTGCCGTTACTGTCAAAGTAAGGTGATGCCTTGGCATTTCCGCTGCTGTCCGTATATGTGAGCACTGCCTTTCCGTCAAGGTCATAGACCGGGATGTCTGTGAGCAGGATGTTCCCATCGCTGTCCCTTGCAATGCTGCCGTCAGAGCCGGTCTTGGCAGCGTACCAGCCGAGAAATTCGTATCCGGGGCGGGTCGGTGCCTTGACAGAGACATTACCATACTGTGT
>OGKG01004592.1_pt1 | contig 11474 bp, 10 predicted proteins | sample 1572201 | NCBI WGS metagenome assembly OGKG01 (sample SAMEA2582146, study PRJEB24529) | metagenome | biome: Human gut stool | place: China | collected 2011 | reverse complement strand
GGCTGGTCATATAGCCGCCGGACATCTTGCCGGGGCGGCTCTCCACGTCGAACAGTTCGTTGTCCTGCATGAAGTCGATGAACTCGGCCGTTTCCGGGCTGAGCTCGTGGTACATGGTGCGGGCGGCGTCCATGCGGGCCTTGTAGCCGGGGATGGGCTTCGGGTTGCCGTCCTTGAACATGACGGGCAGGTCGGTGAAGGTGGGGTGCTCGATACCGGTGCGCTTTGCGCGCATGGCCATGACCTTCTGCAACAGAGGCACCACGTCGTTTGCCACCTGATCCCGGAAGGCCTTGATCTCTTTGGCACCGTAGCCGATGCGGTTCATCCGCACATAGGAAAGCTCGCTGTAGTCCTTGTAACCCATCACCTTTGCCTGCTGGTTCAGGTTCTGCACGATCTGGCCGTACAGCTCATCCAGCTCGGCACGGTGCGCGTCGAAGTAACCGGCTTCGGCCTCGTAGGCGGCGCGGCGGACAGCGGGGTCCAGATCCTCTTTGTAAGGCCCCAGCTGGGGGATGGTGAGCTGCTTGCCGTCCAGCTCCACCAGTGCACCGCCGTAGACCTGCTGATACTTGCTTACCAGCGCGTTGAACTGCTGCTGCAGCTCCACGGTGCGGTCATCCATGCCCAGCACGGCGTTCTTCATGCCGGCTACACAGGTAGTGCCGAAGGCTTTGGTCAGGGCGTCCACATGGGGATTGGCGAGGAAGGCGCGGCTGATCTCCACGCTGGCGTTGGTTACAGCGGGGCCGTTGGCATCAAAGAAATCCTGCTCGGCTTTCCAGTAGGCGTCGCGGGTGTCGCAGGTGTAGTGGATATTGGCCAGCTGCGAAGCGGTGTTGTACTCTGCAAAAGCCTCGCTCTGCTCATAGTAGAGCTTTACCAGAGCCTCACCGTCCGGAGCGGCGGCAGCCCGGGCTGCCAGCTCCTTGCAGCGGGCCAGCAGGGTGTCAATGTCCGGGCGGGTATAGGTCATTTCACTGAATTTCATCGGGAAACAGTCCTTTCCGGGAGAAACCTCCCCATTCAAAAGTCAGTTTCATCTTACCACGTTCTGCCCCAAAAGAAAAGAGGAACTGTGGAAGAAAAAGACGCACTACTATGCACAACTGATAAAATTTAAAGCAACTCTTTGGCAAAGCTGTCTGTTTGAGCGATTGCAAGCGGAAGCAAAAAGGAATATAATGACAATATCAACAGAGTAAGATCCTGCGCGTTAAGTGCCGCATCAACGGGGAGTTGTGCTGTGGACGAAGGTGTACCCGCGGTGCATGGTCTGCATCCCGCTGCTGCATGGACTTGGGTGCAGGCGAGACGGCTTGCGTCCCGCCCGGAAGTGAAAGTTGTTGGATTCACGCCCTCCTTTGTGCGGTTTGTCACAGGGGAGGGCGTTTGTATTGTCCGCCCCGGTATTCCTTATATAAGGAGGACAGTTGATATGAACAATCCCAGAACTTCCGTCCGTACCCTGACCATGCTGGCTCTGCTCACGGCCATGAGCATCGTGTTCAGCCGGGTGCTGAGCATCTCCACCGGCTTTGTACGGTTCAACCTCGGCAGCCTGCCGGTGCTGCTGGCAGCGCTGCTGTTCGGCCCGGGGGCCGGATTTGCCGTGGGCGCGGTGGCGGACCTGATCGGCGGCGTGCTGTCCGGCTACGCCATCAACCCGCTCATCACGCTGGGTGCCGGAGCCATCGGCTTTGTGGCGGGGCTTGCATGGCAAAAGCTGCCCGAAATGCGTCTGGGCCTGCGGCTGCAGATAAGCGTACTGCTGAGCCACTTTGTCGGTTCCATGGTCATCACCTCCATGGCGCTGCGCATTTTTTACGGCTACCCCTGGGCAACGCTGGCGGTGCGCATCCCCAATGCGCTGATCCTCAGCGCCGTAAATACGGTGCTGCTGCGCATTTTGCTGGAAAACCGCAGCCTGATGAAACTGGCAAAAAAATAAGAAGGTGTTTTGATGAACTACGAACAGGCAATGGAATACATCCACGCGGTGCAATGGTCGGGGCATAAGCCCGGCCTGACCCGCACCCGTACCCTGCTGGCCGCACTGGGCGACCCGCACAAACAGCTGCAATTCGTCCACATTGCGGGCACCAACGGCAAGGGCAGCACCGCTGCCATGATGGCATCCTGCCTGCAGGCAGCGGGCTACAAAACCGGCCTGTATACGTCGCCCTTCATCAACCGCTTCAACGAGCGCATTCAGATAAACGGCGAACAGATCCCGGACGAAGCGCTGGTGCGGCTGGTGGAACAGATCCGGCCGGCCGCCGATGCCATGGCCGATGTGCCCACCGAGTTTGAGATCATCACGGCGCTGGGCATGCTCTGGTTTGCACAGCAGAAGTGCGATATCGTGGTGCTGGAAGTGGGCCTTGGCGGCATGCTGGACTCTACCAACGTCATCGACACTCCGGCGTGTGCTGTCATCACGGCGCTTGGCATGGATCATGTGAAGGAGCTTGGCCCCACGCTGGCGGATATCGCCGCGGCAAAGGCCGGCATCATCAAGGAAGGCTGCCCTGTGGTGAGCTATGGCGGTGCGCCGGAAGCGGATGCCGTCATCCGCCGGGTGGCAGCAGAAAAGCACGCTGAGCTGGCCGAGGTAGATTTCAACAAGCTGCACTTCGATGGTGGAAATCTCGACGCGGTGGAGTTTGACTTTGATGGTCTTGACGATGTGCACCTGCCCCTTATCGGCAGCTACCAGCCCCGCAATGCAGCGCTGGCCATCACCGCCCTGCGGGCAATGCGTGCCCATGGCTGGAACATTCCGGAAAGCGCCATCCGCACCGGTCTGGAAACGGTGAGCTGGCCGGGCCGCTTTGAGCTGCTGCGGCATCAGCCCGCCTTCCTGCTGGACGGCAGCCACAACGCCCACGGCATGCGGGCTACTGTCCAGAGCCTGAAAGACCGCTTCCCCGGGCAGAAGTTCGTGTTCCTCGTCAGCATCATGGCGGATAAAGACGTAGACGAGATGCTTTCCCTGCTGGCTCCGCTGGCAGTGCGGTTCGTCACTGTGGCGGCCCACACGCCCCGCGCCATGCCGGCTGAAACACTGGCTGAGCATATCCGGGCTTACGGCTGCACGGCAGAGGCCGCCGACAGCATTGAAGCCGGTGTGGCCCGGGCATTGGAGCTGGGCGGCAGCGGCCCGGTGTGCGCGCTGGGCACGCTGTATTTTTCCGGCGACGTGCGCACAGCCTTCCGCGCCCTGACCGCAAACGGCTGAGGACTTCTGCGCCAGACAAACGAATACAAAAAGAAAAAGCGATGACCCGTGCAGGTTGGGTCATCGCTTTTCTTGCCCCTTGCGGGGCAGGCAGGGTAAATGATAAGAAGGTAAATGAAGAAAATAGCAGTTTAAAGAACAAAGGCCCGGGACAGGTGAGCGAAAACCGCTCGGGAAGATCATGTATCCAACAGTCAACCTCTGTTGGATACAACATACCACGTTTGAAAAAAAATTACAAGTCCTTTTTTCGATTTTTCACCAAAAGACGTCCGAAAAAGCGCATTTTTGGTGAAACGCACAAATTTAACCAAAAGTTCCCGGCAAACTGACGAACAAGCATAAAATGCACCGAAACCGGGGCAGAGAGGGAAAAAACGTTAAGAATGCGACAATTCTTTACAAGAACAGACGGGTGTGCTAAGATGAATATAGAATGGGAAGTTTGTCTTTTGCGAGCAGACGTGAGGGGCGCACGGGCAGGTCGGCTCGGCACTGGGAAAGGAGCATTTGAATGTCAGAACAGACATCCGGCGTAAAGAAAGCGCCGTTGTTCGGCGGGCGGAAACCGCTGTTTACCCAGAAGGAGCTGCTGGTGCTTACCGGCCCGCTGCTGGTGGAACAGCTGCTGGAAGTGACCGTCGGCATGGCGGATACCATGATGGTGTCCCGCTGCGGCGAGGCTGCCATTTCCGGCGTCAGCCTTGTGGATATGATCAACAACCTCATCATCGTGCTGTTTGCGGCGCTGGCTACCGGCGGCGCAGTGGTGGTGAGCCAGTTTCTGGGTGCGAAAGAACAGAAGGACGCCAACGAGAGCGCCGGTCAGCTGATTTTGCTCAGCGGCGTGTTCGGCCTTGCAGTGGGTGCGTTCTGCTTCATTTTTGCGCGGCCCATGATCCGGTTGTGCTATGGTGCCATTGATGCCGACGTGCTGGACGCCAGTGTGCTGTACCTGAAGATCATCGCGCTGAGCTACCCGTTCCTGGCGCTGTACAACGGCGGCGCGGCGCTGTTCCGCAGCATGGGCGACTCCAAAATCTCCATGCAGATCAGCCTTTTGATGAACATCATCAACATTGTGGGCAATGCGGTGTGCATCTTCGGCCTGAAAATGGGCGTAGACGGCGTCGCATGGCCCAGCGTGGTCTCCCGCGTGGTGGCAGCGTTCCTGATCCTGCGCCGGTGCTACCAGAAAAACCACGCCCTTACAGTGCCCAAGACCACCCGTCTGGACGGCAGGATGGCAAAACGCATCCTCGGCATCGGCATCCCGTCGGCATTCGAGAACAGTCTGTTCGAGGCCGGACGCATCCTTGTGGTGAGCATGATCTCCACCTTCGGTACGGTGCAGATCGCGGCCAATGCCGTGGCCAACAATCTGGACGGCATGGGCGTCATCCCGGGCAAGGCCATCAGTCTGGCCATGATCACGGTGGTGGGCCGCTGCGTGGGTGCCCGGGACGATGAGCAGGCCATCTACTATACGCGCAAACTGACCCTGTGGTCATACATCGCCATGGCGCTTTCCAACGGTGCGATCCTGATCTTCCTGCCAAAGCTCATCGGCATCTATGCGCTGTCCGGCGAGACGATGGTGCTCTCCGAGCTGCTGGTGCAGATCCATGCCGCCTGCGCGATCTTGCTGTGGTCGCCGTCCTTTGTGCTGCCCAACGCCCTGCGCGCCGCCAATGATGTGAAGTTTACGATGGTGGTGTCCATCCTCAGCATGGCGGTGTGGCGTCTGGGATTCAGCTACCTGCTCTGCAGCCGTCTGGGCTGGGGCGCGGTGGGCGTGTGGATTGCCATGGTCATCGACTGGATCTGCCGCGTCACCTGTTTTGCACTGCGCTTTGGCAGCGGTGCATGGAAGACCAAATATCAGGCATAACATAAAGGAGAACCGCATGAAACTCATCAGCTGGAACGTCAACGGCCTGCGTGCCTGCCTTACCCACGGCTTTGCCGAGAGCTTTGCCGCGCTGGATGCCGACATCTTCTCGGTGCAGGAGACCAAGATGCAGCCCGGTCAGGCGGATTTTGCCCCGGCGGGCTACACGGAGTACACCTATTCCGCCGAAAAGAAAGGCTACTCCGGAACGGCCTGCTGGTGCCGGGAAACGCCGCTGGCCGTGACCATGGGCATCGGCATGGAGCAGCACGACCACGAAGGAAGAGTGCTGACGCTGGAATACCCGGCGTTTTATCTGGTGAACTGCTACACACCCAACAGTCAGGACGGCCTGAAGCGGCTGGACTACCGCATGGAGTGGGAGGACGCTTTCCGGGCATATCTGCTGGCGCTGGACGCCAAAAAGCCGGTGATCCTGTGCGGCGACCTGAACGTTGCCCACTGCGAGATCGATATCAAGAACGATAAGACCAACCACATGAGCGCAGGCTTTACCGATCAGGAGCGCGCCAAAATGACCGAGCTGCTGGACGCTGGTTTTGCCGACAGCTTCCGCGTGCTGCACCCGGAAGAGGTGAAGTACAGCTGGTGGAGCTACCGCTTCCATGCCCGGGAAAAGAACGCAGGCTGGCGCATCGACTACTTCATTGTCTCCCGCCGCATCGCGGATAAGATCCGCGCGGCGGAGATCCACAACGAGATCTTCGGCTCCGACCACTGCCCGGTGGAGCTGGACATCGACCTGTAAAGGAGAACCTATGCTCAAGAACTATCTGCTGGTGTTTTTCATCTCCATGGTGCCCATCATCGAGCTGCGCGGTGCCATCCCCATCGGCCTCGGCATGGGGTTGCCGGTGCTGCCCACCTATCTGGTGTGCGTCATCGGCAATATGATCCCGGTGCCCTTCATTTATCTGTTCGCCCGCAAGTTCCTCATCTGGGGCTACCATAAGCCCATCATCGGGCCCATCTGCAAGTTCTGCATCGTCAAAGGCGAAAAAGGCGGCCGCGCACTGGAAGCCAAGGCGGGCCGCGGCCTTGTGGTGGCGCTGCTGCTGTTCGTGGGTATCCCGCTGCCGGGCACCGGCGCATGGACCGGCACGCTGGCAGGCTCGATCCTGGATATGAAGTTCAAGGACGTGGTCAAGGCCTGCATGGGCGGCGTGCTGCTGGCGGGCATCATCATGGGTCTGGCCAGCGCGGGCCTGCTGGGTGCGCTGAGCACCCTGTTCTCGGTGGGCTGAGAAAAAAAGACTGTGTTCCGGCAAAGAACAACAATTGACAATGGCATTTTGCCGCTGAGTATGCTAAAATAAAAAAGTGTTTTGAAACCGGCGGCGAAAAGCTGCCGGACAGAAAGGAACGATAAGATCATGGATCAGGCACTGAATCAGAAAATCGACGCATATATTGCGCAAAACAAGGAACAGCTGCTGAAGGATATCGCCGCTCTGGTGGCAGTCAACAGCGTAGAGGGCACCCCGGAAGAGGGTGCACCCTTCGGCGCAGGCCCCCGTGCAGCGCTGGACAAGACGCTGGAGCTGGCAGCGGGCATGGGCTTTGCCACCCGCAACTGCGAGAACTACATCGGCTATGCAGAGCTGGCCGGCAAGGACCCGGAAAAGTATCTGGCGACCATCTGCCATGTGGACGTGGTGCCCGTGGGCAACGGCTGGACGGCCGACCCCTTCACCATGCGCATTCAGGACGGCTGGCTGCTGGGCCGCGGCGTTGCCGACGACAAGGGTCCCATGGTGGCCACTCTGTACGCCCTGAAGTTCCTCAAGGAGCAGGGCTATGAGCTGCGCTATCCCATCCGCGCCCTGATCGGCGACAATGAAGAGACCCATATGCAGGATGTGGACTACTACCTGAAGAACTATCCCGCTCCGGCCTTCTGCTTCACCCCGGATGCGGAATTCCCGGTGTGCAACGGCGAGAAGGGCCAGTTCGGCGCCAAGATCGTCAGCCCGGTGTGTAACGGTGTCATCGTGGAGATCGAGGGCGGCGTGGCAAACAACGCCGTGCCCGACCGTGCAAGTGCGCTGGTCAGGACCGACATCTCCAAGCTGAAGAATGCCCCCAACATCACGCTGGAACCGGAAGGCGACGGCGTGCGCATCCGCGGCTGGGGCAAGTCCGGCCACGCAGCCATGCCGCAGGGCACCGTGAACGCCATTGGTCTGGTGGTGAACTACCTGCTGGACAACGGCCTGTGCAATGAGACCGAGCGCACCTATCTGGAGGCTGTGCGCAAGCTGCACGCTTCTACTGCCGGTGAGGGTCTGGGCATCAACTGCGCCGACGGCCCCTTTGGCCCGCTGACCGTGATCGGCGGACGCATCTACATGGAAGATGGCCGCATTTTCCAGACCATGGACAGCCGCTTCCCCACCTGCACCAACGGCGAGAAGATGACCGAGCAGATCCGTGCCGCACTGGGCGATGGCGCTGAGCTGCGCGATGTGACCGTTGCAAAGCCCTTCTATATTGAAGCAGACAGCCCCGCCATTCTGGCCTGCATCAACACCTACAACGAAGTGACCGGCGAGAACGCCAAGCCCTTCACCATGGGCGGCGGCACCTATGCCCGCCACTTCCCCTATGCGGTCAGCTTTGGCCCCGAGCATGTGGACCTGCCGCTGCCGGAATTTGGCGGCCCGATGCACGGTGCAAACGAAGCGGCACCCATCGACAAGCTGCTGGAAGCCGTGAAGATCTATATCATCGCGCTGCTGCGCCTTGAGGAGATCGACTTCTGATGCAGCCGATGAATGTGCTCGTCATCGACGGGCAGGGCGGGGGCCTTGGCAAACAGCTGGTGGCAGCCCTGAGCACGCAGTGTCCGGAGGCCCGGCTCACTGCGGTGGGCACCAACAGTCTGGCGGCAAACGCCATGCGCAAGGCCGGTGCCCCGCGTGCCGCCACCGGCGAGAACGCCGTGGTGGTGAACTGCCGCAGCGCGGATATCATCGTGGGGCCCATCGGCATCGTCGTTGCGGATGCACTGCTGGGCGAGATCACCCCCGCTATGGCCACAGCCGTGTGTCAGAGCCATGCGACGCGGGTGCTCATCCCGGTGAACCACTGCGAAAACTATATCGTGGGTGTGCCGGAGCAGCCCATCAGTGATCTGGTGGCCGCTGCGGTGCAGAAGGTGAAAGCTCTCTGCGCCGGGGAAGGCTGCGGAAAAAGGGTTTATTGAAAATGCCCTCCGCTTGCGCTCTGGGCATCTTCAGCGGAAAAATATCTTATAATAGAGCAACAGCGGACAGCCTGCGGGCTGTCCGCTGTTGCATTTTCACGGAAAGGGTCCAAGAGGGAAACTTGATCTGTCTGTGCTTGTTTCCTGCGGAAACAGCCGCACAGCCGGGAAACAGGCCACTTCTTCATTGCGCCCGCTCCAGTGAAAAGGCAAGTCGGAAAATCCCGCAGGATTTTCCGACTTGCATCTAAAGAATATAAATTCCTTGAATAATGCCCAGAGCGCAAGCGGAGGGCATTCTGAATCGTTACGACTTCTGTCGTGCGGCGATCTGCGCTGCTGTGGGCGGGGTGTCGCCCTGCGCAGCGTTTTCCAGCGCGCCGAGACGGCGGTCCAGATCGGTCAGGCGCTGGGCTACGATATCCGGCAGATCCTGCTGATCCAGATCGTCCGCCGGGTTCACGGCCTTGTTGTTGATGCGCACCACCTCGGCGGGCACGCCCACAGCGGTGCAGTTGGCGGGCAGATTGCGCAGCACCACGCTGCCTGCGCCGATGCGGGAGTTGTCCCCGATATACACCGGGCCAAGGACCTTGGTGCCTGCACCGATCAGCACGTTGTTGCCCAGAGTGGGGTGGCGCTTGCCGGTGTCCTTGCCGGTGCCGCCCAGAGTGACACCGTGGTAGATGGTGCAGTTGTCCCCGATCTCGCAGGTCTCACCGAACACGATGCCCATGCCGTGATCGATGAACAGGCATCTGCCGATGGTGGCACCGGGATGGATCTCGATGCCGGTGCGGCGGCGGCCATGCTGGCTGACCCACCGGGCCAGAAAGAACCGCTTGTGCTGGTATAGCCAGTGCGCAATGCGGTGATACACCAGAATGTGAAAGCCCGGATACAGCAAAATGACCTCCAGCACGTTGCGTGCAGCGGGGTCCTTGCGCTGGATGTTCCGCGCGTCCTCCAACAAACCCATGGGAAAACCCTCTCTTTCCTGATTCCGATGAAGCTGCTCTGAATAAAAATCACGCCTCTGCCATGAAAACAGCCTCTGACTCTTTTGACCATATTATAATAGCACACCCGGACGGGAATGTACAGCAATATGCTAGGAATTGGCATGACTAACCCTGAATCTGGCGGGGAAAAACTGCTTTTGGGTAGAGTAGCTAAAATTCAGGGAGGGAAGCGGCAAACCTTTTTGCAACAAAATATATGCGGAAGCATTGACACATTTCGCGCTTCTATGCTAAAATATTATGAAAAGATTCCAGACGTATAAAAGGAGACAGCACCATGCAGAAAAGCGCGATGTGCACCAAACTGAACAAGCAGTTCGCATCCGGTTTTGCCGTGGGTTCGTTGTTTCCTTTTTTTGTGGAATGAGCTTTTCCCTTTGCGGGGAAAAGTTTTTTTTTGCCCGTAAGCCGGAAAGCCGAACCAGACAAACGCAAATCAGGAGGGAACTGCGATGCTGCTTGTAAATGCTGTGAACACCGAAGGAAGACCGCTTGAGATTTTTGTAAAGGACGGCAGGATCGCTGCTGTAGGTCAGGAGCTGGAGGCACTGGCCGGGGAGAACGAAACGGTCATTGATGCCGGCGGGCTGACCGTGCTGCCCGCCTTTGTGGACCTGCACTGCCACTGGCGCACCCCGGGCTTTGAGTACAAGGAGGACATCGAGACCGGCAGCCGCGCCGCAGCCGCCGGCGGTTACACCTTCGTGAATCTGATGCCCAACACAAAGCCGGTGTGCTCTTCTGCGGCACAGGCGTTCATGGTGGAGCAGAAGGCTGCCGAAGTAGGCCTGTGCGATGTAAACCAGACCGTCTCCATCACCGAGAACTTTGACGGTGTGAGCATCGACCACCTCAAGACCCTGCCTGCCGGTGTGAAGTTCATCACCGAGGACGGCCACGGCGTGCAGGACAATGCCACCATGGCAAAGGCTTTCGCCATCTGCACCCAAAAGGATATCACCGTGATGAGCCACGCCGAGGATATGGAGATCAGCCCGTGGGACTACCGTCTGGCTGAGGACATCGAGACGGTGCGCAACTGCTGGCTGAGCGAATACTACCAGACCAAGCTGCACATGTGCCACGTGTCCACCCGCGGTGCGCTGGATGCCATCCAGATGGCAAAGCTGCGGGGGGCGCCCGTCACCTGCGAGGTGACCCCGCACCACCTGTGGTTCACCAATGATACCTGCGATTACCGTGTGAACCCGCCCATCCGCACCGCCGACGATGTGCAGGCGCTGGTGGACGGCATCCGCACCGGCATCGTGGACGCCATTGCCACCGACCACGCGCCCCACTCCGAAGAGGACAAGCTCAAGGGCATGGCCGGTATGGTGGGCAGCGAGACCGCTTTTGGTGTCTGCTACACCAAGCTCTGCAAGCAGGAAGGCCTGCCGCTGGAAGTGCTGGTGCACCTGATGAGCACCCGCCCGGCAGAAATTCTGGGCCTTGCCAAGGGCCAGCTGGAGCCGGGCTACGATGCCGACATGGTGCTGGTGGATCTGGATACCCCCTACACCGTGGACAAGGACAAGCTGCACTCCAAATCTCACAACACCCCGTTCGACGGTGCCCAGCTGTTTGGCAAGGTCTGCGCCACCATCAAGGGCGGCAAGCTGACCTATCAGGCAGAGGATTGAAAAAACAATACTATATAAGATAAGAATCAATAAGAGAGCAAACAGGAGGAACCCACAATGACCAACATGGATAAGCTTTACGAAGCAGTGGAAGCCCGCGGCCCGGTGTGCGTAGGTCTGGATACCGATTTCAGCTACCTGCCCGAGGACTTCGTGGACAGCACCCTGTCCCGCGGTGAGAACATCGTGCGCTTCAACAAGAAGCTCATTGACGCCACCAAGGCCGTGGCAGGCTGCTACAAGGTGCAGATCGCTTACTACGAGTCTCTGGGCCTTGAGGGCATGAAGGCCTACGCCGACACCCTGAAGGCTGTGCGCGAGGTCGGTGTGCCGGTGATCGCCGACATCAAGCGCGGCGACATTGCCAAGACCGCCGAGATGTACGCCATGGGTCACTTTACCGGCGATTTCGAGAGTGATTTCGTCACGCTGGCACCCTATATGGGTC
>OGKG01004582.1_pt1 | contig 11491 bp, 13 predicted proteins | sample 1572201 | NCBI WGS metagenome assembly OGKG01 (sample SAMEA2582146, study PRJEB24529) | metagenome | biome: Human gut stool | place: China | collected 2011 | reverse complement strand
GTGCCCTGTCACTTTATGTTATTTATATTTTGGAATTAGTCATTATATCCATTTGGATTCATCGACTGCCACTTCCATGAATCAGCACACATCTCGCCGTAGTACGGGCGGGTCGTCATCTGCCAGCGGTCCGGTTCAAAATACAAAAGGACCATACCGCTTTCCCGCTCGTCGTAGAGCTTCTGCAATTTCTGCAAAAGTTCGGCGGTCTCGTCTGTGTCCAGCCGCAGGGCGTCGGCCAGGCGGGCGGTCTCCACCGGCTCGGCGTGGGCAAACAGCATGGCTTCCAGCGAGCCCAACTCCTGTCGTTCTGTCATTGCGTTTTGTCCTTTCTTCTGCGGTGGGTATGGTCAAGCTGCAAAGCGCCGCTGTCATCTACCTTGACGCGGCCTGCGCGGATCAGTTCCAGCAGTGCCAGGAATGTGGCGACATTGGTGCTGCGGCTCTCCTCGTGGCTGAACAGCTCCCCCATCTTTTGCAAACTGCCCTTGAGCAGCCCGCGCAGCATATGGGAGACCCGGCTCGCCACCGAGACAAACGGCGCTGTGACCAGAGGTTCGAACTTTTCCTGCGTGGGCTTTTTCTTGCGGGTGCTGCGGCCCATTAAGTTGAACCATGCCTGCACCAGCCAGTTGGGGTCATGGCGGCGAGTGTACTCGGCTGCGCCCACCAGCGGCATCGGCTCACGCGCGACGGTATACAAATCCCGCGCACGGCTGCCCAGCTGGGCGGCGACCTCCTTGCAGGCGCTGTATTCAATCAAGCGGCCGGTCAGCTCGGCCTTCATCCGCTCGGCCTCGGGGCTGCGGGGCAGCAGCAGCGCACTTTTCATCTGTACGAGATGGGCCGCCATATCGATGAACTCGCTGGAAATCTCCATGCGGTTCTGCTGCATTTCACGGATGGCGGCGGTGTACTGCTCGATCAGCTCCATGATGTTGACATCATAGAGGTTCATTTTATTTTTGCCCACGAGATACAGCAGCAAATCAAGCGGGCCTTCAAAATCTTCAATTTTAAATGTCAGAACTTCCGGCAAAAACTCAATACCCCCACAATAGTTCCACAAAGTCTGTCAGGCGCAGCATCAAATTCCACATGGCGTTGACCAGCATCGAGAGCGGCGTGTTCAAAAGGCCCAGGAATACCAGCGCCAGCACGGCCAGCATGATATACCGCTCGTACTTCATCGCCTTGAAGTAGAGCCGCTGCGGCAAAAACAACAGCGCAATGCGGCTGCCGTCAAACGGCGGCACCGGCAGCAGGTTGAACACGCCCAGGCTCAGGTTCATGGCAACCATATAATAAAGGAACATCGACAGCGCGGGCACAGCCTGCCCCGCGCCACTGTACCAGCAGAGCTTGTACAGGATCATCGATACCCACGCCAGTAAGAAGTTGCTGGCAGGCCCGGCTGCGGCGGACAGCGCCATGCCGACTTTCGGGTTCTTATAGTTGTAAGGGTTGATGGAAACAGGCTTGGCCCAGCCGACACCGCCCACCAGCATGCATAATGCGCCCAGCGGGTCAAAGTGGCGCATCGGGTTCAGCGAGAGCCGACCCGCCCGCACGGCGGTGTCGTCGCCCAGCAGGTGGCTGGCCAGCGCATGGGCGGACTCGTGGAATGGTATGGCAATCAGCACAACGATGGCGCGCAGCAGATACTGCAAAATCACTGCGGGAGACAACAAACCGTTCAAAAGTACACACCACCCCATTAAAACTTAGTCTATTATATCGTAGAAACGGCAGCAAAACAAGCCCCGCAGAGCGGCAAAACACAATATTTGGGGGCGAAATTGAGCAAAAACGCAAAATTATGAAAAAAATTCAAAAAAAATCTTGGAAAACACTTGCATTTTCTGCCATCATACGCTATACTGTTAAAGCTATTGAAAAGGAGGTGCAAGCAATTATGGCCAAATGTTCTTGCTGTGGCAAGGGTGTCACGTTCGGTATCAAGGTTTCTCACTCTCATCGTCGGAGCAACCGTACCTGGAACCCCAATGTCAAGCGCGTGAAGGCGATCGTGGACGGTTCCCCGAAGTATATCTACGCCTGCACCCGCTGCCTGCGCTCTGGTAAAGTTACCCGCGCGGTCTGATTGGAAGGAAAAAATGCCGGTCACATCCGTGTGACCGGCTTTTTCTCTTTTGGTTTGCTTTTTTAAGGAGGTTCGCCCATGCTCCCCCATGACTCCGTAATGCTATTGAGCTATGTCAACACCCAGTTGCGCGACAGGGACGCTTCTCTGGATGCGCTCTGCGACCGCGAGGATGCCGACAAGCAGGCGTTGTGTGCGGCTCTGGCCGAAATCGGCTATGAGTACAACGCCGAGCAGAACCGATTTGTGTGATACCCCCAAAATAGAGAGAGGAAGTTGAAGAACCCGATGAATTTTATCTTTGTCAGCCCGCATTTTCCCAAGACCTACTGGAATTTCTGCGACCGCCTGCACCGCAATGGTGTCAATGTGCTGGGCATCGGCGACGCGCCGTTCGACGAGATTCCGTGGGAACTGAAAAACTGCCTGACGGAGTATTACCGCGTGGACAACCTCGGCAACTATGACGAGATGCTCCGTGCTGTCGCCTACTTCACCTTCCACTACGGCAAAATCGATTGGATAGAGTCCAACAACGAATATTGGCTGGAAATGGATGCCCAGCTGCGCACGGATTTCAACATCACGACCGGCGCACAGAACGACTTCATCGAGCGCATCAAGTACAAGAGCAAGATGAAGGAAAGCTACATTGCCGCCGGTGTGCCGGTGGCCCGCCACCATATGGTCAGCACCCTGCACGAGGCCCGCACCTTTATTAAGGAAGTCGGCTACCCGGTCATTGTCAAGCCGGACAACGGCTGCGGTGCCGAGGCCACCTACAAGCTGCATAACTTTACCGAACTGAAAAAGTTCTATGCAGAGCCGCATAATGTGCAGTATATTATGGAGGAATATATCAACGGCACCATCGTCAGCTTTGACGGCGTGGCCGACAGCCATTGCGTGCCGCTGTTCTACACCTCCAATGTGTTCCCCACCCCGATACTGGATATCGTCAGTGAGAACGGCGATTTGAGCTACTGGACGCAGAAAACTGTGCCCGCCGCGCTGAAGGATGCGGGCTTCCGCACCATCAAGGCGTTCGGCGCAAAGAGCCGGTTCTTCCACTGCGAGTTTTTCCAGCTCAACGGGGACAAGCCCGGCCTTGGCAAAAAGGGCGATTACGTTGCGCTGGAAGTCAATATGCGCCCGGCCGGCGGCTACACGCCCGATATGATCAATTATGCGAACTCGGTGGATTGCTACCAGATTTGGGCCGACATGGTCTGCTATGATGAGGTGCGCAACGCTGAGCTGGACGGCCCCAAGTATTTCTGCGTCTATGCAGGCCGCCGCGACTGCCACGAGTACAAGCACACCCATGCACAGATCATGGCCAAGTACGGCAGTCGCATGAAGATGGCAGAGCGCATCCCCCAGGCCCTGCGCCTGGACATGGGCGACCAGATGTACACAGCCGTCGTGCGCTCCACCGCCGAGCGCGACGCGTTCATCCGCTACGTGCAGGAGAAAGCGTAAAAAAGCCTTCTCACGAGGGAGAAGGTGACCCAAAGGGCCGGATGAGGGGAGGCGTGCCCATGATTATGCATAAATGGGCTGCTGCAGCAAGTGCGCCCCCACATCAGTCACCTTCGGTGACAAGCTTCCCCCAAGGGGAGACCTTTATACAGAGAGAGCCTGACCATCCCCGGTCAGGCTCTCTTTGTATACCCTTACTTCAATTTCACGCTCTTATGGTATACGCCCAGCGCAATCACGGCGGTGATGACCTCCGTCACCCAGAAGGCGTTCCAGATGCCGTTTGCGCCCAGCACGCGGCAGAGCGCCCAGGCCAGCGGCATGATGACTACCACATAGCGGCACAGCGAAATAACAAGCGACTGTACGCCCATGCCTAGACCCTCCAGCGCACCGGAGACAACGACCGAGATCGTCGAGACGATGAAGCCCGCGCAGATAATGCGCAATGCGACTGTGCCGATGGCGATGGTCTCCGCGCTGGAACTGAACAGCCCAATCAGTTGTCCGGACAGCGCCAGGCACAGTACCGTGCCCGCCGCCATAATGGCCGCGCACATCCCCATGGCCGTGCGGTAGAGCTTCTTGACACGGTCATACTCCCCTGCGCCGTAGTTGTAGCCAATGATGGGACGCAGGCCCTGCACAATGCCGTTGGCGGGCAGATACAGGAAAGTCTGCAATTTGTAGTAGATGCCCAGCACCACAACATAGCTCTGGGAGAACGCCGCCAGCAGTCCATTCAGGAAGGAGATAAGCACCGAAGGCAGCGCCAAATTCAGGATAGCGGGCACGCCGATGGCGTACAGCTGCAGGTCCAGCTTGGCGTCGGCCCGCAGGCAGGCGCGGCGAAGCTTGACCGGGATGGGCCGCACGTTATAAACGATGAGGTAGAACACGACCGGTACCAGCTGGCCGATGCCGGTAGCCAGTGCCGCGCCTGCAATGCCCATTTCAGGGAAGGGGCCGATGCCGAAAATCAGCAGCGGGTCAAGGATGATGTTGCAGACGGAGCCGCCCATCAGGCCGATCATTGTGACGTTCATCCGGCCAACGGCCTGAAAAATCTTCTCAAACGACATGGCTGCCATGATGACAACGGCAAACATAAAGGCGATGCGGGAATAGGTCAGACCCATGGAGATGACCGATTCATCGCTGGTGAAGGACCGCAGAAAGCGCGGCATGATGGCCGTGCAGACGATGGAGATAATGACGCCGTGAGTCAGCGAAAGTACCATGCCGTGGGTGGCGGCAGTGTCAGCCTTTTCCTTATTGCCTGCGCCCATGTGCAGCGAGATCAGCGCACTGATGCCGACGCTGAAACCAATCGCGATTGCATTGATGAGGTTCTGCACCGGGTACACCAGCGAGAGCGCGGTCATGGCTTCCTCACTGATGCGGGCAACGAAGAGGCTGTCCACAATGTTGTACAGCGCGTTGACCAGCATGGAAATGACCATGGGCAGCGCCATCGAAGTCAGCAACGGGAAAATCGGTTTTTCTTTCATAAAAGTATCGTTCATGGGTTTCTCCTTTTCGGCACGCAAAAACGCCACACAACAGCCCGGAGGGCCATTGTGTGGCGAAAAGTAGTATCAAAACTGTAAAAATCCACACCTTATTTTAGGTGCCTTTATTATACAAACTACCGCCGAATTTGTCAAGATGCTTGCGCCGGGTGCGCAAAAACGGTACAATAAAAGCAAAATAATTTTGTAAGGAGCATCTCTGATGAAAAAAGTGTTGGTTTCCGGTGCAGGCGGCTTTGTGGGGGCACGCATTATGGCGCAGCTGGCAGGCCGGTATGAACTGTGCGCTTTCCCGAAAGGGATGCTGGCCGCCGCCGATGAAACGGCGGTGGCCGAGCTTGTGTGGCACGAACAGCCCGACGTAATTTTGCATACAGCGGCAATCTCGGACACTGGATACAGCCAAAAACACCCGGAGGAATCCTATCGAGCCAATGTGCAGCTGCCGCTCTGGGTGGCCAGGGCCGCGCAGACAGTGGGTGCAAAGCTCGTGTGTTTCAGCTCGGATCAGGTCTACGCGGGGCTGACGGACATTGGGCCGTTTGCCGAGGATACGCCGCTCGCCCCTGCCAACGTCTATAGCCGCCACAAGCTGGAAGCCGAACAGCGCGTGCTGGATGCCCGGCCCGATGCTGTGCTGCTGCGTGCAACCTGGATGTACGATCTGCCCGGGTATGGCCTGCCGATCCGCGGAAATTTTCTGCTGAACCTGTACAATGCGGCTCTGCACGGCGGCACACTGCGGTTCTCCTGCCGTGACTACCGCGGCATTACCTACGTGCGCGAGGCCGTGGAGCAGCTGACCAAGGCAATGGAACTGCCCGGCGGCGTGTACAACTTTGGCAGTGAGAACGACTGCAACATGTACACGACCGCGTTGCGGGTCTGTGAGACGCTGGGCATCCACCCGGAGATTGAAAAACAGGAGTGGCCGCGCAGCCTGCTGATGGACGGCAGCAAGTTCCGCAACGCCGCAGGTGTGGGATTTGCAGACACACAGGCCGGTATAAAGCACTGCTTGCGGGAGTATGGGCTGGAATAAGTGCGGCGGAAATCAGCGGCGCACCATACGGTAAAAGTCGCCGTCCCCGGCGGTCGTTGCCTGGTGAACGATGCCGCCGTCAATGGCGAAGCCTGCACGCTGGTAGCAGCGGATGGCACGTTCGTTCTTTCAAAATATCGCTTTCTCAAAGACGTAATAAAAAACCGCCAAATCCTTTCGGATTTGGCGGTTATACTGAGTAGACAGCCCAACGTTTGGTCCGAGTGGCGAGAGTCGAACTCACGGCCTCTTGAACCCCATTCAAGCGCGCTACCAAACTGCGCTACACCCGGTCGAACCGAGCTGTCTTAAATCAGCTTATTTATTATAGCGGAGTAAATCACAAATGTCAAGCAATTTTGAAAAATAAATGGGAAATTTTGTCCGAATTTCAGTCCAACTCCAAGCGCATCAAAATAAGCTCCTGCCATGCGCCGCTGCGGGTGTGGAAACCGCGCGGATTGCGGCCATACTCGGTGAAACCTACGTGCTCATACAGCATTCGTGCGGCGGTATTCTCGGCCACGACGTCCAGTTCCAGTTGGGTATACCCTGCCGTTTTGGCGCACTCAATACAGGCCTCCGTCAGGGCGCGGCCGATGCCCCTGTCCCAATAGGCCCGGTCGATACTGATGCCGAACTCGGCGCGGTGGCGCAGCTTCTCCTGACTGCCTATGGGGGTTATGCCGGCGGTGCCGACGATTTCGCCGCCGATAACAGCGCAGATTTCAATACTGTTGGAGCTGGCAGCGGATTGGGCGAGAAAATCCCGCTCATTTTCTATGGTCATCGGGCTTTCCCCCGGATAGGTCAGCAGAAACTCGGTCTGTGTGTGGGTTAGATTGAAAATGCGCAGTACCTGCTCGGCGTCGTCTGCCCCAGCATTGCGCAGCACACAGGGCGTGCCGTTGCGCAGGGTCAAGTTCTTTTGATATTGCATGGTACCCTCCTTAGCGTACTAATGTGTGTACTTATAAACAAAAATGTCGTAGATTTTAACGAATCTACGACATTTTTCATGGTGGAGCTGACGGGAGTCGAACCCGTGTCCGAAAAGAAATCGGTTAGAGTATCTCCGGGCGCAGTGTGCTTATTGAATTTCCCTTGGTGCGGGCGAACACACACGCACTACACCGCGGTAGCTTCATAAATTCATGCCGGACCGCAAAGCTTAAGCCCGTTCACGTTCAGTACCTAATCGACGCCCTGACCCCGCGCGGTACTAACGCGGGCAGAACGGTAGAGCCTAATTAGGCAGCTACGGCAACAGGATAATTGTTGTCAGTTAATTTAAGTTGGCGCTTTTATCGTGGGTCACCGCCACGGCCCGCTGCTCACGCCTCTCTCTCCCCGTCGAAACCATTACAGCCCCATATAAGCGCTATGCGGCAGAACCACACAGCGTGGGAAAACAAAAGTGTGTGCGCGAAAAAATTATCTTCTTGTTTTGATTGCGCGGTCAATATCGCGCTTGGCGTCCCGTGCGGCGGCATCAGCACGCTTATCGTACAGCTTTTTGCCTTTGCACAGGCCCAGTTCCACTTTTACACGCCCCTGCTTGAAATACAGTTGGAGCGGCACCAGTGTGTACCCCTGCAGTTTGATCTGCTGCTGCAAATGGCGGATCTCGCTTTTATGCGCCAGCAGGCGGCGGGGGCGGCGGGGATCTTTATTAAAGATATTCCCCTGCTCATATGGGCTGATGTGCATGCCTTTCAGGATGATCTCACCATCATCAATATCTGCCCAGGAATCCTTCAGGTTGACCCCGCCGGCACGCAGGCTTTTGACCTCGGTGCCGACCAGTTCAACGCCGGTTTCCAGCGCTTCGATGACAAAATACTCGTGGTGCGCTTCACGGTTTTGGGCAATCACCTTTTTGCCGGGCTTTTCCTGTGCCATCAAGCGCACCTCCTTTCAAAGCCGTTTTCCCCTGCAGCACGCAAGTCCATTCCGCTAAGGGGTATACAGTATAACGCAGTAAAATCGTTTTGTCAAGCCAAATCGGGCGTCACATTTCGCCGCGGCCTTCCATAGCGCGGTACAAAGTGGTTTCATCAGCGTATTCCAGGCTGGAACCAACCGGCAAGCCATAGGCAAGGCGGGTGGTTTTGATGCCCAGGGGCTTGATGAGCTTGGCCAGGTACATGGCGGTCGCCTCGCCTTCCACCGTAGGGCTGGTGGCCATGATGACTTCCTTTACGGTGCCGTCCAGGCGGGCCAGCAGCTCCTTTACGCAAAGCTGATCCGCGCCGATGCCGTCCATGGGGGAAATCAGGCCATGCAGCACATGGTACAGGCCGTTGAACTCATGGGTGCGCTCAATGGCTTTTACATCCCGCGGGGATTCCACCACGCAGATCACGGAGCGGTCCCGTTTGGGGGAAGCGCAGATGCTGCACACCTCGTTGGCGGTATAATCCTGGCAAAGGCGGCAGCGGTGCAGCTTGACCTTGGCGTTTTCAATCGCCTTGGCCAGCTCCATGGCCTGCTCATTGCTCATGGACATTACCTCATAGGCCATGCGCACGGCACCCTTGCGGCCAATGCCGGGGAACCGGGCAAACTGGTCCGCAAGGTTTTCAAGGGGTTCGGCGTTCTGCATTCAGCGGCCCCCGATCAGCCCAGGCCGGGGATATTCATGCCGCCGGTCATTTTAGCCATTTCTTCGTCAGAATCCTTATCCACTGCGGCAACCGCGCTGTTGACAGCTGCAGCGATCAGGTCTTCCAGCATTTCCAGATCATCCGGGTCTACGGCTTCGGGCTTGATCTTGATGGCGGTCACTTCGTGCTTGCCGGTCATGGTAACAGTGACCATCTCGCCGCTGGCGGTGCCGGTGTATTCACGGGCTTCCAGCTCGTCCTGCTTTGCGCGGATTTCATCCTGCATTTTCTGAACCTGACGCATCATTGCCTGCGGGTCGGGGCGGCCATAGCCTTTGGGAAGTCTTGCTTTCATAGGTAATTCTCCTTATTATCCATATTGTTATCACCCGGCGCTGCCGCCGGGCGGCACACCGCAACACTGCGGTTGACAGCAACATTATTTATCTTCTACCACTACATCCACGCCAAGGTCTTTCATCTGGCGCAGGGTCTCTTCCACATCGGCCGCGGGGGCGTTGGATACAGCTGCAGCGGTTTTTTCATACGGGCCGATGCCGCATTTGATGTGGGTGACCTGGTAGATATATTGTTTGATGTTTTTGCTGGTTTCTTTGCTGCGGCGCATAAAATCGCGAAAATCATCACTGCACTCGATCAGCACGCGGCGGCCATCGTAATAAGCCTGGGTTCCGCGCAGGTAAGAGTTCAGCATGGGGTCGTTTTCCGCAATCAGCTCCAGCACCGCCTGCCACTGGGGGAACAGCTGCGGCTCTTTGGCCACGGTGCGCACCGGTTTGGGGATGGGCACATCCGCCGCGTACACCGGCTGCTGAGCCGGGGTGGGCTGCTGCACCGCCGGGGCGGCGGGGGCAAGCTCCGGCTCAAAGGGCGGGGTTTCCCCTGCTATGGGTGCGCTGAACGGCGGCTGTTCCACGGTAGGCGGAACCGGCTGGGCTGCCACAGGCGGCACGGGGGCCGATGCCATTTGCACCGGGGGCACCTGCTGCGGGGCGGCGGCAAAGGGGGCCGGACTGGCTGCTGTAACCACCGGACGGGCGGGCACGGCGGCAGGCAGCGCAACAGGCACTGCTTCCGGCTGGGTGAGCGAGAAAACCGCCAGTTCCAGCTCAATGCGCTGGTCCGTACCGCGGGCCATCTTTTCCAGCGCGGCGCCAAACGCATTGACGGCGCGTACCGCTTCCGCCTGGGGGAAATCTTTCCGCGCAGCGTAGGCAGCTTCCTCTTCGGGGGAAGTTCCCGTCAGCAGGTCGGTGCCGCCGGGCAGGGCGCTGAGCATCAAATTGCGGTAATGCCCAGCCAGCTCCATACAAAGGCGGCGCATATCCACGCTTTGCTGGCGCAGGGCGGCAATCTCCTGCAAGGCTTTCACAGCGTCCCGCGCGGCAATGGCATCACTGATCTCAAACAGATATTTGCGGTCCGTCACGCCCGCCATGCGGCGCACCAGCGCTTCATCCACAGTGTTGGAAACACCGGCGCAGGTATCCAGGATAGACAGTGCATCACGCATGGCGCCATCGGCCAGGCGGCCGATCAGCTCGGCGGCGTTATGGTCCAGCTCAATGTTTTCCTGCCCGGCCACATATTCCAGCCGACCGGCAATTTTATCCGCCGTAATGCGCTGGAAGTCATAGCGCTGGCAGCGGCTGAGGATAGTAGCCGGAACTTTTTGTACTTCCGTTGTGGCAAGGATAAAGATCACATGCTCCGGCGGTTCCTCCATGGTTTTCAGCAGGGCATTGAACGCCGAGGTAGACAGCATGTGCACCTCGTCGATGATATATACCTTATACTTGCACACGGCAGGCAGATAGGCGGTTTCATCGCGCAGGTCACGGATGTCATCCACGCTGTTGTTGGAGGCGGCATCAATTTCCGATACATCCAGAATGGTGCCCTCATCAATGCCTTTGCAGACAGCACATTCACCGCAGGGGTCCGGGCTGGTGGTATCCAGGCAGTTGACCGCTTTGGCAAAAATTTTGGCGCAGGTGGTTTTGCCGGTGCCGCGGGTGCCGGTAAACAGGTAGGCATGGCCAATGCGCCCGGCGGCGATCTGATTTTGCAGGGCCGTTACGATGGCTTCCTGGCCAACAACATCCGCAAACTTGCGCGGACGCCACTTGCGGTACAGCGCACGGTACAATGCAACCACCCCCTGTAAAATATTTTGCGGCATAGAAAAAGGGACAAGGCCCGCGCGGGGTGTGCCCCGCGGCTGCGCTGCTTTGCATACGAATGCGGACTGACCGCAGCACCAGGAGACCACCGCTTAATGCTGCTCGGTTCCCCGCCTGACATGGTTCACAGGGCTCCTGCGCACGGGGCCCACATCCGTATGCAAAACAGCGCAATATACAGCCCTGTCCGCTTTAAGTATTATACTATACCGTTTGGCAAATTGCAAGTAGCGGTTGGGGGCTGGGGCAGAAAGTTTTTGTTAAAAAGATTTGAATAAAAATCCAATTAAAAAGTTCCCGCTTCATCGTTTTAGGGCCATGCACATCCATTTTTTACACCACCAACACCGAATCCACCTTTTTGCTGCAGAACGTTGCCATTACCAAACCAGCGTGGACACCAGCGCCGCCGCCACAGCAGACAGCTGGAGTGATTGTGAGGTAGAAAAGGCGTAACTCACTCTTTTATCTTCTTGGGCAACACCGCACAATTCCCGCCTTACGGCTTAGCACCGTTCCGG
>OGKG01004581.1_pt1 | contig 11501 bp, 9 predicted proteins | sample 1572201 | NCBI WGS metagenome assembly OGKG01 (sample SAMEA2582146, study PRJEB24529) | metagenome | biome: Human gut stool | place: China | collected 2011 | reverse complement strand
AAGGTTATACCGTCCATGAAAGAGAGGACAAGAAAGGTATTCTTCGTGGATATGCACTCGTGCATGGGAATACCAAATACAAGGCTTCCGAATTGGGAGTCGGCAGGAACCTAATGGTCTCGAAACTTCCTGCGACATGGGAGAAACTGTACCATCAGCCAGCAATTGCCATTAGAAACAATACACCCTTAGAGGTTCAACAAATAGCAGAACATAAGGCTGCACCTATTGACTACACCCAATATCGCCCAGACCATTCGGATATGATTCCCTACACCCTTACCCATAAAGATAAGGAACACAAGTTCTATATTCCGGAAAAAGTGCTTGACTGTTTCAACGACGAATTTAATTACAGGTTCGTTTCCAACTCGCATGAACTGGCTGATATGGCCGTGGCTATTTTTGTCGGACTGCTTGATACGCCGAATGTAGCAACCGGCGGAGGTGGCGGAGGTTCGCAAAGCGAGCTTCCATGGAGAGATAAAGACGAAGACGATTTGCAATGGGCCCGCAGATGCGCTCGTGCTGCCAGTCGTTCGTTAGGAAAGAAAACGATAATAGGATTAAAACGATAAGCGCATGAAGAAGAAATTTGATTTTTCCGCAGAAATGGCAGAAGCGGAATCCATAAAGTCCAATCCTAAGAATGAATATCAGGAGGAAGAAAATCGCCTACTCGATATCAATGCACAAGAACTTGTCAAGCTGAATGACAACGTGTTCAAGTTGAGAACGGATGTTAAAAATCTGTCCGACTCTATACGAGAGTGTAAACCTATCATTTCTGAAGAAATGCAGAAAATGGCAGTAGAATTTGGCGCAAGGCTTCTATGTGATTTTCTCAGTCAGATTGAAAGCAAATGCAAGGAAGCCGAGCGGAGAATAAAGAAAGCCGACAATGCCATCCATATTCCGGCTACCACATTTTATATCACCATTATAATACTGGTAGCCCTATCTTCTTTTTTCGTCAGCATGATAGTGGCCAATGCAGAAATATTGCATTCAGCGTTGATATGGAAAGCAGTCGTTATCTATATTCTTATTGCAATTTTGGGGATTGCCATGGCTATAATCGTACCGAAGATTTTGGATAAATGGACGTAATTGAAAGTTTACGAATCTTTAGAAAGCAACTATCATTGGCATTTGTTTGGTCGTATCATAGGCTATAACAATCCTGTAACCGCCGTAATTGTTACGGTGGTTACGGAATTGTTGTATAGTTCTGCGATTTGACATTTGAACTAAAAGTGCATACAAGCTATACTTCAATCAACATAGCTATTTTCTTTGAACTTGTCGGGTACATGTCGGGCATCTTCTACGTTTTATTTAACAATGACTGAGCTTAGTGCATTTTCACTTGGACTTGCTAACTTAGACCGTTTTTCTCCAAATGATCGCACAGAAGTTGCATACCAGTAAAATGCTATTTGCCAAGCGACTTGAACATCTTGGCGATACAACGTTTCTTTTGTTCCATATTTGGATGGACATAAAGATTGAGCGTGGTACTGATATTTGAGTGTCCCAGCAATACACTGACTGTTTTATAGTCACAATTGCTTTCTATACAGCGAGTCGCAAAGCTATGCCTAAGCCCATGAAATTTCAATTTGGGGATACCAAGGTGCTCCATCAACCGTTTGTAATAATTGCGATATGTTCGTGGTTCTGTGGGCAATGGTTCATTGGTGAGTATGTAGTAATCCGCATTTACCACTTTTTTCAGCGGTTTCACCAATGCAAGCAACTCCTTGCTCATAGGAATTTCACGGCAGGAGTTCTTTGTTTTAGGCGTATTGATAACCAACTCAGTATGTTTCATTTCACCTTCGATAATATAAATACGCTCTATGGTACGCTGAACGCTGATAGTTCCGCTATCCACATCAATGTCACTCCAGCGTAAAGCACAAACTTCACCAATACGAAGTCCGGTGCTTAGGCTTATATAGATGCCTAAATTACGGAATGTGAAATTTTGACGAATGTAGTCCAATATTTTCTTGTGATGGGCTACAGTCAACACCTCCAGCTCCTTGTTCTTTTCTGTTGTAGGATATTTTATGTCCCATTCTGAATAATTCATCCATTCGTGTTTTACTCCGAACTTCATCACCATTTTGAGCACAATAAGAATGTCCTTTACCGATTTTACACTCATACCACCATTGAGTTTTTGTAGTACAAAATCTTGTACCGCTTTCTCGCTTAACGCATCACTTTCACCAAAATATGGTAAAAGATGGTTTTCCAGAATCAACATATAAGCTGCAAATGTTGATTGCTTCACATACGGACGCTTGTCTTCTCGCCAAGCCATCGCAATTTCTCTAATTGATTTCTTTGTCATAATTGCTTTTTTAGGGGTTTCCTATAATTAGAGAAATATAATGGGCAATGTTCCAAATCTGAGATTCCCGGAGTTCTGTGGGGAGTGGGAAACGATAAAAGTTTCAGAGCTTTTAGATTTCTACTCAACCAACTCTCTGTCATGGGAACAGTTAGATTATAGTAACGGTAAAATCAAGAATTTGCATTACGGTTTAATTCATAAAGGAGTACCTACCATGGTAGATGTTGCTTGTGATTCTCTTCCTTACATCAAAGAGGAATCTATGCTCAAATCATTTACCCTATTCAAAGAAGGAGATGTAGCATTTGCTGATGCGTCTGAAGATACAAACGATGTAGCTAAAGCCATAGAAGTTGTTAATTGTGATAACCAACAAATCGTTTCTGGCTTACACACAATACATGGACGTGATAATTCTAATCGGACTGTTATTGGTTATAAAGGTTATGCTTTTGCTTCTGATTCATTCCACAAGCAGATTAGAAGAATTGCTCAAGGTACAAAGGTTTTTTCTATCAGTGTTCGCAATTTTGATGAAGCATATATCGGAATCCCTTCAAAAGAAGAACAAACCCAAATTGCAAAACTGTTAATAACCATAGACAAGCGCATTGCTACCCAAAACAAAATCATTGAGGATTTGAAAAAACTAAAGTCCGCAATAACAGATTTACTCTTTCATTCAATAGCAGATGCTCATACCATACGTTTAGGCAAAATTGCACATATTACGAATGGTGCTGGTGACGTGCAAGATGCTAATACAGAACATCAAGAAGATTGGTATCCTTTCTTTGACCGTTCAGAAGAATTAAAATGGTTTCCAACTTATTCGTTTGACAAAGAAGCTGTTATTTATGCTGGCGAAGGACAAAGTTTTTATCCTCGATATTATAATGGGAAATTTGCTTTACACCAAAGGTGTTACGCCATAACGGATTTCGCTTCATGTATTATACCAAAGTATTGTTACCATTTTATGAATACATTAAATTCTTATTTTGTTAGAAATTCAGTTGGTTCTACTGTACCATCTTTGAGAATGGATATATTTCAAAAGGTAGAAATTAGACTACCTCCTATACCAAAGCAACAGCATATATGTAAAATTATTGATGCTTTTTATACTAAACTTGAAGTCGAACAAAGGGGCATTTCTATTTTACAAGAATTGAAGCAATTTTTGCTCTCGCAGATGTTCATATAAACATTTGCGAGAGCAGGTATCTTCGTTGCTGCTGATATTTAGAAAATATGCTATCCACTAATGAAAGATTGTTTTCGATTTTTGAAATGTACTTACTGATATTCTTTTGTTGCTCAATACTTGGCAAATGAATTTCTATATTGCACAACTCCTCAAAAGTAAGACATAAGCGAACACTGCCTTCCAGGCGTTTATACATTTCATGTTTGAATGTTTGTGATGCAAAATAGTACTTTAGATAACTGGGTAATAATTCTGATTTTGTAGTAAAGCAAACATACATGGGACTAACAATACCATTACCGTCCATTTCGTACAATGCTATTGAGCCAACATTTATACGAGCAGGATTGTATGCAAACATACCTTTCTTCACAACCTTATAATTTGAGGTATCATCGCTTGCTACTTCTCTGTCCTCAAATTGGTTTGATTGAGCTATAAATCCGTATTTGTTACTAACCGAAAGAACTTGCAAATCAGAGCCACTGCGATTTCTATCAGAACATTGTTTGAGTAATTCGGACAGTGGAATCATATTTGTTTGTGAAGAATAGCACCGATGAATAATTGCGGACATTACTGTACAGCAATCCTTAATTAAAGGACTAAGTCAGCAATTGCTTTCATCAAAGAATGATTGGATTTTATATAGACTCGACAACTTAGCACAAATAAAAAGTGGCTATTCTGGAACTCAAGTGAGTTATCGAACCCCTTATAAGGTTTCTCGCATAGAGACAATTAGCAAACATTGCATTGATATGCAACGTATTGGTTATGTAGAGAATATACCAGAAAATTACAAGTTAAACGTGGGAGATATTATATTTAGCAATATTAATAGCATTCAATATATTGGCAATACGGCATATATTGACAAAGATTATGGACTTTATCATGGCATGAACTTATTGCGAATTATACCAAATACAACCATAGTTAGACCTCGTTTTTTGCATTTACTTCTTTGTACAGATTGGGCAATAAATTATTTTCAAACTATTTGCAACAAAGCAGTTTCACAAGCAAGTATCAATCAAACTGAGTTAGGTAAGAGCCGATTCCCAATACCACCAATACCTGTTCAACAACAAATATGTAGTATGTTTGAACTCACTGAGAGAAAATTGGATAATGAGCAAGAATACATAAGTTGTCTTCAACAGCAGAAACGGTATTTGCTTCAGGAAATGTTTATATGAACATTTGGCTTAGTAGATACTGCTTCAATAAAAGGTATTGTTCCACTAACGACTTTTCATTTGCCAGACAGCAAAGCAAAGCGTCAAAAGTTTTAGCTATACATTCTTGTTCTTCAAACGTAGGCAATACAAACTTCATCTTCATAAAGTCATTCTTTTGAAGATTAAACCGTGTACTTCCTTGTGCCAATGGATATATAACTTTACGAAATGAGGTGCTTGCAATGAAGTGAGCAAGGTATCGAGGCAACACACGTTTATCATGAATATGAACGCCAAAGCAGAAACTATTCAAATAAAGTTTTTGTGTGTTACCCAAATATACAGCACCTATACCAACTTCTTCCGGAGTTTCAGATGAGAGTGTGAATAAGGCATCCCCATACCGCACACAATTTTGTTTTTCATTGGGAGCTATTTGTACCAATTCGTAATCATTTTCAGAGACGTATGTATTCTGATACACGTTCATATAAGTAATGAATGGTTCACCACAACCGAAATCACCGCCATTTTTTCCACTTAATCCGGAATAGGCTTCACCCAAATCCGAGAAGCAAACTGTTTCTCCCTTAATACCTCTGTGGATATTGTCGCTTAGTCCTTTAATTAAGGATTGCAGTTTCTCAATGATTTTGTTTTGGGTAGCGATGCGAGCATCCACACATTGCAAGAGTTTTCCAATCTTTTCTTGCTCTGACAATCTTGGTATATCAAGAGATACCTTACTTAATCCATCTTGTCCAATATTGAAATGCTGTGCTCCTGCTCCTTTCACAATGATTCTTTTCCGTGCAGTAGGTGAAGCCAAAAGGTAGCGAAAGAATAAAGGATTATAGTTGCCCTTACTCTTTCCACGGATTACGAAGCCACCAAATATTGCAGGCTTGCTATCCAAATAAACATTTGCCCGACCAACATCCTCCAAAGTTTCTGAACTGCGTTGAAAAAGGATGTCGCCATAATCAACTCCATATGTTTCAATATCTCCATCTTGAAGTTCTACAGATGCACGAATATTATCATAGCAAATATATTGGTTATTAAGAATATCCATAACAGATATGAACTTCGTTCCACGTCCGAAACGCTTAGCGTCAGGATTCAAACCATTTTTGAAATTCATAAAATCGGTGAGCGGTTGACTGCTCCACTCCCCACTAAACTCCGGGAATCTCAGATTTGGAACATTGAGGATTTTATTTTCGTTATTATTTGCCATAATCATTATTCTTTATCAGGGTTAATATCAAACGGCAACAATTTGTCGCCATTATTAAACCGGTCGAAATCAGAGATAAAAGAACGGTCTTGAATCACTTTATATTTCTCGTACTCGCCATACGCCTTCTCTCGTGCTGCTTCTTGTGAAACTTTACCGGCAGTATCTTGTGCCTTATAATCCATAGTGCCAAGAAACTGTTCAAGACGTTGCTTCCAATCTTCCATCGTTGTTATAATGTGACGTTGGGCACGAAGCTCTGCAAATTCAAGGAATGCGTTAGTTACGCCGTTAAGTTCGGAAATCTCTTTGTCTGACAAATAGTTCTTTGCCACAATCGTATCGGACTTCTGGACTCTACCATCGGGAGCTTTCTTCCAAGTGGTCAATCCCATATGGGGCATTTCAGAGTCGGCACGTTCATACACTATTTCAGCAGCGGTACGATTAGTCACAGCCAAATGCATCATATTTTGCACCATTTTGAAGAACAATTTAGTACAATCCGATTTCGGGTCGTAATCAGCACTGCATTCCGCATAGATGTCTGTTATCTTCTGGTAGTATCTGCGTTCCGATGTGCGTATCTCACGAATACGCTCCAGCAAATCATCAAAATAATCTTTGCCAAAATGCTTTCCCTGTTTCAGTCTTTCATCATCAAGAGCATACCCTTTAATGACAAATTCCTTCAAAACAGACGTAGCCCAAATACGAAACTGAGTGGCTTGATAGCTATTGACACGATAACCTACCGCTATGATAGCATCCAAATTATAGAACAACGGTGTACGCTCCACGTCTCGTTCTCCCTCGGATTGAACTATCCCAATTTTTCGGATAGTTGCCTCTTTGGTAAGTTCACCGGATTCATAAATCTGTCCAAGATGATAGTTGATGGTTCGTACATCCACCCCAAACAAGTCCGCCATGCGCTTTTGCGACATCCAGAATGTTTCACTATTGAATATTACCTCTACTCGAACTTCTCCTTGTGCGGTTTTATACAGTAACAGATTGGAACTATATGAGTTAAGCACCAATTCGTTAGTAGATATGGTTTGAGAAAAGTAATCTCTTGCCTGTTGTACCAATACTTTTTTTGCATCAGCATTTTCAGCAATAATCATACACGCCATACGTGACAAGCGGAAGATACTGACTTTACGGAACGAGCCACTGCCTATCTTCACCATATCAACCGCTTGGTTGAAATGCTCATCAATATTCATTCCTTTTATGCCTGCGACTTTGATTGCTTTGTCTATGACTTTTTGGAATTTCCAATAAGCCGAATAACCCATAGCAGCGCATAGGTCACGTGAACTCCAATATTCATTTTCGCTCTCATCGTGACGGCGGATATTGTCGAATGAAGGACGCATTTCCGGGATGTTATCTATCTCTGCCATAACACTATTATTCAACCAGTCCCAATTCTTTAAGATATACTTCAATCTCCTTATCTAGTTCGGCACGTTTGGCTTCCAACTCCTTGATTTCTGCCATTACAGCTTTAATGTCAATAGGTTCTTCCTCTTCAAAAGTATCGACATAACGAGGAATATTCAGATTATAGTCGTTATCGGCAACCTCCTGTAAAGTGGCAAGATGGCTGTACTTTTCTATTTCTTTTCGCTCGCGATAGGTATCAACAATCTTGTCAATATGCTCTTTACGCAGTTTGTTTTGTGTCTTGACTTTCTCAAACTCCTTGCTCGCATCTATGAACAGAATATTATCATCTTCCTTACGGCATTTCTTCATCACAAGAATACAGGTCGGAATACTTGTACCATAGAATATATTAGCCGGCAAACCGATAATGGCATCGATATAGTTTTTCTTCTCTATCAGGAAACGGCGTATTACCCCTTCTGCATTACCACGGAACAAAACACCGTGTGGAGCGACACAAGCCATCGTACCACCTTCGTTCAAGTGATAAATCATGTGTAGGATAAAAGCATAATCTGCTGTCTTCTTTGGCGCAAGTCGCCCTGCTTTGCTGAAACGGTCATCGGTATTGAATTTGTCGGCAGCACTCCATTCGGCAGAGAATGGAGGATTTGCGACTACCGCATCAAACTGAGTGTCGCCAAAGACATCCCATTCAAGCGTATCGCCGTTTTCAATCTTGAAATTGCTGAATCTGATACCGTGAAGCAACATATTCATTCTGGCGAGGTTGTAGGTCGTCGGATTCTTTTCCTGTCCGTAAATATCAACCGCATTTCCAATACTTGCAGCACGAAGAAGCAATGAGCCACTACCGCAAGTAGGGTCATATACATTGCGCAAACGCTGGTGTCCAATGGAAACAATCTCTGCCAAAATACGGCTAACTTCCTGCGGAGTATAGAATTCCCCGGCTTTTTTCCCGGCTCCTGCCGCAAACTGCGAAATCATATATTCGTAAGCATCACCCAAGATGTCAATTTCCTGTGATGCCTCTACGCTAAAGTCTATATCGTCCAATGCAAGAAGCACATTGCTGACGAGTGTATTTTTATCATTGGCTGTTTTACCCAATTTAGGTGAAGCCAAGTCTATATCTGAAAACAATCCTCCGAAATCCTCTTCGCTGTCCTGTCCAAGAGTGCTGTCTTCGATACGCTTCAATGAACGTTCAAGTATAGGTAAAATGTTCTCTTTCCGCTTGATGGCCTCTATTACGGACGAAAACAAGAATTTCGGTTCAATGAAGTAACCTATATTTTCCAAGCATTGATTCTTTACTTCCTCTTGTAACTCGACTACATCGGTATCATCCATTTCCCACAATTCCTTAAAGGTTATTTCATCATCCACCAAGGCATTGTTGGCATACTTTTCTATTTTCTCAGATAAGTATTTATAGAAAATAAAACCCAATGTGAAATACATAAAGTCGCTCGCCGACATATTGCCACGCAAACGATTTGCGACCTCCCAAAGCTGGTCACGGAGTTTCTGTTGCAGTTCTTCGCTCATATTTATTATAATTCTTTAATTACAAAACCAAATTTATTCGCAAACTCTAAAATACGACCTATATTATTCTTACCATGCTGTGATGATACAACAAACCTGACACCATCATTAGACATAAGAATATCTTTTTCAAACCATCTTTTATGCGTATCTGACGTTTTAAGTTTCCAATTTCCTACTTCTTCAACGGTTTTAACTAAGTGTTTAGGCAACAAATTAATTAGCTCTTTATAATCAACAGAGGTAGACTCGATAAAAAGTCGAACTACTTCTAATGCTAATCTACCTTTCCCATAAGAACCAACTCCATTAAGTGAATATTTTGTATAGTCTTTTCTGCTATTAGTACATTTTCTTGGCAATTCATTTTGAACAGATTGAGATATAAAGTTATCGCTACGCAAAGGTTGATTATTCTCATATTCTGTTATTACGGCATCATCTATAGTTTGTGCTATTTCTTTAAAAATTTCCAATGCTTTTTGCGGAGCGACATTAAAAAATTCTCTATTCTGACGAATACGAAAATCAGTCAAACTGTCGATTATCTTATGCACGAGTTTTTCCACCTCATTATATTTAACCGTTTTAATGGTTGCATGTATCTCAAAAGGCAACGGAACTGCCGTATTGTCAAGTTCCTTGGAACGTATATCAACAGGGCGTGCGCTTTTGCCAATCTTAACCCAATCCTCACGAAAACTTGGATTAGTCAAGATATACACATATCCGGGTTCATTTGTTTTTACCATATACGTATTTACTCCCAATTAAATGTTCTTATTATATTACGCAATCTCTCCATGATTCTCGTCAACGCCTTTCTTGTTTTTATAAGACCAAGATGTTTTTCTTTCAATGCCTTTTGTATGATTTCCGGCTGTTCCTTTTGCAAATAGTCATACTCCTTTATGTATAGATTCAGCACCTCGGTAGGAATTTGTTCATCATCCGACAAATCTTTTACAGCCTTATTGCGTTCAGATACAATATATTGATTCAAACGCTCTTCCAATTCACTTGTACCATCAGCCTTACTACGTCCGCTCATGAAGTTTTCCTTATCTTCATCAACATTTTTCCGAATAAAGCCATCAATGAGTTTGGCTTTGCCTCGCATCCCGGCATCCTTAATCATTGTGTCAATGATATGTTGCCTTTTCTCTGAATAATCATTGCTATATGGGTCAAGTTCTGCAATGAGTTCAAGAATGTAAGCCACATTGATAATGTCGCTATGTAGAAGTTCAAGACAGAAATCTATATCCTCTAATCCCTGACTGTTCCCATACGGAACAGGGTCTTCTGCAACTACAGATGGAATTACAGGCGGTTCTATAAACCCGACTGTAATGTCAAGATACTTACTCTTATAGTCGCTGAATTGCTGCTCGGTCATACCAAGATCTTCCGCATCCTCGCTATAATCTTCGTATATCTGGATTTCCGCATGTTTACGGATAATATCACGAAATGCCAGAACAAAATTTTTCTTGTCATTTTCGCTTTGCAGAAAATCTATACTGCTGGGTGTAGGATATTTTTTCAGGAACTCTGTTGCCAAGCATTTATATTCCTTTTTTACATCCTCAAACGGTGGACGTACTATATCTTCAGAATTATCAGAGTTGCTGAACAATTTAATAGACGTATCAACATTATTTTTCAAGTCACGGAAGCAAACGATTTTACCGAAACGTTTCTTCTCGTTCAATACTCGGTTGGTACGACTGAATGCTTGCAGCAAACCGTGATATTCCATATTCTTATCTACATAGAGCGTATTCAGTTTTTTACTGTCGAAACCGGTAAGGAACATACCCACGACAAGACAAAGGTCAAGCGGTTTCATATCCGCTTTCTTCTTTTTCATGCGCAGATTGATGTCATCATAGTAGGCACGGAAGTTTTCTGTAGTAAAGGCAGTGCCGAACATATTGTTATAATCGTCCATAATTGTTTGCAGTTCATCAGCCTCACCCACACCCTCTTTTGCATACTGCCCTGTACCCATGCCGGTCTGTTCATCATCCAGACTATTGTTGGCAGCGTAAGTAAACACAGCACCTATACGGATTTTCGGATTCAACGATTTGAATATCTTGTAATATCGTATGAGCATCGACACGGATTGCACAGCAAACAAGGCATCAAACTCTCCGTCGAATGTGGATTTGTTGAAATTGTTAAGGATAAACTTGGCGATTTCCTCCATACGAGCTTGATTGTCGTTGTCAACAACTTCGTTGCCGTGATAATACTCCACAAGGAATCCAAGCACGTTTTCATCGGCTATGGCATCCTTAATAAGATATTTATGAAGACAATTTCCGAATATCTCCTTAGTGGTATGCCCATCTACCGCATTTTCAGTAAAAATAGGTGTTCCCGTGAAGCCAAAGATTTGAGCATTGTCAAAGAACTTCATAATCTTCTTATGACTATCCCCAAAGTGGCTACGATGACACTCATCAAATATCATCACGATACGTGAGTGGCGAATAGTTTCAATCTTGTTGCTATACCACG
>OGKG01004575.1_pt1 | contig 11512 bp, 8 predicted proteins | sample 1572201 | NCBI WGS metagenome assembly OGKG01 (sample SAMEA2582146, study PRJEB24529) | metagenome | biome: Human gut stool | place: China | collected 2011 | reverse complement strand
TAAATGATCTAAATTATATATGTCGGCATATTTTTTTTCAAAATAACGCACCAGCGGCTCTGCTGATACTTCTTTGCCGCACACATTTGCGATCACTTCTTTCGGTGTACGTGTACTGCCATACCAGTGAATTTTTTTGTTCAGCCATTTTGTGATCTGTAAAATTCTGCCATCTTTTAAGATCTCATCCACCGGTCCTAATTCTTTTTCAAGCTCCTCTAAATACATTCCATCATAGATGCTTCCCAAAAGATAACTTGGAAAATAACCGAATGAGCCGTCTGACCAGTGCATATCCTGCAAGATTCCCTCTGCATCATTCGCCGGGGTGATATCTAAGTATTCTTTCATTTTCTGATTCCACAATTCCGGCAGATTCCCAACCGGAATATTCTCACGGAAGATTGCCTTTTCCATTTCATAGCGCAATATAATATGGAAGCAATAGGTCACCTCATCTGCCTCGGTACGGATCAGGCTGTTTCTGACATGATTGATCTCATGGTAAAACTCATCCAGCGAAATCTCCTTCATCTGCGGCATCAGCTCCTGCACTTTCCCATAAACCGGAATCCAGAAGTTGTTATTGCGACCTAAAATATTCTCATAAAAACGGGACTGGCTTTCATGAACGCCCATGTAATGACAGCTTCCGGCTACCGTATTGTCATATTCCGGATTGACATTCTGCTCAAAGATCGCATGACCACCCTCATGAATTGCAGAAAACATTGCTGAGATCGGATCATGCTCGTAATAATGATTGGTCACACGGACATCTTTTGATGAAAAATTCAGTGTGAATGGGTGCTCTGTCTCTCCCACTGAACCGGCATCTTTGGAAAATCCAATGTAGGAAAGTAAAAGATCCTGTACTTTTCTCTGGTCATCCGGATCAAAATAAGCATGGAACTTTGCATCATCCGGCTGATTTGCGGCAAGTATTTTTTTCACAAGCGGAATCAGTGCTTCCTTTAGTTCACCAAACAGACGATCAATCGTTGCAGAATCCATTCCCTCTTCATATTTATCTAACAATACATCATAAACTTCTTTGCCAGGATCCGTATAACCTGCCATTTCTCTGGTAAGTGCGATCATTTTTTCTAAATGTGGTGCAAAAATAGAAAAATCAGATGCATTCTTTGCCTCTTCCCAGGCATTTCCGGACTCTGCCTGCTCACGCACCATCACTTCATAGCGGTCTTTTGGAATCCGTCTGTCTTTTTCCATATCACGCTGCATGCGTGTCACGATAAACTTCATCTTATCCGATAACTGTTCAAATTCTTCCGGCTTCTTTAATTTTTCCAACATTCCATAAAGTTCATCCGAAGTAGACATCGCAAAACTTTCCGTTGAAAAATAGGTCAGCGCATCAATATGTCCTGCCTGTCCCAGTTTTGGTGCACATGTTTTCATGTCCCAGTACAAAAGTGTATTAATATGTTCATATTTTTTCATTTTATCGAGATACTGCTCGAATTCTTCTAATGTTTTACTCATGTAGTCCTCCATTTTCAGAACGATGCCATTTCCACATACGGCATGCCGTTCTTTCTGTTCCATATTAACACAGGACATGTGACCTGTCACTTATTTTTAGTATAACCAAAAAACACCACAGACATGTCATTGTGCATGTCCATGGTGTTTTTTTCAATCGTGATCAGACAATATTGTTTATTTTACCTCAACTGTCCAGCCGTATTTATCAGGCAGTTTGCCCCACTGGATTCCGGTTAAGGTATCATATAATTTCTGTGTCAGCTCTCCGATCTTGAAATCGTTGACCGTTACAACATCATCTTTGTAGCGGAGTTCTCCGACAGGAGAGATAACTGCTGCTGTACCTGTTCCAAATACTTCCTCAAGTGTGCCGTCATGTCCGGCTTTCATCAGATCGTCTACGGAAAGTCTGGTCTCATTTACTTTATAACCCCAGTCTCTTAACAGATGGATCATGGAATCTCTTGTTACACCCGGAAGAACAGTTCCCTCAATCGGTGCTGTGTAGATCTCGCCAGCGATCTTGAACATGATGTTCATGGTTCCAACTTCCTCTACATATTTACGATGCTCGCCGTCTAACCAGAGTACCTGAGAATATCCCATTTTCTCTGCTTTGACCTGTCCTAAAATGGAACCTGCGTAGTTACCACCGCATTTTGTAAATCCGGTACCACCTTTTACGGCACGAACCAGCTCGTCCTCGACTAAGATCTTAACCGGGTTGATTCCCTCTGCATAATATGCGCCAACCGGGCAGCAGATAATCATAAACTTATAAGCAGATGCCATATGTACACCAAGTGCGGCTTCTGTTGCAAACATAAATGGACGGATGTAAAGAGATGTCTCAGGTTCTGACGGAACCCAGTCCTCTTCAACTTTTACCAGTGCTTTTACTGCCTCCACAAACATATCAACCGGGAACTCCGGCATGCAGAGTCTTGCGTTGGAATTAATCATTCTCTTTGCGTTCATTTCCGGACGGAATAACTGGATCTTGCCCTCTGCTGTACGGTATGCTTTCATGCCCTCAAATGTTTCCTGTGCGTAATGTAAAGTTACACATGCAGGATCCATGGTAATCGGTCCTTCCGGAACGATTCTTGCATCTTTCCAGCCCTCTTCTTTTGTCCAGTCCATAACAAACATATAGTCTGTCATATATTTTCCGAATCCAAGATGTTTCTGATCCGGTTTCTCCTTTAAATGTTCTCTTTTTTCAAATCTGATATCCATAACATATGCCTCCGACTCTCTATCGTTTTTTTCTGACCATCATTATGATACTTTCTTTTTTTCATGTCAAGATTATTCCAGAGCCTTATATCGTATATAATTTATAGTTATTGTTTATTATTATTTCCATAACCTAATTTTATTTGTACTCAAGACGTGAAATATTCATCTCTGATTGTATTCGTACAATTTACAATTTTATGTATTCTATATTTCAAGTGACTTTTTTGATCTCATATAATATAATAAGATTATCAAAAAATTACGTGAGGTGATTCCTATGCATACATTTCAACCAATTCCAGTTGATATGCTGGACATGAATCCATTTACCAAAATCGGCAAAGAATGGGCGCTGCTCACTGCCGGAAACAAACAGAAATCCAACACAATGACCATTAGCTGGGGTGGTGTCGGTGTCTTATGGGGAAAAAACGTGGTCTATGTTTTTGTCCGCGATTCCAGATACACAAAAGAGCTGATCGATGAAGGAGACTTTTTCTCCCTTACCTTTGTCAGCGACCAGTATCGTAATGCTTTAAATTACTGTGGCTCCCACTCCGGTCGTAACGAAGATAAGATTGCAAATGCCGGGCTTTCCGTGGACTACCGTCATGGAATCCCATATATTGACGAGGGAAATCTTGTCTTAGTCTGTGAAAAAATGTCTGCCACCAGAATCACAGATGATTCTTTCCTCGATTCCGAGATTGCAGATAAATGGTACAAAGACGGTGATATGCACACCATGTATGTTGGTCAGATCATTGACGTTCTTGCACGATAAATGAGCGCAAAAGAGGGAAGATGCTATTTTTACACCTTCCCTCTTTTTTCTTTTTGCCCTTCATTATCATCATAAAAGAATCTTATTTACAAACTTTTTCTCATAGTCTCTTTTTCATGATAACAGCTTATTTGTCCAATCCTGTACCCTATTATTTCAATGGATATTTTTCTGTCAGAGCTTTAACGATTGCTCTTGCCTTGTCTGCCGCAGGCTCTCCCTCTTTGATCATCATCGCAATTGCCTCCGCAATCTGATCCATATCTTCGGTATTTAAACCACGGGAAGTAACCGCCGGAGTTCCAAGACGCACTCCACTGGTCACAAACGGAGATTTCGGATCATTAGGAATTGTATTTTTATTGCAGGTAATGTTGACAGAATCCAAAAGTTTCTCAACCGCTTTTCCAGTGAGATCATAGTTTGTCAGATCTACAAGCATCAGGTGATTATCTGTGCCGCCGGATACGATCTTAATGCCACGGTTCATCAATCCTTTGCAGAGTGCCTGTGCATTATCAATGATATTCTGCTGATAAACTTTAAATTCCGGCTGCAATGCCTCTTTGAAGCAGACTGCCTTAGCCGCGATCACATGCATCAGAGGTCCGCCCTGAATACCTGGGAAAATTGCTTTGTTAAAATTATATTTATCTGCGATCTCCTGGCTGCTTAAGATCATTCCACCTCTTGGTCCGCGCAGTGTCTTGTGTGTCGTCGTTGTCACAACATGCGCATATGGGATTGGGCTTGGATGAAGTCCGGCTGCTACAAGTCCCGCAATGTGTGCCATATCAACCATTAACACCGCACCACATTCATCTGCGATCTCACGGAATCTCTTGAAATCAATTGTTCTCGCATAAGCAGAAGCTCCTGCAATGATCATTTTCGGCTTACATTCCATAGCAAGTTCTTCTACTTTATCATAATCAATGAATCCCTCATCATTCACTCCATATGGTACAACATGGAAATAGGTTCCGGAAAAATTGACCGGCGAACCATGTGTCAGATGTCCGCCATGATCCAAGTTCATTCCCATAATCGTATCACCCGGTTTTAAAATTGCAAACTGTACTGCCATGTTTGCCTGAGCACCGGAATGTGGCTGCACATTGACATATTCACAGCCAAATAACTCTTTTGCACGCTCTCTTGCCAATTCCTCCACCACATCTACACATTCACATCCGCCATAATATCTTTTTCCCGGATAACCTTCTGCATATTTGTTTGTCATAACGCTTCCCATTGCTGACATGACCGCAGGACTTACCCAGTTTTCGGATGCGATCAGCTCAATATGGCTGTTCTGTCTGTCAAATTCATCGGTGATTGCCTGTGCCACTTCCATATCCACTGCCTGAATGTCTTCTAATGTATACATAATGCCTCCTCATCTCTGTCTTTCTCTCAAAGACATGTGTTTTTTCAAAACTTTAAAACTCATTATAAAGGACTTGTCATAAATATTCAATTCCAAATTTATTTTTTATTTCACTCATTTCCTTATAACATGAATCTGAATACTGCAATTGCCTATCTCACCAGCGAAACAAAAAGTACAATCTGCAGCACTAGTATCAACGGCATTCCAACTACAAAATACCAGTGTTTTGTCTTATGATGAAACAAGTACATTCCTGCCCACGTTCCAATGCTGCCACCTAAAACACTCACCAGAAAAAGCATTTTCTCCGGTATCCGCCACGCATGACGTCTTGCCCTGCTCTTGTCTAGTGCCATTACCGCCAGTCCGGCAATATTCATAATAATCAAATAGACGATAACTCCTTTTAACACACGCTTGTCTCCCTTCGTTCAAATTCCATATTGAATAATTTCGAAACTCCCAGAATTACCAAAAAACGGCTGCCCCAAAAGGCAGCCGTTTTGCTCGCAATTTTGCAATTATTTTGTTACTTTATTTTTTCCAACATGCACTTTCATAACATACCACAGTTCAGTTGCGATGCAGATTGAAGAATAAGCACCACATACAAGACCTGCCATAAGTGGAAGTGAGAAGTCACGGATACTTGCCACACCTAAGATGTAGAGCATTACAACCATGATGAATGTTGTAATGGAAGTATTGATACTTCTGGATAATGTCTGTGTCAAACTCTTGTTTGCGATCTCTTTTAAGTCTTCTGCTGTCTGTTTTCCAGTTTTTAATGCAAGGTTCTCACGGATACGGTCGAAGATAACGATCGTGTCGTTGATAGAATAACCCACGATTGTAAGAACGCACGCGATAAAGGTACTTCCGACAGAAATACGAACCAGCGCATAAACAGTGATCACAACAAGAACGTCATGTACTAATGCAAGGATCGCACTTGCGGCAAATCTGATATCTTTGAAACGGAACCAGATGTAAAGTAACATAAAGATACAGGACACGATAACCGCTTTCAATGCATCGGAACGCATCTCACCACTGATGGTAGAACTGATACTCTGGGAAGTGATGGTGGATGCATCCACATCACAATTTTCTGCCAGTGTATCTTCCAATTCCTGACGCTCATCAAGACTTAAGGTACGTGTCTTAATTGTAACCTGTGTTGTTCCTTCTACTTTTGTTGCCTGCACATCGGAATCCCCGGTTACTTTTTCCACATAAGGAACAATGTCATTCTCAATATCTTCGATGGTCATATCTTTGCCAAAATCAGCCGTTGTGGAAGTTCCACCCATAAAGTCAAGACCATAGTTCAATGCCTTGCCCTCTGTTGCGGAATGTACTCCCATACTGATCAGTCCGGCAGCGATAATGATACCGGAAATTGTAAAGAATACTGCTTTTTTTCCAATAAAATCAATGCTCTTTCTCTCTTTTGCACGACCGTAAAGTTTTTCACTTTTCAGTCCCAATGCATACAGAGAATACAGAATGTATCTGGTCACAACCATTGCTGTAAAAAGGGAAAGGATGATACCGATCATTAAAGTATAGGCAAAACCTTTTACGGTACCGGAACCTAACGCCATAAGCACAACAGATGCAATCAAAGTTGTAATGTTACCATCTAAGATAGCTGACATCGCTTTCTGGAAACCGATCTTCATAGATGTCTGGACCGATTTTCCGGTTGCGATCTCCTCGCGGATACGTGCAAATACGATAACGTTCGCATCCACCGCCATACCGATACCAAGGATAATACCTGCGATACCCGGAAGCGTCAGTGTAATATCAAATAAATATAAGGTTGCAATCACTAAAGTTGTATAAATTGCAAGCGCTAAGGATGCTGCAATACCCGGTACTGCGTACATCACGATCATAAATACCATGACGATCGCAAGTCCGATCGCACCTGCCTTTAAACTGGAGGCGATCGCCTGGCTTCCCAACTGTGCTCCTACGACAGAGGACTCTAACTCGGAAAGCTGTAAAGAAAGAGAACCGATACGGATCTGGGTTGCAAGTGACTCAGCTTCCTCATAATTTGCCATACCTGTGATCTGTGCCTCACCACCAGTGATAGCTGTCTGAACACGTGGGTAACTGATTGTCTCACCGTCATATACGATTGGGAGATTTTTGCCAATGTTCTCAGATGTCACTTCTCCAAAAATCTTGGCGCCTTCATCTGTCAGTTTTAAAGAAACTACATATTCTTTGTTGCCATAAGTATCTGTCTGGGTTGCAGCCTGTGCATCTGCCACCATATCACCAGTCATGAATACTGTTCCGTCCGGCATCTGGAATTCCAGAGAACCCGGATTTCCAAGTTCCTCTAAAATCTGGTTTGCATCCTGCACACCAGGGATCTCAACTGTGATTCTGTCATCACCAACCTGATATACGGAAGCCTCTGTACTATAACTGTCTACACGTTTCTGAAGCTTATAAATGGTATCACTCATATCTTCAGCACTTGGATTCTCGTCCACTACCTGATAAGTAATGGAAACACCACCGGAGAGATCCAAGCCCAGTGGAATTGACATATCTTCGCCGATTCCAGTGGATGAAAGAATAATTGATGCATAATAGGCAAGTCCTGCAAATGCTGCAATGATCACTGCCAATATGACTGCTGCTTTACTCTTTTTCATTGTTTTACCCTTCCTTTATTCTTCGTCTGCCTCGGCAGCCTTAATCATGATTGCGCATTCGATACGCTTTTTCTGGAGCGCACATCCGATATCATATGCATTGTGGATATCCCCATGGAAATTGTAGGAATTTGCTGCGCATCCACCACTGCAATAGAATTTTGCAAAGCAGTTGCGGCATTTTTCCTTCGCATAAACGTTGCAGCATTTGAATTCATCGCAGATATCCTGACGCTTGATACCCTCGTCCACGTTACCGAGTAAGAAATCTTCATTTCCTACGAACTGGTGGCATGGGTAAAGGTCACCCCAAGGTGTTACTGCCAGATACTCTGTTCCTGAACCGCAGCCGGAAAGACGTTTTGCCACGCATGGTCCACCTTCCAGATCTATCATAAAATGGAAGAAATTAAAATCGTTTCCATTTTTATGTCTTCTTACCATCTCAGCAGCGAGCTTGTCGTATTCTTCGTAAAGCTGTGGAAGATCTTCCTCACGGATCGCATAGTCATCTGTCGGCTGTGCAACTACAGGTTCTACTGAGATCTGTTTAAATCCAAGGTCTGCAAGATGCAGCACATCATTGGAGAAATCAAGATTGTTGTGTGTGAAAGTACCTCTCACATAATACTTGTCCTGATTACGGCTCTCTGCAAACTTCTGGAACTTCGGAACGATCAGATCATAACTTCCTGCTCCCTTGCGGAATGGCCTCATGCGGTCGTGGACTTCTTTTCTTCCATCGATACTTAATACCACATTGCCCATTTCTTTATTTGCAAATTCCATGATCTCGTCATTTAAAAGAACACCGTTTGTCGTAAGTGTGAAACGGAAATTCTTGTCATGGATCTTCTCCTGCTCTCTGCCGTAAGCTACGAGGTCTTTTACAACCTGCCAGTTCATAAGAGGTTCTCCGCCAAAGAAGTCTACCTCCAAGTTTCTTCTGTTGCCGGAATTGGCGATCAGAAAATCGAGTGCCTTCTTACCTGTTTCGAAGGACATCAGTGCCCTTCTTCCATGATACTCACCTTCCTCTGCGAAGCAGTAACGACAGGCAAGGTTACAGTCATGTGCGATATGTAAGCAAAGTGCCTTTACAACTGTAGGACGTTTCTTAAAATCCATCATATAGTTTTCGTAAATATCCTTTGTGAAAAGCTCCTCATTTTTGATCAATGTCTGAACTTCATCAATTGCTTCTTCTACTTCCTCTTTTCCATATTTACCGGATAAAGCGTTTACAATCTCCTCTGCAGAAGTATCTTCTACCTTCTCGCGTGCAGCATACATTTCTATGACATCATATGTTACATCGTCAACCACGTGGATTGCACCGCTGTTTACATCCAGAACAATATCATAGCCGTTGTTCTTATACTGATGAACCACTATAATATTTCCTCACTTTCTATTATCTTTACCAATATCTATATAACGTACAAATGACCGCACGCTGCGCGAACGGTCGTTTGTGAATGTTATTATTTACTTTTTTGTAAAACTTATTTGTTCTCGCAAGTCTGGTTTCCTACTGTGCAGGATGTCTTACATGCAGACTGGCAGGATGTCTGACATTCGCCACATCCACCTTTTTTCATTGTGTTCTGTAATTTTCTAGTATTTAATGTTTTAACGTGTTTCATGATTATCTCTCCTTTAAAAATCTTTTTCGCTGTTTTATAGTATAACACATAGTTTTTCATAAGAAAAGTCTTTTTTTAACTGATCATGCCTCCGGCAGTTCCGGCACAGGCGCAGAGCACCCATGTTGTGACCATTTTTACAGGCTCAATCCCTGTTCCTCCCTTGACAGCAAGTGAAACAACAAACAGGATTCCAAAATAAACAGTCCCCGCCAGAAATCCCCACAAGAACTTCTTATCCTTTATCTTTTTCCCCATGAGAATGCCGCCTGACATACCTGTTACAATATAAATAATGATCACTGCCACTTTGACAACCGCCTCTGAAAGTTCCAGCCGGTACAAAAGCAACGCCAGAAGCAACAGTAATAACCCACTTATGATAAACATGATAAAAAGAACCACTGCCAGCACTTTTGCCGGGTTTTCTTTTGCATCCCTCGCCTTTAATTTCAATCCTGCTCTCAATCCGCCACCGCCAGACTTTTATTTCTGTCTATATATATGAAATAATCCGGCGGCTTATTCGCGCAATTTTTCATCTGCGCTTTATGCGGATGTCGTTTTGGCACGCAGTTTTTACAGGTAATGGATGCTGTAAGAAGCCTCAAATACCTGCTGTGGCTCTAACGCATTTTCATAGGCGCGTTCTTCGAGTGTTCCGTCAAAATCCTCTGCGTCGCATCTGCCATACCATGGCTCAATGCAGACAAACGGTGCGTCTTTTCCTTCCGGTGACCAGATTGCAAATAAAGGTGCATCAAAATCCATAGTCACATAAGGCTTTCCATCTGGTGTGACCAGTGAAACTTCCCCAGTCTGTTTTCCTTCCACCATATAAGTGCAACGGTCAAAAAATCCCGGTGTAAAGTATACTTTCTCATCCTCCAGCGGAATCACCAGATCCTCATTCATCAGTGCAAGTCCGGTATCCTCTGTGTTGCCATGATGATGCAGTTCTTTTAATCCTGCAAATTGCAGACCATATCCAAGCTTACTTTCTTCGTCATGAAACGGACATAAGAAAGCTGGATGTGCGCCTATGGAAAAATATAAGGTCTTTGTATCCGGATTTTCCACTTTCCACATGACTTTTAATTCATTGCCTGCCAGTTTGTATCCAATTTTTAATACAAATGCAAATGGATATTTTTTCATGGTTTCTTCGTCAGAATGCAAAGAAAACCAGATGGTATCCTCTGTCTGGGATTCCATGGCATGTTCCATATCCCTTGCAAAGCCGTGCTGTCCTATTGCATACGTTTTTCCGCCATAGCGGTACTCTTTATTTTTGCAGTTCCCCACAAACGGAAACAACACAGGGGATGTTCTTCCCCAATATTTTTTGTCCGCATACCACATGTACTCTTTATCGTCGGATTTTCTCTTTACGGATTTTAGTTCTGCCCCAAAAGAATCGATTTCCGCGCGCAATGTGTCATTTTCCAAAACATATCTCATACAATCCATCTCCTTGTCATCTAAATATCGTAGCAGGCAATTGCGAAACTCATCCTACTCTTCTTTTAATTGTTCAAAATTAACAAAATTTTCGAAAACACGCTCTCGCTACGTGTCGCTGGTAACGGTACTAAGAAGCCAGTCACGATTAACATCGTTCCTGCCTTCTAAGTACCAATCGAACTTGTTCGATTTTGGCTCACCCAGTGTTTTCTCAAGCTTTTGTTAATTTTTCACAATTCAATTTAGATTTTCATGAGTTTCGCAATCACCTACGATATGAAACTCAATTTTATAATTCGCAGTTGTTGACAGTTCTTGGGAATGGGATCACGTCACGGATATTGGACATACCTGTCAGATACATGACGCAGCGCTCAAATCCAAGTCCGAATCCTGCATGTCTTGCAGAACCGTATTTGCGGAGGTCAAGATAGAAGTCGTAATCTTCTTCTCTTAAGCCAAGTTCGTTGATTCTTGCAAGTAATTTTTCGTAGTCGTCCTCTCTCTGGCTTCCTCCGATGATCTCACCAATACCAGGTACGAGACAGTCAACTGCTGCAACTGTTTTTCCGTCCGGATTCAGTTTCATGTAGAATGCCTTGATCTCCTTCGGATAGTCTGTTACGAATACAGGACGCTTGAACACCTGCTCGGTCAGATAACGCTCATGCTCGGTCTGAAGATCGCAGCCCCACGATACTTTGTAATCGAATTTATCGTTGTTTTTCTCTAAGATTTCTACTGCTTCTGTGTAAGTTACGCGGGCAAAATCAGAATTAGAAACATGCTGTAA
>OGKG01004564.1_pt1 | contig 11539 bp, 8 predicted proteins | sample 1572201 | NCBI WGS metagenome assembly OGKG01 (sample SAMEA2582146, study PRJEB24529) | metagenome | biome: Human gut stool | place: China | collected 2011 | reverse complement strand
ACCACTGATCACCAATGACGGTGTTACGATCGCAAAAGAGATCGAGCTGGAAGATCCGTTCGAGAACATGGGAGCACAGCTTGTAAAAGAAGTTGCAACCAAGACCAACGATGTGGCTGGTGATGGTACTACAACTGCTACTGTACTTGCACAGGCTATGATCCACGAAGGAATGAAGAACCTGGAAGCAGGAGCTAACCCGATCGTTCTGAGAAAAGGAATGAAGAAGGCAACTGACAAAGCTGTTGAAGCAATCGCTTCCATGAGCAGCAAAGTATCAGGAAAACATCAGATGGCAAGAGTTGCAGCAATCTCTGCTGGTGATGATAAAGTAGGTGATATGGTTGCAGATGCCATGGAGAAGGTTGCAAACGACGGTGTTATCACGATTGAAGAGTCCAAGACCATGCAGACCGAGCTGGATGTTGTAGAAGGTATGCAGTTTGACCGTGGATACATTTCTGCATATATGGCAACTGATACCGAGAAGATGGAAGCAGTTCTGGATGATCCGTACATCCTGATCACTGATAAGAAGATTTCCAATATTCAGGAGATTCTTCCGGTACTGGAACAGTTAGTACAGTCTGGCAAGAAGCTTCTGATCATTGCAGAGGATATCGAGGGAGAGGCTCTGACCACTCTGGTTCTGAACAAACTGCGTGGAACCTTCACCGCTGTTGGAGTAAAAGCTCCGGGTTATGGTGACAGAAGAAAAGCAATGCTGCAGGATATCGCAATTCTGACAGGTGGTACTGTAATCTCTGAAGAGGTTGGTCTGGAACTGAAGGATGCTACTATTGAGATGCTTGGTCGTGCTAAATCTGTAAAAGTACAGAAAGAGAGCACAGTGATTGTTGATGGTATGGGTGATAAAGCTGCAATCGCAGACCGTATCAAGACCATCAAAGCTGAGATCGAGAATACCAAGTCTGAGTTTGACAAAGAAAAACTGCAGGAGCGTTATGCAAAATTATCAGGCGGCGTTGCAGTGATCCGTGTGGGTGCTGCTACCGAGACTGAGATGAAAGAAGCAAAACTTCGTATGGAAGATGCTCTGGCAGCTACAAGAGCAGCTGTTGAAGAGGGTATCATCTGCGGTGGTGGATCTGCTTACATTCATGCATCCAAAGAGGTTGCAAAACTGGTTGACACTCTGGAAGGTGATGAGAAGACAGGCGGTAAAGTGATTCTGAAAGCTCTGGAGGCTCCGCTGTTCCACATTGCAGTTAATGCAGGTCTGGAAGGTGCAGTTATCATCAACAAAGTACGTGAGTCTGAGGTTGGTGTAGGATTTGATGCTTACAATGAGCAGTATGTGAACATGGTAGATGCAGGTATTCTGGATCCGGCTAAGGTTACCAGAACCGCTCTGCAGAACGCTACCAGCGTTGCATCTACATTCCTGACCACAGAGGCTTGTGTGGCTAATATTAAAGAAGAGACTCCGGCAGCTCCGGCTGGCGGCGGAATGGGTATGATGTAAGGAATACATCAGCATCTGTGTGAATAGAAAAAGGACATTGTCAAAAGACAATGTCCTTTTTTTGAAAAGGGCATTGACAGAGAGGCATGCTTCTGATAGACTAGATTCAATATCAATTTAAACATTATTTTTTCTACTAAATAGTTGTTTATATATAAGAGAAAATAATAAATGAAAAAACAACAGATCAGAGGAAAGAGAGGAAAAGAAATGGGCAAAATTATCGGTGAAAGCATTACGTTTGATGATGTACTGCTGGTTCCCTCCTATTCAGAGGTGATCCCGAACCAGGTCAACCTGGAGACATGGCTGACAAAGACTGTCAAGCTGAATATTCCTATGATGAGTGCAGGAATGGACACGGTTACCGAACACAGAATGGCAATCGCTATGGCAAGACAGGGTGGTATCGGTATTATTCATAAAAATATGTCAATCGAACAGCAGGCAGAAGAAGTGGATATGGTAAAACGTTCTGAGAACGGTGTTATCACAGATCCGTTTTCTCTGTCACCGGAGCATACACTGGCAGATGCCAATGAGCTTATGGCAAAATACCGGATCTCCGGTGTACCGATCACGGAAGGAAAGAAGCTGGTAGGTATCATCACTAACCGTGATCTGAAGTTTGAGACAGATTTCACGAAAAAGATCAAAGAGTCCATGACTTCTGAGAATCTGGTAACTGCACAGGAAGGTATTACACTGGAAGAAGCAAAAGTGATTCTTGGCAAGGCTCGCAAGGAGAAACTTCCGATTGTTGATAAAGATTTCAATCTGAAGGGTCTTATTACGATCAAAGATATTGAAAAACAGATTAAATACCCGCTGGCAGCAAAGGATGCACAGGGACGTCTTCTGTGTGGTGCCGGTATTGGTATTACTGCCAACGTACTGGAGAGAGCAAAAGCACTGGTGGATGCGCATGTAGATGTACTGGTTCTGGATTCCTCTCATGGTCATTCTGCAAATGTGATCCGTTGCCTGCGTATGCTGAAGGAAGCATATCCAGATGTTCCGGTTATTGCAGGTAATGTGGCTACTGGAGAAGGTACCAGAGCGCTGATCGAAGCAGGAGCGGATGCTGTAAAAGTTGGTATCGGACCTGGATCTATCTGTACTACCCGAGTGGTATCTGGTGTAGGTGTTCCACAGGTCAGTGCGGTAATGGATTGTTACGAAGTGGCAAAAGAATATGGTATTCCGGTCATTGCAGATGGCGGTATTAAATATTCAGGAGATATTACCAAGGCAATCGCAGCAGGTGCGAATGTCTGCATGATGGGAAGTATCTTTGCTGGTTGTGATGAGAGTCCGGGATCTTTCGAACTGTATCAGGGAAGAAAATATAAAGTATACCGTGGAATGGGATCCATCTCTGCTATGGAGAATGGTTCCAAAGACCGTTATTTCCAGAGTGATGCCAAAAAGCTGGTACCGGAAGGGGTGGAAGGCCGCGTAGCTTACAAGGGTTATGTGGAAGACACCATTTTCCAGCTTCTTGGAGGACTTCGTTCCGGTATGGGTCTGTGCGGAGCTAAAGACATTGAGACACTGAAGACTACAGGCAGATTTGTGAAGATTTCTGCAGCTTCTCTTAAAGAAAGTCATCCCCATGACATTCATATTACAAAAGAAGCACCGAACTATAGTGTAAACGAATAAACTGATTGATAGACAAAAGGCTGTCAGCTCATAAATTCTTTTCATGATCTTAACTTCCTTTTTAGTTGCAAAAGGGAAGAACAGATGGTAAATTAGAAACATGGGCAGACAGCCTTTGTCTGTCTGACGATAAGTGGATACTGTAAAAAAAGTAAAACCTGATGAATAGGTCTGTCATAACCATAGAATACTATATGCAGGAAAGGATATAAAGAATGAGAAGAACCAAAATCGTATGTACATTAGGACCATCTACAGATAAAGAGGACGTATTAAGAAATCTGATGAAAAATGGCATGAATGTAGCCAGAATGAATTTCTCTCATGGAACTCACGAGGAGCAGAAAGCAAGACTGGATATGATAAAGAAACTCCGGGAAGAGCTGAATCTGCCAGTGGCAGCACTTCTTGATACAAAGGGACCGGAGATCCGGATCGGTGATGTAGAAGGAGGAAAACTGGAATTAAAGCCGGGCCAGGAGTTCACGCTGACCACTGAAGAGATGCTGGGAACCGAGAAGAAAGTCACGATCACATATAAAGAATTGTACAAAGACGTGGAACCGGGAGATTCTATTCTGATCGACGATGGACTGATCGGCATGGAAGTAGTGCGCATTGATGAATCAGATATTGTTTGTCGTGTGAAAAATGGAGGGTTTATTTCAAATCATAAAGGAGTAAATGTTCCAGGTGTAGAACTGAATATGCCATTTGTCAGTCCGAAGGATCTTGCTGACATTGTATTTGCTGTAGAACAGGATTATGATTTTATTGCAGCATCTTTCACCAGAACTGCAGAGGATATTATGGAGATCCGCAAGATTCTGCAGGAGCATGGTGGCGAGAAGATTCATATTATCGCCAAATTGGAAAATAAGCAGGGTGTAAAAAATTGTGAGGATATTCTCAGAGTGGCAGATGGAATTATGATCGCCAGAGGTGATATGGGTGTAGAGATTCCGCTGGAGGAAGTTCCGGTAATCCAGAAAGAATTGATCCGCAAGGCAATGCATATGGGAAAACCGGTGATCACAGCTACACAGATGCTGGATTCCATGATGAAGAATCCAAGACCGACGAGAGCGGAGACCTCGGATGTTGCCAATGCGATCTATCAGGGAACCAGTGCGATCATGCTGTCCGGAGAGACTGCAGCAGGTGCTTATCCGATAGAAGCAGTACAGACTATGGCGAAGATTGCGGAACGTACAGAACAGGATATTGATTATAGCAGGGAATTTAAGCCGAGAAAGCTGGCTGAAGCACCAGATGTGACCAGCGCTATCTCTCATGCGACTTGTACGACAGCAGCCGATCTGAAAGCAGCAGCTATCGTGGCAGTATCCAAATCTGGCCGTACCGTGTCCAGAATCGCAAAATATCTGCCGGTATGTCCGATCATTGGCTGTACCACAGATGAGCGCGTATATCGTCAGTTAAATCTGCTTTGGGGTGTGACTCCGGTCGTGATGAAAGAAGCAAATACTGCAGATGAGCTGTTTGATCATGCGGTGGAACTGGCAGAGCAGAAAGGCTTGATCGCCAGAGGAGAACTGGTTGTTATTGCAGCAGGTGTGCCGGTTGGATTGTCCGGAACTACTAATATGATGAAGGTGCAGATCGCAGGTAATGCACTGGTGACTGGAAAAGGTGCCAATAAGCTGAAAGCCTCCGGGAATGTCTGCGTATGCAGCAATGATGAAGATCTGGAGAAAAAATTCCGTGCAGGAGATATTGTAGTTGTGGAGCAGACTACCAATGAGATGGTTCACAAGCTGAAGGATGCAGCCGGTATCATCACAGAGACTGGTGATCGCTATTCTCATGCAGCAGTTGTGGGAATGACTTTGGAGATCCCGGTCATCACATCTGCAAGAAATGCGACCAGAATCCTCAAGTCTGGAACATTTGTGACTATGGATGCAGAACAGGGAATCGTATATAACGGAAGATAATTGCAGTCGGAAACCAAAAAGCCGGAGGGCGAACAGGTATGGATGAACCTGGAAGAATTTTTGCTGATAAAACAGAGATTTTTGGAAAATACAGAAAGAGAAACTGGAGTCTAGGACTTCAGTCGGAGGAATGATATGTCAGAAGAGGGAAGACATGTGCATGTGGCTCCTGATGGAACGATTTATGAGCACGTACATCATGATCATGAGCATGTGCACAGTCATGATGAGGGGCATACCCATGATCATGACCATGATGAGTGCTGCCACAACCATGGACATGGACACACGCATACTCATACGAATACAAAAGCAGTGCTGAATCGTCTTTCCAGAGCGATTGGACATCTGGAATCTATCCGTCGCATGGTGGAAGAAGGAAGAGACTGCAGTGAGGTGCTGATACAGCTGTCAGCTGTAAAGTCGGCTATCAATAATACCGGAAAAGTGATTCTTAAGGAACATATTGAACACTGTCTGGTAGATGCAGTAGAGTGTGGAGATATGGAATCAGTGAAAGAACTGGCAGAGGCCATTGATCGCTTCATGAAGTAACAAAAGATGAAAATTATGAAGAGCAGGTTTACCCATTTGTCAAGTGGATAAACCTGTTTTTTTGAAGTTTGTGAAATATAGTAGAATTTCAGAAAAATTTCTTGGTAAGTTTTCAGCGTCATTATGTCTTGCATATTAAATGTGGTTGGTATATACTTTTAATCAATATTTGGAATAAAATTAAACATAAAACACAAGATATAGTAGGGGTGAATGAAATTGTACGTAGTCAAAAAGGACGGAACAAGAGAGATATTTAATGTAGAAAAGATCATTAATGCAGTCAATAAGTCGGCTGCAAGAATTTTGTACAAATTCTCGGAGGATGAGATTCGATTTATCTGTAACTTCGCGCAGGAGCGTGCAGAGTCCCTGGGAAAAGAAAATATCGATATCCAGGATATGCATAATATTGTGGAGGGAGCTCTGGATCATGTGAATCCGGCGGTGGCAAAGAGCTATCGTGACTATCGGAACTATAAAAAAGATTTTGTACACATGATGGATGACGTCTATACTAAGAGCCAGTCTATCCGTTACATTGGTGATAAGAGCAACGCTAATACAGACAGTGCTCTGGTAGCCACCAAACGAAGCCTGATCTTTAATGAACTGAACAAGGAATTGTACCGCAAGTTCTTTATGAATCGCAATGAGCTGCAGGCCTGCAGGGATGGATATATCTACATTCATGATCAGTCAGCACGTCTGGATACCATGAACTGCTGTCTATTTGATATTGCCAGTGTTCTGAACGGTGGCTTTGAGATGGGTAACGTGTGGTACAACGAGCCGAAGACATTGGATACAGCATTTGACGTTATGGGAGACATTATCTTAAGTACTGCAGCCCAGCAGTACGGTGGATTTACAGTGCCGGAAGTGGATAAGGTGCTGGCACCTTATGCAGAGAAGAGCTACAAAAAATACAAAACCGAATTTTTATCTTATATGGATCCTGAATGGCAGGGAGTGGAAGAGAAGGCAGAGACCTATGCCATGAACAAAGTCCGCAGAGATTTTGATCAGGGATGGCAGGGAATTGAGTATAAGTTAAATACGGTAGGATCTTCCCGTGGAGATTATCCGTTTGTGACAGTAACCCTTGGACTTGGACAGGAACGGTTTGCAAAGATGTGCAATATTTCTCTGCTGCATGTGCATCAGGGCGGACAGGGTAAGCCGGGGAACAAAAAGCCGGTACTGTTTCCGAAGATTGTATTTCTTTATGACGAAGAGATTCATGGAAAAGGCGGTGTCTGCGAGGATGTATTTGAAGCAGGAATCGAGTGCTCTTCCAAAACCATGTATCCAGATTGGCTGTCCATGAGCGGAGAAGGATATATCTCTGAAATGTATAAAAAATACAAGAGAGTCATCAGCCCCATGGGATGCCGTGCGTTCCTGAGTCCCTGGTATGAGCGAGGAGGCATGAGACCGGCAGATGAGAATGACAAGCCGGTATTTGTAGGTCGTTTTAATATCGGAGCTGTAAGTCTGCATCTTCCTATGATTCTGGCACAGTCCAGAGCAGAGAACCGGGACTTCTATGAGGTGCTGGATTACTATCTGGAGATGATCCGTAACCTTCATATCCGTACCTTTGACTATTTGGGCGAGATGAGAGCGTCTACCAATCCGCTGGCTTACTGTGAAGGTGGTTTCTATGGAGGACATCTGAAGCCGCAGGATAAGATCAAACCACTGTTGAAACCTATGACAGCTTCCTTTGGAATCACGGCCCTTAATGAGCTGCAGGAGCTTTACAATGGAAAATCTATCAGGGAAGACGGCGAGTTCGCACTGGAAGTAATGCGATACATCAATAAAAAGATTAACGAATATAAAGAAGAGGATGGTATCCTCTATGCCATCTATGGTACTCCGGCAGAGAGCCTGTGTGGACTTCAGATCGAGCAGTTCCGCAAGAAATATGGAATCGTGGAAAATGTATCTGACAGACCGTATGTGAGCAACAGCTTCCACTGTCATGTGACTGAGGAAATGACTCCAATTGAAAAGCAGGATAAGGAAGGCCGCTTCTGGGAACTGTGCAACGGTGGAAAGATTCAGTATGTGCGTTATCCGGTAGGATATAACAAAGAGGCTGTCCGCACTCTGGTACGTCGTGCTATGAAAAAAGGATTTTACGAAGGCGTGAATCTGTCACTGGCATACTGCGATGATTGTGGATATCAGGAACTGGATATGGATGTATGCCCTAAATGTGGCAGCAAAAATCTGACCAAGATCGACCGTATGAACGGCTATCTGTCCTATTCCAGAGTAAAGGGAGATACCAGGCTGAATAAAGCGAAGATGGCAGAGATCGCAGAACGGGTGTCTATGTAATATGAAACGGATTCTAATGATAACGACAGGTGGAACCATCGCTTCTCAGGAAGGAGAAGACGGTCTGGAACCGAAGACGACCGGACAGCATATGCTGAATCTGATTCCGGAACTTCAGGGTTTGTGTGAAATCGACTGTGTCGATCTTCTGAATCTCGATAGCACTAATATGCAGCCAGAAGAGTGGGCTGTGATGGCAAAAGCAGCATTTGAAGGAATGAAGAACCATGATGGAATTGTGATTACTCATGGAACAGATACTTGTGCCTACAGTGCAGCGGCACTGGATACGATGTTGATCCATCCTAAAGTGCCTGTGGTTCTGACGGGATCTCAGCTTCCAGCGGGAGAAGAGGACAGTGATGCAGCGCATAATATTTATGATGCATTCCTGACGGCCTGCGGAGCACCGGCGGGAGTTTATCTTACTTTTGATGGCAGAGTGATTCATGGATTATGGGCAACTAAAATCCGAACGATGGGATTCGATGCCTTTGTCAGTGTGAACTGTCCTTATGCAGGAAAAATTGTGGATGGGAAATTGATGATGCAGGAAACTGCAAAAGAAAAAGCTGTCGCAGCTGCAACAGTAGAATCAGCTGTTGATGTGCGATTGGACTCTAAAGTGGCAGTATTCAAGTTAATACCGGGGTTTGATCCGGTGCTATTGGAGACGGTGGTGGATCTGGGATATCATGGTGTGGTTCTGGAAGCTTATGGATGTGGAGGAATCACCAATTATCGCCGGAATCTTCTTCCTGCTATTGAAAAAATGATCCACAAAGGGATGGTTGTGGCAGCTACCACACAGAGCATCTTTGACGGTTGTGATTTGAGTCAGTATGAAGTAGGAGTTCGAGCTCTGAAACTTGGTGTGATCCCAGCAGGGGATCTGACCACAGAAGCTCTGGTTGTGCGGACTATGATCGCTCTTGGGCGCTGGAGAGATAAGAAGGATATCGAAGCCTTTCTTCGTGGTGACATGAGTCCTGTAGACCGCAGTGTACCATTAACAGCATTTATAGAATAAAAGTTTGCATCCATTCCCGAGTAGCCGAAAACCTCCCGGTTCACACAGACCGGCAGACAAGGAACAGCGCTGCTATGGATTGGAGCGGACATTTAGTGAAAAGAGTCCATCCAGAATGAACATGCTTGCATGTACACTCTGGGTGGACTCTTTTTCATCTAAATGCTCCGATACACTCCATACGAGCGTTCCTGCCTGTCGGTCTGTGTGGACCCTCGAGGATTTCGGCCAAACATTTTATTTAGTTATCATCTTCATCTTCACGACTGTTGCTGTAGACAGTTCTCTTTCTCGCCATCTCATCGCTTTCCAGATACTCATCATAAGTCGTGATCTTATCAATAATGGAACCATTTGGCAAGATCTCGATGATTCTGTTGGCAGTTGTCTGTACGATCTGGTGGTCACGTGAGGAGAACAGCAGTACACCTGGGAATTTGATCAGGCCATTGTTCAGTGCTGTGATAGATTCCATATCCAGATGGTCAGTTGGCTCATCCAGAAGAAGTACATTTGCACCGGAGATCATCAGCTTGCTGAGCATGCAGCGGACTTTCTCACCACCGGACAGAACGCGGACTTTCTTTACGCCGTCCTCGCCGGCGAACAGCATACGTCCCAGGAATCCGCGGACATAAGTCGCATCCTTGATCTCGGAATACTGAGTCAGCCAGTCAACGATGGTATCATCATTATCGAATTCCTTGGTATTGTCCTTCGGAAAATAGGACTGAGAAGTAGTAACACCCCATTTGTAAGTTCCTTCATCCGGTTCCAGTTCACCTGCAAGGATACGGAACAGTGTAGTCTTCGCAAATTCATTGCTACCTACAAATGCAACCTTGTCGTCATGGCCAAGGATAAAGGATACATTGTCCAGAACCTTTACACCATCGATGGTTTTGGTCAGTCCCTCTACGGACAGAACCTCGTTACCGATCTCGCGATTCGGCCGGAAGTCAATGTACGGATATTTACGACTGGACGGACGAATCTCATCCAGCTGAATTTTTTCCAGAGCTTTCTTTCTGGAAGTTGCCTGCTTGGATTTGGAAGCATTTGCAGAGAAACGGGAGATGAATTCCTGCAGCTCTTTGATCTTCTCTTCCTTTTTCTTGTTCGCTTCTTTCATCTGACGGATCAGCAGCTGACTGGACTCATACCAGAAATCGTAGTTTCCGGCATAGAGCTGGATCTTGCCATAGTCGATATCAGCAGTATGGGTACATACCTTGTTCAGGAAATAACGGTCATGGGATACAACGATGACAGTATTTTCAAAGTTGATCAGAAATTCTTCCAGCCAGTTGATCGCATCAAGATCTAAGTGGTTAGTCGGCTCATCGAGAAGCAGAATGTCAGGATTGCCGAACAGCGCCTGTGCAAGTAAGACTTTTACTTTTAAAGGACCAGGCATGTCAGCCATTTGTGTGTAATGTTCCTCTGTCGGGATACCAAGACCATTGAGGAGCGTTGCAGCATCGGATTCTGCATTCCATCCGTCCATGTCAGCAAACTCTGCCTCAAGTTCGCTTGCACGGATACCGTCCTCATCCGTAAAATCCTCTTTCATGTAAATTGCATCTTTTTCTTTCATAATATCATAGAGGCGTTTATTACCCATGATGACAGTATCAAGAACCGTATATTCATCATATTTGAAGTGATCCTGCTGCAGGAAAGAAAGACGCTGTCCCGGTGTAATGGTAACGTCACCTCCGGTCGGTTCTAACTGTCCGGATAAAATCTTTAAAAAGGTAGACTTTCCGGCACCGTTTGCACCGATAAGACCGTAACAGTTTCCTTCAGTAAACTTAATATTGACGTCTTCGAACAGGGCTTTTTTACCAATTCGAAGCGTAACGTTATTTGCACTGATCATAGTTGTTATTCTCCTGATTTGTTAATATTGAGTGTGCGGATGCTGTTGCAAACCGCTATAATACCGTAATTGCACCAATTCGTATCATACTAGAAAAGTGTGGAGATTGCAACCGAAACTTCCTAGAAACACTTTTATTTCTGACAAAATTTGCTATAATGGAAAATAGAATGTATATACAGAATCGGAAAAGAAATTGTATGGAAAAGTCAGATTTACATACTTGAATGGAGAAAAAATGGAGAAGGCAAACGTAAAGGGACTGATATATGAATTTCCGATGGGGGTTGCAGTATTAAAAGGTGGAAATTCATTACAGGTTGAGATCGCAAATGCAGAATTTATGAAAGCAGTCGGTCATGGAGAATGTACGGAAGCAGACAGAAGCAGGGATTTCTATGACTGTATTTATGGGCAGGATGCAGGTGCTTTTGAGGACATGATCGAAAAATGCAGGGAGAAGAAAAAGGCAGAAGAGATCGAAATAAGAATCATTTCGGGACAGGGGCAGATCTGCTGGGTAAAATTCTGGTGCAGTATCTATTATTATAAGACTTGAATTAATAAAGAATAGGTGGATAACAAAGTGAACATAACAGTGTATTTAGGAG
>OGKG01004560.1_pt1 | contig 11548 bp, 10 predicted proteins | sample 1572201 | NCBI WGS metagenome assembly OGKG01 (sample SAMEA2582146, study PRJEB24529) | metagenome | biome: Human gut stool | place: China | collected 2011 | reverse complement strand
AACAAGTTCAGCATTGCCATCGGCCAGCGTACCGCAGAGCAGCTGAAAAAGAATGTCGCCTGCTGCCCCCAGAAGGCTGATTTTGACGAGACGATGGAGGTCAAGGGCCGTAGCCTGCTGACCGGCCTGCCCATCAAGGTGAATGTTTCCACCAGTGACCTCTACGAGCCTGTGATGATGCTGAGTGAGCAGATCGGCACTGCCGCCCATCAGGTGCTGGAAAAGACCCCGCCCGAGCTGGCAGGCGATATCTTCCGCAATGGTGTGGTGCTGACCGGCGGCGGCGCACAGCTGCACGGCCTGCCCGAATACCTGAGCCAGGAGCTCAAGGTGGATGTGACCGTCTCGCCCGATCCCGTGAACTGCGTGGCGTTGGGCACCGCCATGAGCCTGGGCCTGAACGATAAGCTGGAGACCGGCTTCCTGGATGCGACCCCCCGCATGGGCCGCCGTTAAATGGGGTGCCGGCCCGGCTCGTTAAGAAATTGGAAAAGTTGCAACAAAATTTTGTTCATACTTGTTGAATCAGGTCGGGAAATATTGTATAATATTTTCAAATCGCTTTTTGCGCGCCGGGGCCTGCTCCGGAGTGCGGAGTAAATTATTATTAGGAGGAAGACCATGAATCTGGGTTCTGATGTGGTTATCACCATTACCGGTATCGTGCTGGTGTTTGCCATCCTCGTCCTGCTGATGCTCATCATCATGCTGGAAGGCAAGATCTTCGACGGTATGGCCGCCAAGAAGAAGGCAGCCAAGGAGCCTGCTGCTCCCAAGGCTGCCGCAAAGCCCGCTGCCCCCGTACAGCAGGCTGCTCCTGCCCCTGTGGTGGAGGAAGGCATTCCCGGCGATGTGGTTGCCGCAATTATGGCAGCCATCCATGCCATGGGCAATGGCAAGTACACCCTGAAGGCCGTGCGCCGTGCTGCAAATGGCTGGAGCAAGGCTGGTGTCAACGACACCACCGCACCTTTTTAACACAGGAGGAAAAACATGACACAGTTTATCGATACTCTGGTCGGTATTTTCCAGAGTTCCGGCTTTGCACGGTTCGGTGAGCCGGGCGGCTACCTCTACGCGATCATGATCTGCGTGGGCTGCTTCCTGCTGTACCTGGCCATCGTGAAGGAATTTGAGCCCCTGATCCTGCTGCCCATGGCATTCGGCATGATCCTTGCCAACCTGCCCGGCAGCGGCATTATCCACATGCAGTACTTCGTTGGTGATGGTCTCGAGCACCCGATGTGGATCGAGATCCTGAACAACGGTGGTCTGGCCGATATGCTTTACATGGGTGTCAAGCTGGGCATTTACCCCCCGCTGATCTTCCTGGGCATTGGCACCATGACCGACTTTGCCCCCCTGATCTCCAACCCCAAGAGCCTGCTGCTGGGCGCTGCCGCTCAGTTCGGTATCTTTGGCACTTACATGGGCGCTCGTCTGCTGGCTGCTACCGGCATTGTGGATTTCACCCAGAAGCAGTCCGCTGCAATCTCCATCATCGGCGGTGCAGACGGCCCTACTGCCATCTTTGTTACCTCCCGTCTGGCACCTGAGCTGCTGGGCAGCATCGCTGTTGCGGCGTACAGCTACATGGCTCTGGTGCCCGTGATCCAGCCGCCCATTATGAAGGCGCTCACCACCAAGAAAGAGCGCACAGTCGTGATGAAGCAGCTGCGCACCGTGTCCAAGACCGAGAGGATCATCTTCCCCATCATGGTCACCATCGTTGTTTCTCTGATCGTTCCTGATGCTGCCGTTCTGGTCGGTATGCTGATGCTGGGCAACCTGATGAAAGAGTCCGGCGTTGTGGATCGTATCCAGAAGACTGCCGGCAATGAGCTGATGAACATCATCACCATTTTCCTGGCTCTGTCTGTTGGCTGCACCACCTCTGCAAACACCTTCCTGAACAGCCGCACCCTGTTCATCATCGTGCTGGGTCTGATCGCCTTCTCCTTTGGTACCGCTGCAGGCGTTCTGTGCGGCAAGGTGATGTACGCCCTGACCGGCGGTCAGGTCAACCCCCTGATCGGCTCCGCTGGTGTTTCCGCTGTTCCCATGGCCGCCCGTGTTTCTCAGAAGGTCGGCCAGAGCGAGAACCCCTCCAACTTCCTGCTGATGCACGCCATGGGCCCCAACGTCGCTGGCGTGATCGGTTCCGCCGTTGCTGCTGGTATTCTGATCAACATCTTCGGCTAAGCCCTGTTTTGGCAAATTGAGGATTCCAAACCGCCCATCTGTCGGCACTGCGCCGCAGATGGGCGGTTTTTTATGCGGGAAACTCTGTGCAATAGGGATGAAATGTGATATACTATACCTTAGTGATTCATGGAAAATAGCTTAAAGAACAGGTGAAACAATGGCAATTGATCTCAGGCAGGAATTTTGCGCGCTGCGCGATACCTACATTGAAAAACAGTTCGGCCGCCTGAACGCGATGCAGCGGGAGGCTGTGTTTACCACCAACGGCCCGCTGCTGATCCTGGCAGGCGCTGGAAGCGGCAAGACGACCGTGCTGGTCAACCGCATCGCGAACCTCATCCGCTTTGGTGCGGCGCACGGCTCCCAGTGGGTGCCCCGCGAAGTGACTGAGGACGACGTCAAGGCGCTGCGGATGGCTATCATGACGAACACCGATGCTCCTTCCTGGCTGGACGGGATGCTCCGCAAGGATGCGGTGCGCAGCTGGAACGTGATGGCGATCACCTTTACGAACAAGGCGGCAGGGGAGCTGAAGGAGCGTCTGCGGAACATGCTGGGCGGCGAAGAGGGCGACGAGGTGTTTGCCTCCACCTTCCACTCGGCCTGTGTGCGCATCCTGCGCCGCTGGGCCGAGGAGATCGGCTACCCCCGCAGTTTTACTATCTATGACACCGACGACGCCCAGCGCGTGATGAAGAGCGTGTACAAAGAACTGAGCATCGACGACAAATTCTTCCCGGTCAAGAGCGCCATCAACCAGATGAGCCGCTGGAAGGACCAGCTCGTCAGCCCCGAAGAGGCTCTGCGCACCCCGGCGCGGGATACGAAAGGGGCGCTGGCGGCCAAGGTCTATGCGGCCTACGAAAAGAAGCTGAGGGATGCCGGTGCGTTTGATTTCGATGACCTCATCTACCAGACCGTCCAGCTGCTGGCCGGGCACGAGGAGGTGCGGCAGTTCTACCAGAACAAATACCGCTATCTGCTCGTGGACGAATACCAGGACACCAGCGTGGCACAGTTCCGCCTGGTCAGCCTGCTCACCGGGCCGGAAAAGAACATCTGCGTCGTCGGCGACGATGACCAGAGCATCTACCGGTTCCGCGGTGCCACCATCGAGAATATCCTCAACTTTGAGCGCATCTATCCCGGCACAAAGACCATTCGTCTGGAGCAGAATTACCGCTCGACCTCCAATATCCTAAACGCCGCCAACTGCGTCATCCAGCACAACACCGAGCGCAAGGGCAAGACCCTCTGGACGAAGAACGGCGAGGGCGACAAGGTGCAGGTCTACACGGCGGAGAACGAGCAGGATGAGGCCATGCACATCGCGGATGTCATCGGTCAGCACCTCAAAGAGGGCGGGCATCTGGCAGACCACGCGGTGCTTTACCGGATGAACGCGCAGTCGGCCCCCATCGAAAGCTACTTCACCCGCGCCGGCATCCCGCATAAGATCGTGGGCGGCCAGCGCTTCAACGACCGCAAAGAGGTCAAGGACATCCACTCCTATATGTCCATCGTGGCCAATGCCCGCGACGATGTCCGCCTGCGCCGCATCATCAACGAACCGGCGCGGAAGATCGGCAACACGACCATCGAGGTCATCGCAGACCTCGCCGCGCAGGAGAACACGAGTATGCTGGAGATCATCAGCCACGCCGACCAGTATGCGCGGCTGGCCCGCTCCATCATGCCGATCCTGAAATTCTGGCAGATCTACGAGAAGTTGCAGGAGTCGCTGGAAACACGGACGCTGGATGAATTTGCGTCCGACGTCATTGAGCTAAGCGGGTACAAGGCCATGCTCGAACAGGAGATCGCCAAGGGCCACGAGGACGCCGCCGACCGGCTGCAGAACCTGGGCCAGCTGGTCAACAACGTGAAAAACTACTGCGACCAGCACGGCGAGGAAGCCACGCTGGAAGGCTACCTCGAAGACATCGCCCTCATCAGCGACATCGACAGCTACAACGAGAGCAGCGATCAGGTGGTCCTGATGACCATCCACTCGGCCAAGGGGTTGGAATTTCCGTATGTGTTCCTCATCGGCATGGAGGAGGGCGTCTTCCCCAGCGAGATGAGCAAATACTCCGAGGCAGACCTCGAAGAGGAACGCCGCCTGGCCTATGTCGGCATCACCCGCGCCAAAAAGGAGCTTTATATCTCCAACAGCGTGACTCGGATGCTTTATGGCCGCACCCAGCGCAACGAGCCCAGCCGCTTTTTGCGCGAGATCGAGCCGGAGTACATCGAGGAGACCCGCAGCCCGGCGCTGGAGCGTCGCTCTCAGCTGGGCGGCTGGGGCTCGGCTTACAGCGATACCGTGCCGGGCGGCGCATCGGGCTACTCCGGTGCCTCCGGCTGGGGCCGCAGCCGTTCCGGCGGTTCCGGTTCCGGCAGCCGCTCCGGCTACCTGAATGCCGAATACAACGGCGGCAGCCGGGGCTTTGGGGCCGACTACGCCGGGCGGGGTGCGTCCGGGTCGGCCAGCGGGGACAGCCGCAGCCGTTCGGGCGGTTTTGGCTCCGGTTATGGCCGCGCCGCAGCCCCCAGGGCTCCGGCAAAACCGGTGCAGTTCACCGGGGCACCGGCGGCAAAGCCTGCCGCCAGCACCCCGAAACACTACGAGCCGGGGGATATCGTGGAGCATAAAGTGTTTGGCCGCGGCAAGGTGCTCAAGGTCAAGCCTGCCGCAGGCGACCAGATCGTAGAGATCAACTTTGAAAAGGTCGGCGTGAAGAAGACCATGGCAAACTTTGCGCCGCTGACAAAAATAACGGAGGAATGACAGATGATGACAGTCCGATTGATCGCGCATACGCCGGAGCCGGAAAAGGTGGTGGCTGCGGCGGCGAAGCTCTGCTATTCCGACGCCCATATCACCGACCTGCTGGACGGCCTGACCGAGGAGAAGACGGCCAGCTTCCTGACCATGCTCAGCGACCTTGGCCACGCCAGCCCCATAGAACATGCCAGCTTCACCTTTGGCATCGAGGGCGTCAGCCGCACCCTGCTGGCTCAGATCACCCGCCACCGCATTGCATCGTTCAGTGTGCAGAGCCAGCGCTATGTCCGGCTGGACGATTTCCGTTATGTCATCCCGCCGGAGATCGAGGCCATCCCCGAAGCGAAGGAAGCCTTTATCGCCAGCATGAACGAGGACGCGGCGCGCTACCTCGACCTCGTGAAAAAGCTGGAGGAGGGCCACACTGCCCGTCTGATGGCAGAGGGAATGCCCGAAAAACAGGCCCGCGCCAAGGCTTCCAAGCAGGCCAACGAGGACGCCCGCTTCGTGCTGCCCAATGCCTGCGAGACCAAGATGGTCGTCACCATGAACGCCCGCAGCCTGCAGAACTTCTTCCATCTGCGGTGCTGCAGCCGCGCCCAGTGGGAGATCCGGGCGCTGGCCGAAGAGATGCTGCGGCTGGTCTACCCGGTGGCACCCCATCTCTTCCGCACGGCCGGCCCGGCGTGTGTTTCCGGCCCCTGCCCGGAGGGCAGGATGTGCTGCGGCAAGACCGCCGAGGTGCGGGCGCAGTACGCCGCTTTGAAGGGAGAACCCGTATGAGCCACGGAAAACTCATCGTGCTGGAAGGGCTGGACGGCAGCGGCAAGGCCACCCAGGCCAGGCGTCTGGCCGCAGCACTGGCCGCCGAGGGCAGGCCGGTGCGGGAGATCACCTTCCCGAACTATGCCAGCGATTCGAGCGCACTGGTCCGGATGTATCTGGCCGGGCAGTTCGGCGCGAGACCCGACGACGTGAACGCATACGCAGCATCGAGCTTTTATGCGGTGGATCGCTACGCGGGCTACAAAGCCGACTGGGGGAGATTCTACGAAGAGGGCGGCATCCTCATCGCCGACCGGTACACTACCTCCAATGCGGTGCATCAGTGCTCGAAGCTGCCGCCGGAAGAATGGGAGCAGTTTCTGCGCTGGCTGTTCGATTACGAGTTCCATCTGCTGGGGCTGCCCGCACCGGACTGCGTGATCTATTTACAGGTGGACCCTGCCGTGAGCCAGAAGCTGATGACCCAGCGCTACCACGGCGACGAGAGCAAAAAGGACGTCCACGAAAAGGATGTGGAGTATCTGGCCCGCAGCCGCAGAGCGGCTGAGTTCTGCGCCGCTCACCTGGGCTGGCAGACCGTGCCCTGCACCTGCGGGGACGAGATGCGCAGCATTGAAGAGATCGGGCAGGAGGTCCGCCGACGGGTGGACGCGGCCCTTGCGGAATAACGCACAATCGACCTGCGCCGGGCAGGCGCAGGGATACCCATGCGTAGGAGGTAGGTGTTTTTATGTACCGTTTGATGCAGCCGTCCGACCGGGCGGAGATTCTGGCGCTGTGGCAGCGCGAACATGGGGAGGACGAAACGTTCCTCACCAACGCCATCGAGCACTTTGCCGGGGAGCAGAATGTCTATGTAGCGGAGGAAAATGACCACATCGAGGCCGTGGCCATGGCGGTGCCGGTCTCGCTGCAGGGGCGGCCCGGCTGCTGTCTGTACGGTCTGACCGGGCAGGGCAGCCTGATCCTGGCGGGCCTGGTAGACCACCTGTGTACCCAGCAGAAACTGAAAGGGGCCGGGTTCGTGGTCGTTGTGCCCAGCGGGAACGAGCAGGCGGCGCTATTGCAGGATAAGGGCTTCCAGTGGGCCTTCCCGCTGCGGTGTCTGCCCCGCGAGGTGGACCGCAACCTGTGGAGCCAGGCCGAGTTCGACACCGTCACGGCCAAAAAGCTCTGTGAGCTGCGGGCGAGATTCTGGCCCGACACCGTGCAGCTGCCGCCGGAACAGATGGCCGTGGTGCTGGGAGATCTGTACTCCCGCGGGGCCACCATCGTCTCGAACGACAACGGCTACGGAATATATTTCCGCAAGGAGGACACCCTTTATTTTGTGGAGATGATGGCCACCGGCGACCGTGCCGCAGAGATTTTGATGGAAGCGGCCCGCGAAAAAGAGGTCATTGTGGAAAAGGCCGTCATCACCGTGGGTGCCGCGCAGAACCTCTTCCTTGGCGAGGGCACCCGGCAGGATTATGGAATGATCCGCTTTGAGGGCGAAGCCTTTGATGTGAGCGAGAGCTATATGCGGCTGATGTTGGACTGAAAGGAACATGCAGATGGCAAGTAACCATACGAGACCCCGCAAAAAAGGCGGTGCGCTGAAGATCCTGCTCGTGCTGCTGGTGCTCGTGCTGGCGGCGGCGGGCGGCGCATTCCTGCTGGCAAAGCGCGAGATCGACGGCGGCACCCGGCAGGACGCCGTGACCGTGGAGATCGCGCAGGGCAGCGGCGTGAGCACCATTGCCCGGCAGCTGAAGGAAGCGGGCGTCATCCGGTTTCCGCAGCTGTTCCGCTGGTACGTCGGCCGCAAAGACGCGGCGGCGAAGCTCCAGTACGGCGAATTTTCGCTGGAACCCGGCAGCTCCTACGATGCGCTCATCGAGGCGCTTTCTGAATATGCCAAAGCGGAGAGCGTCCGCCTGACCTTCCCGGAGGGCACGACGGCCATCGCCATCGCGCAGAAGATGGAACAGGCCGGGCTGTGCACCGCAAAGGAGTTTCTCGAAGAGGCCAACACCGGCGATTTCAGCGAATACACGTTCTGGCAGTATGTCCCCGATGACACGGATGCCCCAGACCGTTTTTTGAAATGTGAAGGCTATCTCTTCCCGGATACCTATGAATTCCTCGCGGATGATACGGTGCACAACTACGTTGCAACGTTCTATTCGCATTTTGACCGGCAGTTCACCGACGCGATGTATAAGGAGCTGGACCAGCAGGGCCTGAGCCTTTCGGAGGTCATCACGCTGGCATCCTTCGTGCAGGAGGAGGCCGGCAACGACCAGGACAACAATGTGGCCCAGGTGTTCCGCAACCGTCTGGCAGAAGGCTCGCCCTACCCCAAGCTGCAAAGCAACACGTCCAGCTATGTCCAGAGCGATGCAGACAACAACTATCTCTGGAACTGGGTGGCCCCCTGGTACGGCGGCTGGGAGAAGATCCCCGAAAACATCCGCAATGCCTACGACACCTATACCTGCATCGGCCTGCCCGCCGGGCCGATCTCGAACCCCGGTCTGGCCGCCATCCGGGCTGCGCTGGCCCCCCAGCCCGATGCGGAGGTCCAGGACTGCTATTTCTTCGTGACCGACCTCAGCGGCCAGTATTACTACGCCCGCACCTATGCGGAGCATCAGACCAACTGCCAGAAGGCAGCGGATGTGAACCGCTCGATCGCGGCAAAAAAATGAGAGCGAAGCCCTTGTGCTGACGGAAAACGCAATGGTTGACCAGTTTGCCAGGGGCTCTCCCTTTGGGAGATGGTAAGCTCGTTTAGGAGAATGATTATGTTACAGATCCCGGAACTTCTGTCCCCCGCGGGCGATTTGGAGCGCCTGCGCTACGCCATCAACTATGGTGCAGATGCCGTCTATTGCAGCCTGCCCGAATTTGGGATGCGCTCAGCCCCGGCTAACTTCACGCCGGAACAGCTGACCGAGGGCGTCATCTACGCCCATGCCCGCGGCCGCAAGGTCTATCTGACCATGAACACCCTGCCCACCAACGAAGAGGCCGACCGTCTGCCGGACGCCATCCGGAGCGCGGCCGCAGCGGGCGTGGATGCCTTCATCGTGGCAGACCTGGGTGTGCTGGAAGCCTGCAAGCAGTTCGCGCCGGACATTGATGTCCACATGTCCACCCAGACCGGCATCACCAACTGGGCCGCTGCCCGTGCGGCCTACAACCTGGGCGCCAAGCGGGTGGTGCTGGCCCGTGAGCTGACCTTGCAGGACATTGCCACCATCCGGGATAAGACCCCGCCGGAACTGGAGATCGAGGCCTTTGTCCACGGTGCCATGTGCATGAGCGTGTCGGGCCGGTGCCTGCTGTCCAACTACCTGACGGGCCGCGACTCCAACCGGGGCCAGTGTGCCCAGCCCTGCCGCTGGAAATACTACCTGAGCGAGGAGACCCGCCCCGGCCAGCTGTATGAGATCGGCGAGAACGAGGACGGGAGCTATATCCTGAACGCCAACGACATGTGCACGGCACCGTTCCTGGACCTCATCTGCAAGGCGGGCGTGGACAGCCTGAAGATCGAAGGCCGCGCCAAGACGTTCTACTATGTGGCGTCGGTAGTCAGCGCCTACCGCCGCGCACTGGATACCTTCCTCGCTGACCCCTACAACGATAATTTTGAGCTGCCCGATGATGTTATTGAGGAACTGAACCGCACGAGCCACCGCCACTACTCGCCGGGGTTCTACTTCGGCAAGGAACAGGCCCAGCAGACCCCCAGCCACACCTATGTGCGCAATTGGGATTTTATCGGCACAGTGGACTGCTGGGAGAACGGCATTGCTCACTGTACCCAGCGCGGCAAGTTCAGCGTGGGGGACAGCATCGAGATTTTGCAGCCCGACGGTAGTGTCGTCAAGCTGACCCCCGCCTGGATCGAGAACGCCGACGGTGATCGTGTGGACGCCACCCCGCACCCGATGATGCAGTACACCATCCCCTGCGAAACTCCGCTGATGGCGTACAGCCTGATCCGTATGCAGAAGCAGTGATGTTGTGTGGACCACATCACAAAAATGTTTTAAAATTCCCGTAAAAATCTCTTGACTTTTTATGGCATATCCCTTATAATATATCTTGCGCCGGTCGTGAGGGCACAACGCTCTGCCTCCTGCGCAAGCTGGGTATGGCCCGGTAGTTCAGTTGGTTAGAACGCTAGCCTGTCACGCTAGAGGTCGTCAGTTCGAGCCTGATCCGGGTCGCCACATGCTGTTATAGCTCAGTCGGTAGAGCGCATCCTTGGTAAGGATGAGGTCGGCAGTTCGAATCTGCCTAGCAGCTCCACAAAAACCTTGAAGTCATTTGGCTTCAAGGTTTTTCTTTGGTTCTACGTCAATAGTTGGGGTAGAGAAAAAGTAAATCATCTCAAGCAGTGTCGGGAGGATTCCCGGCACTGCTTTCATGCGTGGCAAAACAGGATGCGTCTTCTGAAATTGGAGAAATTACGCATACCAAAGCAAACACGTTTCAGGACCTTTGTTTTGTTGTTGCATCCTTCGATGAAACCGTTTGACCAAGGGACATCCATGGAGTTCAAAATCTCGTGGAACCAGTTGCGATATGCTTTGGCACAATCGGAAAATTCGGGCAGATCCATTGCCTCAACGGTTCCCAGCCAATCAATGAGTTTCGGTTTTCCTTCCACAGATGATTTAGATCGTATCACGTCAAGAAACTCATTTTTCAGTCGGTACGCATCCGCAAGCCTGGGCGCAATTTCAAACATAAGGGCCAGCCGCTCCATCTCTTCCGCCGAGAGGTTTTCCATTGGTTTCATCAGAAGACATCTGGATTTTTTGAAATATTTTCGGAATCTGGAGGAGAGTCTATTTTGTTCGTTTTTTCTGACACGTTCCATGGCCCAATAGACCTGCCGGATCACATGATACCTGTCTGCGACAATATCAGCGTTGGGAAAGCAGGCCTTGGATACCGCTCGAAAGTGTGAATTCATGTCGCAAATAAAGTATTTTACGTCGGTTTTAGATGGAAACTGTGAGAAATATTTGATAAGCTCGTTCTCAAATCGATTTGGTAGAATATCGACTACTTTACGTTTTTCGGCGTCCACGATAATGCTGTTGTACTTTTCTCCCCCGGAGTTGCCCTTGAATTCGTCGATAGAGAGAACTTCCGGCAGTCTGGCCGGCTTAAAGGCAACATATTTGAAATATCGTGCTGCGGTTGCCCCGGAGACATTGTATTGTGCTCCGATTTTTGAAGCGGGTACCAGTTCATGAAATGCATCTATGATCGCAGCGACCAGTCGGCTGGTGGCTCGGTGGTATCTGGGGAGAAAAGAATTTTTCTCAAAGAAGCGCTTGCCGCACGGGCAGCGATAACGCCGCTTGCGTAGGTACAGCAACGTTTTCCTGCCAAGGGGAATATCCTTGACCGCCTGCATTCGGTAATCATGTACGCAGTCCGTGAGTGTGCCGCAGGTTGGACAAGCGTGCTTTGTCCTGGGCAGTTCCAGGTAGACACGCAGCTCTCCAGAAATAGTTTCAACATTTGTAACGATTACGTCTTCCAAGTCCAGCAGTTTTGCGGTATAATCCTTGTTGAGCATAGAGATATCTCCTTTGTTGTGATTGGTGGTACTTTTATAATAAAGGATTTTTTCTCTATGCTCAACTTTTTTACATGATGAAGGGGCCAGGTGATGACCTGACCCCAACTTTTATTATAGAACCTGAAAACAAAGGCTTTCGGCGTTATTATCTGGCGCGCCAAAAGGGATTCGAACCC
>OGKG01004559.1_pt1 | contig 11548 bp, 8 predicted proteins | sample 1572201 | NCBI WGS metagenome assembly OGKG01 (sample SAMEA2582146, study PRJEB24529) | metagenome | biome: Human gut stool | place: China | collected 2011 | reverse complement strand
GAACCTGTCACATTTTTCCCGACTGTACAAGGAGTTTTTCGGTATTTCCCCTTCAACTTTGGTATGAACTTTTCAGCAAAGCTCATTGAGCTTCCTGGCAAAGCGAATATGCAGGCGAAGTTTTATATTTGCATCGAGTTTTTAATTTTTAAATTATAAGCAAGATGAGCATAAACATAAGATTCTTATTGTTGTTTGTTTTAATATTTCCAGTTATGGCAAAATCACAAGTAAAAGTTCAGCAGACGGCCGGTCGGGATGCATTGGGAGAGTTTGCTCCGGAATTTGCACATTTAAATGATGATATCCTTTTTGGTGAGGTTTGGAGTCGCAATCATTTGTTGTCGCTTCGCGACCGCTCCATTGTAACGGTGGTTTCCTTGATGTCGCAGGGATTGACAGATTCTTCATTCAAGTTCCATTTGGAAAGTGCAAAGAAAAATGGCGTGACGAAGACGGAGATGGCCGAAATTCTTACCCATGCTGCCTTCTATGCCGGCTGGCCCAAGGCCTGGGCAGCCTTTCGCATGGCCAAGGAGGTGTGGACTTCCGACAGCCTGTCCACCACGCCGCGCGACATCTATGCACAGTCCATCTTTTTCCCCATTGGTCAGCCCAACGATGCCTATGCCCAGTATTTTGTGGGACAGAGCTATCTGGCTCCTGTCGTGACAGACGGCGTGCCCGTCTTTAACGTCACCTTCGAGCCCGGCTGCCGCAACAACTGGCACGTACATCATGCCACCCGGGGCGGAGGCCAGACCCTTGTGTGCGTAGGCGGCCGTGGTTACTATCAGGAGTGGGGCAAGGAGCCGGTGGAGCTGCATCCGGGCGATGCCGTCTTCATTCCCGCCGGCATTAAGCATTGGCATGGCGCTGCCCCCGACAGCTGGTTCTCCCATTTGGCCATTGAGGTGCCCGGCGAGCAGACCAGCAACGAGTGGCTCGAGCCGGTGAGCGACAAGGATTACGCCAAGCTGAAGTGACGCCTCTCTCTTAGTGTCCTTTGTGTGAGGCATATGTTTTCGCATTCATCCCGATTGCCCCTCTTTCCGTGTGTGGGGCAGTCGGGATGTGTTGCTTTTTGTTGTACCCCGTTTGCTGTTAGCTTCTTCTGGGACTTTTTTGTTACGAGGTGGTTTGTAAAAAAAAATTCGGCGGCTCAGAAATTTTTTTCGGCGGCTTGTAATTTTTTTTAGATGTCGATTTGTAATTTCAAATGGTTTTCTTCTTGTTTTCAGATAGCGGCTTTTTTGCCCAGTTTGTGCGTATGAAGTTACGTGGGAAAAGTAATTTTCTTACGTAGGTCGCGATGGCATCGCTAAAACAAAGTAATATTGGGATTGTTAAGTGATGATATCAATATATTTGCCAGATCACTAATTCAGCCCGTTCCGGCGCCTTACATCATCAGTTGCTCCAACTTCATCTTCCATTTTTTCCAGTCGGGCATTTCCTGTGTCAGCAGCTCATAGAAAGCCCGTGTGTGGTCGTGGTGGACCAGATGGCAAAGCTCGTGCAGCATCACGTATTCAATGCAGATGCGTGGGGCACCAATCAGCCGAGGATTCAGCAGAATCTGGCCCGAGGCGGTGCAGCTGCCCCAACGGGTGGCCATGTCTTTCAGCTTGATGGCCGAGGGCTGCACCTGATGGCGGCTGAAGCGGGCCACCAGCGGGGCGGCATACTCTTTGAATTTGATTTCGGCGCGCCGTCTGTACCAAGCCAGGAGCAGGGGGCGGACGTACTTGCGATCTTTGCACTCTACTTCGAGAATATTGCCCTTGTAGTGCACTTCGTTGTGCTCGCCTACCACCACACGCAGCATGTATTGCCGCCCCAAATACAGGTGCGACTCACCACTCACGTATTGGTGTTCGGGGGTGTGGATGCCGAAGGAGGAAAAATAGCGCTGCTGTTTGTGAATCCATGGGGCACGGCGGTGCACGTGGGTCCTGATTTGCTCCAGCGATGCGTCAGCGGGGGCCATGACTTCCACGCTGCCGTCCGGGTGCACACAGATGCCCATGGTCTTGCGGTGGTGGTAGGCCACGTTGTAGGCTATCACCTGGGAGCCAAATTCAATTTGGTCTCTTATTTGATCCATAGCTTGGCCACCTCCACACAACCGTCAATAATCGTGTCCATGTCGTCAAAAGAAAACGTCAGCTCGTATTTTCTTTTCACTTCGTCAATCAGATAATCTTCCAGCTCAATTTTCATGCGCCCGATGATGTCCGACTTCATTTGCCAGTCCACCAGCACGCTGCCGTCCACGATGAGCGTCCTACTGATGATTTGGTCAAACGCCCGGGCGGTGTCCAGGGCCAGCTGCTTCAGGTCGACCGCCGTGTCGCCCCACATCCGTTGGTAGGTTTCCAGCGCCAGACCGTAGTAAGCCTTTGCGGCGTTGTTTTGCTGCAATTCTTCCGGCAGCTCGTGGTCGGTGTGGGCCAATATGTCCTCCTTGTATTTCTGTACCCGTTTCAGGTATTCCAGCTCGTCAATGCGGCCCTGTTCGTAAGCCTCGATGGTCTCTTTGAGCAGTTGCGAGAATTTCTTGTAGAATGCGGGGTCCATGTCCATGTTTTCCGTGATGAACTTGCTGGTACGCGAGGCAATCGTATCCGCCTTGGCCGCTTTGCCTACCATCTTTGCCACCTCCTGCTCAAAGGCTTCCGTGTCGAAAATGTTGACCAGCTCCGTAATGGGCTTGACGGCACCGCTTTCCACGTGGCGGTTAATCAGCTGCTGGATCTGGCTTTCATACTGCTTGTAGTCAATTGTGTCGGAGTAGCGCAGCTGGACGGCCGACCGCAGCTTGACAAACATGTTCAGGTCGTCCTTGTAGCGTTGGATGGTCGCTTCCGGCGTCTGCGCATGGAATTCGCGGGTCGACAGGGCTATTTTCAGGCACGACGCATACGCCGTCAGTCGCTCATAGAATTCCTGCCGCCGGTCCTCCTGCCGTAACGACTGGGCGTAGGCTTCCAAATCGCGCTTGTTGGGGATGAACTTGAACAAATCCCACAGGTCCGAATACTTTTGTGGCAGTTTGGCAAATTCTTGCTCGACGGGTATCAGCGTTTCGTGGAACACCTCTTGCTCCTCGGCATCGTATTTAGAATACAGGTCCAGGGCGTTGTCCAGCTCTTGCAATACGCCATAGTAGTCCACGATGTAGCCAAACTCCTTGCCGTCACACACCCGGTTTACGCGGGCCACGGCCTGCAGCAGCGTGTGGCCGTTCAGCTGGCGGTCGAGGTACATGACCACCACCTTCGGCTCGTCAAATCCCGTCAGCAGCTTGTCCACCACAATCATGATTTCCGGCTGTTCCTGATGTTTGAATCGGGCAATGAGGTTGTCCTGATACTTTTTGGGCGAGCCGTGCTCGTCCATCATTCTTTTCCAGTAGGCTTTTACGGTTTCCGACGTATCGCCGTAGGAGGATTCTTCGCCTTCGCGCATGTCGGGCGCCGTAATGAGCACTTCGGAGGAGACCATGCCGATTTCGTCCAGATATTTTTTGTATAAGACGGCAATGGATTTCCGTGGGGTCACCAGCATGGCCTTAAATGGGGTGTCCTGCCAGTTGTCGCGGAAATGCTCCGAAATGTTCCAGGCTATGGAATATACCCGCTGGTCCGTCTGGTTCACAAAGTCGGTGCGCGAGTATTTCTTCTTCAGGTCGGCCGTCTGATACTCGTTCAGGCCCTCACACACCTTGGTAAAAAAGTCGTCGATGGGCCCTTCCTGCACGTGCTGAGGCACAATGCGCCCCTCGTAGAGCAGCGGCACCACGGCTCCGTCTTCCACTGCCTGCCGCACGGTGTACACGGGGCGGATAATGCCGCCAAACGTCCGGGCTGTGTTCTTTTCCTTCTTCATCAGCGGCGTGCCGGTAAAGGCTATCTTGCAGGCGTTGGGCAGCACCTTGTCCATCTTGATGGCCATTTCCTTGTATTGGCTGCGGTGGGCCTCGTCAATCAGGATGAAGATGTTGGGGTCGGTGAGCGGGTGCTTCATGCGCTTCACCGCCGTCTCGAATTTGTTGATGACGGTGGTGATGATGGCGTCCGTCTTGCTTTCCAGCAGTTCCACCAGGTGGGTGCCGGTGGTGGCGTTCATCACTTCGCGTCCGCATTTTTTAAAGGTGTGCGTAATCTGGTGGTCCAGGTCGGTGCGGTCGGTCACCATGACGATGCGCGGATTCGGTATTTCCCGGGTCTGGGCAATGGACTGCGCCAGCAGCACCATGGTCAGCGATTTGCCGCTGCCCTGCGTGTGCCACACCACGCCGCCCCGCCGCTTGCCCTGTTCCAGGGGCTTGATGCGCTCCGTAATCTTTTTGACCGTGAAGTATTGTTGGTAGCGGGCTATTTTTTTGATGCCACCGTCGTAGAGGGTGAAATTGTGAATCAGGTCGAGCAGGCGTTCCGGCCGGCAGAGGCTAAAGAGGTACCGGTCCTGCTCAGTGGGCAATATCTTTTCCTGCGCCATTTCGTTAAAATGGGCCCGTACATAGCGGAAGCGGCCTTCAAACAGGTGGGCCTTCCGACCCTCGTCCAGTGGCGTGTTGACCAGCTCATCCAGCTGCTGCGTGTAGGTTTGCTCCTCCTGCGGCGTTACGAACATTTCCTTCCACTTGTTCCAGAATTTGGCCGGCGTGCCGGTGGTGGCATAGGCGCCGTAGCTGTTGCCGATGCTGAGCAGCATGGCGCTGTACAGGTAGAGTGCGCGGATGCCGTCGTCCTTTTGGTTGCGCAGGTGTTGGGAGATGGCCTGGTCGAGCGCCCCCTTGATGTCCGGGCGCTTGCACTCAATCACCACCAACGGGATGCCGTTGACAAACAGCACGATGTCGGGCCGATAGGTGTCGGCCGTGCCGGTGCGGGTGACGGCAAATTCCTCGGTCACGTGAAATACGTTCCGCTCCGGCCGTTCCCAGTCGATGAAGCGCATGGTGTAGCTCTTCTTGTCGCCGTCAATGCTCTGCTCGAAAGCCTTGCCCAGCGTCAGCAGGTTGTAAACCGCCTCATTCCCGTTCAGGTAGCCGCCCTCCATGGGGATGTTGCGCATGGCCAATACGCCGTTTTCAATGTTCTGCTCCGAAAACAGCTCTTCTTTGTTGCGGTTTACGTGTATGGAGTTGATGCGGCGCAGCTGTGAGCGTAACACGTCCTCCAGCAGCACATTCGACGTCTTCCCGCCGCGCATGGCCAGTGCTTCGTCGGGCGTCAGGTAGGTGTAGCCCAGCTTTTCGAGCAGCATTAAAGCCGGAATCTGACTGATATGGTCTTCTTTGAATGAGAGGTTCATAAGATAAGAATTATATATTATCCCAAATCGTAGCAAAACTGCGTGCTTCCCCTTGTAATAGGGGGAGTTCTTTCAATTCGTGATCTTCCTTTACATGAAAATTATTTCTACAAACGTCCAAAATTGCAAATTTTACCTCTGGATATTTTACTTCGCTTCTTAATTGCATTTCCATTAAGGTAAGAATTTGAGCTGCTTGAGCTTTTCTTAAAGGCTCTTCTTTAAAATATAGTTTTACTATATAAAAATTTGATGTTCCGTCTTTTTTCTTTTCTTCCAGCCCAATTTCTGGATTAACCGTTATTGTAATGTTTTCTATTTCCCAGTCTTTCCTAGGTGGAGTAATCCATTCAAATTCTTTTCGGCCTAAAAATTTTTTATATCCCTTAATAATTGCTGAATAACGTTTCTTTTGGGAATTCTTTAAGTTCTTAAAAATTGAGTCAAGAAATTCTTTCTTGTGCTTTTTCTTGTGTAATTGAATAATTGCTCCTCGAATGGTCTTATAAAAATCCATATAAGGTTCATATTCAGGTCTTTTTTTTATTTTTTTTACGTGGTTTAACTTCGTATTTCCCATTTTATTGACAAAACCAACGAAGTCTGTCAAACTAATTTCAATTTTTTTTGTCATGATGTAGTAGATTTAATTATTTCTTATCTTTCGGTGGACATGGGTCATTACCATAACTAGTCGGATTTTGAATTTGACCGTCTTTCCTATGAGGAATTAACTCTGCTTTGTCATTACGAGCCTTTTGTCTCGCCCAATCCATTGCTTGCTGTTTGTTTTCAAAATGTTTTGATGCACGTTCAGCATTGTTTCTTGTAGCATCCCAACCTCCTCTTTGTGAGTTTGGAACCACATGAATCTCTTTACGCTTTGTCATAATGATAAGGTTTAGTTATTAATATTTACTCGTTTTTTGCCCGTAAGGAGTTGTTGCATTAGGCCGTGCTTTTGCTGGCGGAATAGCTCGAGCTTTTGTCGTGCCAGTTCTATTTCGCGGTCGTCAGCGGTCAATACCTCGGCAATAGCGGTTTGCTCTGCTATTGAGGGTATTTTGAAAGTCCATTCATAAAGCATCTCTTTATCCAAATTGCGCCTTACAACACTTGCCCCTATAACTGAGCTTCCTTGTAATGCCTGTAGGAACATAGATGATTGAACAAAATTTTTAATAAAGTCTATGCTATTGTGCTTATTTACTTTAAATACTTTATAAGCTGGAGAAATTATGCCTTTATCGAAATTCGTCAAAATGTGACATGACCCCATCCAAAAATTAAGTCCACTCATTGCTAAGTCTCCGCGTTCTACCACTATGTACTTTGAGATATCTTCGCTAGCAATATCTTTATTAAAATATGATCTTTGAGGGAAAATTCCCTCTTTTGTAACAGATAGTACTTCATACTTTGTTAATGGATCAGCTGTCTTTATTACTCTAATAAACAATTCACGAAATCTTACTTTTTTCCACGAGTCTGAGAAACCGGGTAGGCGTCGTTTACCAGTGAGTAATTGTTGCATTACCCCCTTCTTGCGCAATTCAAGTTTTTCAATGAGTTGTGATTGCTTTTCTATGGATTTGTCCCATGTGCTTATAATCTCTGCAATTTTTTGTTGTTCTGGTAGTGGAGGAATAGCTATTTTAAATTTTTCAAAGTCTTTTTTTGAAACTTCAAGAAAAGTGCTGCCCCCTCCTAATTGCACAAGACGATGTTTGTTGGAAGCAATGCAATAAAAGAGCCAGTCAACATTAATGTCTTTAGTGGGTTTGATATTTTTGAAACCTTGATTGGTTGATGTTTCTTTTAATGTTATAGCCGCATTTCCTATTGTTGCACGTGTACAAACAAGTATACAACCCGGAGGTAATAAAGTTGCTGAACTATTTTTTAAGCCAAGTTGAGTTATTTTTTGATTGGTATTTGTAATAAATCTTGTTTTAAGTTTCGTAATATCAGAAGGTGTGCACCATAAGATATCGCCATTCCAATAACTTGGTTCTTTTGTATCTGGTGTTCCACCAGAATAAATTTTACCTACTTTTTGTAGAGGTAGTATTTTCCACTCATTTGGAATAATTCCTAATGGTGTTACTTTTCCCTGTGGCGTATTATCTGTCGTTATTTTCATGTGAAGGACTATATTATTTTTTATCTGAAACGACTTTTATTATGTTGCCTACGAGATGGGCAATATCTAATGTATTGTCAATATCTTTTGTGGCATTTTGATGGTCTGTAGCTTTGATAATGTCGCCAATAAATTCCACCATTTTATTATAGTCGTCGAGCTTGTTATTCATATTTTAGTGCTATAAATTAGATTGGATTGTTATTTTCCAAGAAGACATTTAGGAAGTTTCCAATTGCATTTACGATTTCTGATCTATCTTGTTCTGTTAAAGATTCAATATAAGAAAATTCTTTATTATATAGGTTATTGTAATATGCATGGCCATTTGTCAATGAAATTTTAATTTGATAAGCGAACTGCTTGATAATCAATCTAATTTCAATTGTCCTCGTAATATATGTAAGTTCGGTAGCTTTTGTTACCGTCATTGTTGAAATGTAAGTGTTGGTGTTCGCGATAAATGTATATTTTGCGATATCAGGATCCCATATAAAAGAAGAAAATATTGAGTAAAATTCAGATAGTTCAGAATCAATATTGTTGAGTAAAGATTGATAATCTTGCTCAAGGATCTTATTTACAAATTCTTCTGTAACTGCGGGTTTATTTAGCTTGTCACGATATTTTAACTTAAGATTCTTCTTCCAATCATCTGCTTCATTAATATTTTCGCCCTTGGCTGCCTTGATGCTGATGGTTAAGGCGGCTTCCAGACATTGGGCCATGTAGTCCACAAAAGGCTTTAACTGTTCGAGTTCGGCATGTGCCCCCACGGAGGGCGTGGGGCCCACCTGGATGTCGCAACGGTTGAGGGCCGTCAGGTAGCGGTCCTTGTCGTGGCTCTTCACCACAATCATCGGGTAGTGATGGCGCGTGAGAATATAGTTGACCAGCAGACGGGCCATGCGTCCATTGCCATCCTCGAAGGGGTGGATGCGGATGTAACGGTAGTGAAGCACGGTGGCCAGCTCGATGGGGGACAGTGCGCCCTTCTGCTCTTCGGCGTTGTACCACTCTACCAGGTCGGTCATCAGTGCGGGCGTTTCTTCGGGTGAGGCGTACTCAAAACGCTCGCCGGTAACGGTGATGACCGAATTGGGGCGCGTTTTGTAGATGCCTGCGTGGATGACGTAGGACGTGGTGGCGCCATCGGGTAACTGGCGGTAGAGGGTGTAGTCTTCGCGAAGCAGCGTGTGGTGCAACTGGCGGATGAATGTTTCCGTCAGGGGCATGTGGGCGTCAGCCGCTTCTTCCTGAATCATTTTCAGGCAGACGTTGTGGGCTTTCATCTCTTCGAGGTCCTTCATGCTGGCCTCGTTGACCACCTTGCCGAAGAGCAGCAGCAGCTCGGTCTGGCCGTAGGTTAGGGTGTTGCCCTCGATGTGGTTGGAGTTGTAGTTGAACTCCAGCATGAATTTGCGCTTCAGCCGACTTTCGTCTTCCGGCTTCAATGGTTGCAGCGCCTGCCATTCCTTATATAGTTGTTCAATGTGATTCATTGTTATAATTGTAAACTTTGTTGATAAATATTGCCGGTTTTGTGGTCGTCATCCCACGAATATTTCATGTTGATTACGCTGGGGGCGCATTCTGCCAGAAGAAATGTAACCTCTATCTGTTCTCTCGGGTTCAACAACATATAGGGGAAACATAGCCCTCCTGTTTGGATGATTCCTTTAAAATCCCGAATGTCGGTGATGTTAATATTCCTGGCGGGGGCTAACCCCGTATTGGTGATGGCCAATGTTCGCATTCCCATCTTTCCTTTTATGATGGAACCGGAAATCTTTGCACTATTCTGGGCGCACTTTTTCTCCTCAATTTGCTGTATTTGGTATTGATTGATGAGCCAATTCTGCTTTTTAATTTTCCGGTCGTATCGGATAAAACTAATGGCGGATATGGCTAATGCGCATATTGAAACAATCAGACTGATATATTCCATCGTTTAATATCCCAATTCTTTTAAATACTCGTTCATCTGGGTCCTTACTTCGGCCAATTCGGATTCCAAGGCATTAATTTCCTTTTGCACAGCCGCAATGTCTACTTCGGCTTCTTCCTCAAAGGTGTCGACGTAGCGCGGAATGTTGAGGTTGTAATCGTTTTCCTGAATATCGGCAGGGGTGGCCACAAAGGCATATTTGTCTTCTGCCACACCGGGGGCGAGCTCTCCCGAAGTGAACTGGCGGTAGGCCGAAACAATGTGGTCAATGTCTTCCTGACGCAGCTTGTTCTGGTTCTTTCCGTTTTCATACTCCCGGCTGGCGTCGATGAACAGTACGTTGTCGGTGTTCTTGCCCTTATTGAAAATGGCAATGGCGGCCGGAATGCCGGTGCCAAAGAACAGGTTGGACGGCAAGCCGATGACGGCTTCGAGCAAATTCTCGTCTACTACGTGCTTACGGATTTTGGCTTCGCTGGCTGCGCGGAACAGCACGCCGTGGGGAATGACGACGCCTACTTTTCCGCTGCCCTCCTGCGCCACTTCGATCATGTGGGAGATGAAGGCCCAGTCGCCTTTGCTCTTGGGGGGAATGCCTCTCCAGAAACGGTTGAAGGGATCGTTGGCGGCCTCTTCTGCACCCCATTTGTCTAACGAGAAGGGGGGGTTGGCCACGACGGTGTCGAACTTCATCAGCTTGTCGTTTTCTTTCAGCTTGGGGTTGCGCAGGGTGTCGCCCCAACGGATGACGGCATCGTCGAAGCCGTGTAGGAACATGTTCATCATGGCCAGCGCCCAAGTGCTGCCGTTGACTTCCTGGCCGTAGAGTGAGAAATTGTTGTTGCCCACTTCCTGTCCGGCCTTAATCAGGAGGGAGCCGGAGCCGCAGGCGGGGTCGCAGATGCGTGCGCCGGGGCGGCTCTTGGTCAGCTTGGCCAAGAGGGTGGACACCTCAGCCGGCGTAAAGAATTCTCCCGCTTTTTTCCCGGACTCGCTGGCAAAGGTGGATACAAGGTACATGTAGGCATCTCCAATGATGTCGTTGTTCTCCAAGTGGGACTCGTCCAATTCCAGTTCGCTGAAATCGGCGAGCAGATTTTTCAGTCGGGCATTCTTTTCTTTGGTTTCGCCCAGGTTGGCGGAGTTGAAGCTGATGTTGCGGAAAATGCTGCTGCCGTCTTCGCTGCTCATCTTCTCGCGGTTGGCATCTTCAATGTCGGCCAGGGCCATGTCGATCAGTTCGCCGATGTTGTCGGCCGAGCGGTGTTCGTAGAGATAATCGAACGAGCTGGTTTCGGGGATGACAAAACGCTCGTGACGCATGGAGCGGGCCGCCCGTTCCTTGTCGCCTTCGTATTTGTCGAAGTATTCGGCATATTTGGCTTTGTAGACATCGCTGACGTATTTCAGGAAAAGCATGGTGAGGATGTAATCCTTGTATTGACTGGGGTCGATGACGCCGCGGAACGTGTCGCAGGCTTTCCATACGACGCGATTGATTTGTGTCTGATCAGTTTTCTGTGGTAAATCCATAATCTGTATTTTTTATTTTGTTCATTAATAATTGCTGTAGGATAGCGTGTCTTTTCTCGATGATTTTTTGTTGCAGTTCTTTTTCTTTTTCTGCCAGTTGGGCGAGACGGACAATCAGCTGCTGCTCGGCCATGGGAGGGATGGGGACCTCCAGGCATTCTATGGCCGGTTTGTGAATCAGCGGGGTGCCGCTACCTGCCTGGAAAACCTTGAAATAGGCTTTGGTGGAGGGTTGGCACAGGTACCAGCACAGGTATTCCGGCGTAATGATGGAGGATTTCAGCCGGATGACGAAAAAGGAAGTAGAAGCTACCGCTTTTTCGTGCCCGTGGAATACGATACTTAAATAATTGACTCCTTTGGAGGCGAAGAGGATGTCGCCATCTTGCAGGAGATATTTTTGTATCTTTGGTGTCAGCTGGGTGCGGGTGGCAAACTTCGTGATAATCGTGCCCGGGCAGTCTTTGGTCTGCAGATAGGCTACTGCTCCATCGGGGTCAGCTTTGGCATATACACCGGAAAGGATTTCCGCGAGGTCTTTTATTGATATTTTTTCTGAAGTAATCATTTTACTACAATACTGATGTCGCAAATATACGACT
>OGKG01004552.1_pt1 | contig 11572 bp, 8 predicted proteins | sample 1572201 | NCBI WGS metagenome assembly OGKG01 (sample SAMEA2582146, study PRJEB24529) | metagenome | biome: Human gut stool | place: China | collected 2011 | reverse complement strand
AGGCTCTGCCTTTGGAAACTGCGAGCCTTTAAAAAGGCTCGAGCGAAACTTTTAATTTTTATCGAATGAATGTTAGTTAAATTGCTTGAAAGAAAACTGAAAGGAGGATAGCTTATGATAGATATAAAATCTTTGACTCTCGAGGAATTGCAGGCAGAGCTTAAAAAAATGGGACAGCCATCATTCAGAGCAGGTCAGATATTTAAGTGGCTTCACGAAGGAGTAAATTCCTTTGATGAAATGACTAATATTTCCAAGAGCTTAAGAGAAGAACTTGGTCAAAAGTGCTATATATCCTCTGCAACTATTGAAAAAAAACTCGTTTCGGATTATGATGATACAGTAAAATATCTCTTTTCGTTTAGAGATGGCGAAACCGTAGAATCAGTTCTTATGAAATATCATCACGGATATACAAGCTGTATATCAACACAAGTTGGTTGTAAGATGGGTTGCACCTTCTGTGCAACAGGTATGGGCGGATATGTTAGAAATCTTACACCGAGCGAAATGCTTGCACAGCTTCAAGCTGAACAGGCAGATAGAAATATCAGAATTTCAAATATCGTTCTTATGGGTATGGGAGAACCACTTGATAATTTTGATAATGTAATACGCTTTCTGAAGCTTGTTTCTGATGATAAGGGAATGAATATCGGTATGCGTCATATATCGCTTTCAACCTGTGGCGTTGTGCCGAAAATATATGAGCTTGCAGATTTAAAGCTTCAACTTACACTTTCAGTTTCACTTCATGCACCAAATGACCAGATAAGAAGTAAAACTATGCCTGTGAACAGAAGATGGGGTATAGATGAGCTTCTCGAAGCTTGTCGATATTATCTTAAAATGACAAACAGACGCATATCATTTGAATATGCAATGATTGATAATGTAAATGACAGCGATGCCTGTGCGAGAGAATTAGCAAAAAGGCTGCATGGAATGTTGGCTCATGTCAATCTTATTCCTGTTAATGCAGTAAACGGCACAGGATATAAAAAGAGTAAGGCAGAAAGGCTGAGGGCTTTTTCTAATATACTCGAAAAAAGCGGAATAACAGTCACTGTACGAAGAACCCTCGGAAGTGACATAAATGCCTCGTGTGGGCAGTTGAGGCGGGGTACAAAATCTGAAGCGGATAAAAAGGGGGCTGAGAATGATGCAGGTATTCAGCAAAAGTGATACAGGAATTGTCAGAAAGCAAAATCAGGACAGCTGCAAAACAGGTGAGTTTGATGAAAAGACCGTTTGGGCTGTTGTCTGTGATGGTATGGGCGGAGCAAACGGTGGAAGTATAGCAAGTGCGACCGCTGTTGATGAAATCGCCCAATACATATCTGAGAATTATGAGCTTGACTTTGACGAAGACCGGATAAAACAGCTTTTGGCAGATGCGGCTACTGTTGCAAATAATGCAATATATATGGAGTCTGTCAGTTGTCATGAGCTTAGCGGAATGGGTACAACACTTGTTGCTGCAATAGTCAAAGAAAATAAGCTATACATTATTCACGCAGGTGACAGCCGAGCCTGTCTTATAGATGGTGAAAGCTTTGTCCAGCTTACGCAGGACCATTCTATTGTTCAGGAAATGGTTGATATGGGAAAAATTACTCCTGAAGAGGCAAAAAACCATCCTAAGAAAAATATAATCACAAGGGCTTTGGGAGTAGAACCAAGGATAAGGCTTGATTTTACCGTTTCTGATTTTCCAGAAAACTCGATTTTTATGATATGTACTGACGGACTTACAAATTACCTTAGTCCAGAAAGAATTGTCGAGCTTTATAAGAAATTCAACGGTGAAGCACTTACTGATGCACTAATTGCAGAGGCTAACGAGCAAGGCGGAGGTGACAACATAACTGTTGTCATCATAAACCGATAATCGGTTGAAAGGGGTTATTTTTAAATGGATAAATATGTTGGTAAAAGGCTTGACGGCAGATATGAGCTTCAAGAGCTTATAGGCGTCGGCGGTATGGCAACGGTTTATAAAGCATATGATACGATTGATGATAAGATTGTTGCTGTAAAAATCTTGAAGGAAGAATTCCTTGGCAATGATGATTTCATTCGTAGATTCAAGAATGAATCTAAGGCTATTGCAGTGCTTTCTCACCCGAATATAGTTAAGGTTTTTGATGTCAGCTTTGGTGACAGAATTCAATATATCGTTATGGAATATATTGACGGCATTACTCTTAAAGAGTATATCGAGCATCAGAAGGTTATAAACTGGAAAGAGGCTGTGCATTTCACAGTGCAGATTCTTGAGGCTCTCGAACACGCTCACGAAAAGGGCGTTGTCCATAGAGATATTAAACCTCAGAATATAATTCTTCTTCAAGACGGAACTATTAAGGTTACAGACTTTGGTATAGCTCGTCTTACAACAAGCGAAACTCGTACGATGACAAATACAGCTATCGGCTCAGTTCATTATATTGCACCTGAACAGGCTCGTGGCGATTTGACAGACGGCAAGGCTGATATTTATTCTGTTGGCGTAATGCTCTATGAAATGCTTACAGGCAAGCTTCCTTTTGAGGCTGATAGTGCAGTTTCTGTGGCTATTATGCAGCTTCAGACAGAGCCAAGTCCTTTGCGTGATATAAATGAGGAGATTCCTGAGGGACTTGAAGAAATCACTCTCAAGGCTATGAGAAAAGACCCCGCACAGCGTTATGAAACAGCCGCAAAGATGCTTGAGGCTATCGAAACTTTCCGCAGAAATCCAAGTGTTCGCTTTAATTATAAGTATTATGATGACACAACAAGCGGAGATACAAAGTTTGTTGAAACCTCTATAAAGGGTAGTAATGCACCCGCTGTCCCTGACCAGCTTTATAATGATAATTATGATTATGATGAGGAAGCATCGAGTGATACACGCTCAAGAACCGCAGTAAAATGGGTAACAATAGGAATTGCCTCTGTTGTTGTTATTGCTATCGCAGTTCTGATATTTATGTTTACTTCAAAATCCTGTCAGGGCGGTTCGTCAAAAGATGTTGAAATTCCGGATTTCATCGGTCAAATGCTCGATGATGTTCAGTCTAACAAATCATATAAATTTAACTTCAAGATTGAGGTTAAATATGACGCCTCAAAGCCTCTTATGATGATTCTTGACCAAGACCCTAAGGCAGGAACTAAGACTGTTAAGGAAAACTCTGAAATTATTCTTACTGTCAATAGTAGTGAATCTAAGGTTAATGTTCCAACAGTTAAGGGACTCAGCCAAAAAGATGCAGAGGAAAAAGTTCAAAAGGCAAACCTTTATACCGATATTAAGAAGGTTTACAGTAATGTGGTTGATAAGGGCTATGTAGTTGACTGCTCACCTGGAGAGGGTACTGAACAGCAAATCGGTACAAAGATTACTTTGTTTATAAGCGATGGTCCTGAGGGCGAAACAGTTCAGATTCCTACAAAGCTTATTGGTAAGACTAAAGATGAGGTTAAAGCAGAGCTTGAAAAGCTTGGTCTAAAGACAGAGTTTAGCGACCAGCCTTCTACTGAAAAGAAAGATGTAGTATTTAATCTTGAGCCATATGAGGGCAACACAGTACAGAAGGGTACACTTGTTACAATCTATGCAAGTAATGGTAAGCTTCCGACAGGTTCAGAAAGAAATATTGAGCTTGAGGTGGGTTGGCCAAATGAAGAAGCAAAGGTAAGCCTTGAAGTATTTATCAATGGTATCAAGGACGATAGTCTTTCAAATGATTCCGTATATCTTCCAGATGTAGGAAAGCTTAAAATTACTGGCAGAGATAAAGATGTAAAGGTTAAGATTAACATTAATGATAGTGAATATAAGATTTTTACTATCGACTTTACTAAGGACCCACCAGTTGCAACTCTTACAAAGGAGAATCCTTACACATCAAATTCATTCAAGGTTCCGTCTGTTGCAGATTCTTCTGAAGAAGATGCAAGAAAGGCTTTAATTTCAGCTGGTTTTGACGCTGGTAATATTAAGAGAGAATTTGAAACAAGCGATACAGTTAAAAGTGGTAATGTTACAAGAACAAATCCGTCAGAGGGTTCAGTTGTTTCAGCAGGTTCCGAAATTACCATATTTGTAAGCACGGGTAATGGTGAATCTTCAAATGAACCATCAGACGAATCTTCAAATGAATCATCAACTGAGGAATTTAATGACATTATCGGCAGCACATTCAGCTATGTATATGATAAGTATGGTGCAAATTATCGTTTTAGTTATGAGGGCAATCCTTCTGACAGCACAACGATAAAGAGCTACTCTGTATCTGGTAATGAGATTACACTTTATTTCAATGAGGAATCATCAGGCGAAACAACTGATGTTCCAACAGATGACCCATCGGTTTAGTAATAGTTAAATTATAAGGTCTGCTTTGCGGATATTCGCAGGGCAGACCTTATCTATAAAGAAATTTAGAGAAGGTGTGAAATGAAAACAATAGATGGATTGCTTATAAAGGCTTTAGGCGGTTTTTATTATGTAGAAGCAGAGGATAATATTATATATGAATGTAAAGCTCGTGGAAGCTTTCGTAGACAAAAGCTTTCGCCGTATGTTGGTGATAGGGTGACGATTTCTATTCCCGATGACGGTTATTGTGCAATAGAAAGCATTGCAGAGCGTAAAAATTCCCTTATAAGACCACCTCTGGCAAATATAGATACTTTATTCATCGTGGCGTCTACAACTGAGCCAGAGCCAAATATGCTCGTTATTGATAAAATGACAGCGGCAGCAGTTTCAAAGGAAATAGAGCCTGTTATAGTTATTTCTAAGACAGATTTAAGCGGTGCGGAAAAGCTAAAAGAAATTTATGCAACAACAGGCTTTAAGCTTATAGAATGTTCTAAGGAAAATAATGATGGGGCAGAAGAAATTAAGTCTATGCTTGGAAGAAAAATTTCAGCTTTTACTGGAAATTCAGGTGTTGGAAAATCTACTATACTAAATGCTATTCTTCCTGAACTTGAGCTTGAAACTGGTGATATAAGTCGAAAGCTTGGTCGTGGCAGACATACAACTCGTCACACAGAGCTTTATAAAATTTGTGGAGGTTATATAGCTGATACACCTGGGTTTTCTACGGTTGATATAGAACGCTATGAGCTTATTCGCAAAGAGGATTTGCCGAATTGCTTTCCTGAATTTGAGCCTTATATTTGTAATTGTAAATTTACTTCTTGTGCTCATATAAAAGAAAAAGGCTGCGGTGTCCTTGAAGCACTTAACAAAAGCAAGATAAGTCAATCAAGGCATAATAGTTATGTTATGATGTATGATGAAGTTAAGGATATTAAGGATTGGATGAATAAATCATAAGGAGATTAGTATGAGTCGCTGTGTTATTATATCATCATCACCCAAAATAGAAATTTCATTTTTGCGTGATGAGGTTCTTTCCGATGATTTTATAATATGTGCAGATGGCGGATATAAACACGCCGAAAAGGCAGGTCTTGTGCCTAATATAATTATTGGAGATTTTGATTCCGCAGAAGTGCCTTCAAATACAAATGCTACGGTTCTAAAGCTTCCTATAAAGAAAGATGATACAGATACTTTTAGCTGTGTTAAAGAGGCTCTTAGACGAGGTTTTGACGAAATAATTATTTTTGGTGGTACAGGTGGAAGAATGGACCATACCTATGCGAATATTTCTGTTTTGAGTTATATCCGTTCTCACAATGCAAGAGGAACGCTTATTGACGAAAGCAATTCATTGATGATTATTTCTGATGAGGAAATGCTTATAGAGAATAAATGTGGAGAACGCTTTTCAATTTTTGCTTTTGGTTGTGAGAGCTGTGTTGTCACACTTTCTGGCTTTGAGTATGAGCTTGAAAAGGGCAGACTTTTTGCAGAAATACCGTTAGGAATAAGCAATGTTATAACTGCTGATACTGCACGAGTTAAAATTGATGAGGGCAGTGCCGTAATAATTTTTTCAAAGGAATAAGCACAAAAATTACGCCGCCGAGTATTATGTATTAAGAGCGTTACGAAAGGCTCAAATACATAAAAAAGGCGGTGTTATTTATGGCAAGAAAGCGAAGGGGCTGCAATAGCTGTAATAGCGGAAAAACGGCACTTGCGTTTGCTTTAGGGCTTTTGATTTCACTGCTTTTCCCACAGAGATGCCTTTTGATTATCGCAGCGATAATTGTAATAATACTTGCGATTGCGTTGTCGAAATGCTGCTGAATTTATGGAGGTATACTTATGAAAATCGTTGTAGTTGACAGACCAAAGTTTTTCTCATTCTTTTTAAGAAAGATGTTCGGAATAAAAAAATTAAAGCCTGAAGAAATTTAAGGCTTATTTCCTATATTTTCAATAAATGAGGGGCTGTTTTTTCACAGCCCCTTTTTTGTGCGAATAATTATCCTGAATATGTACATAATAGTTGTATATATACAATTAAAAATCGTGTCGAATTTTTGGTCGATTGATAAATTATTAACAAACATATCTAACATTATTGTTAAAATTTAGACAATTTGTCTTATTGCACAAAAAATTAACCAAAAGTTAATGCACATTACATCTATCTTTTATTCAAGTTGTGTAGTATAATAACAACATCAGATACAGAAACACTTGATTCTAAGAAATCTGTTAAACTAAATATAAAAGCCGAAAGGGGACTTAATTTATGACATTCGAGAAAGTTTTAGCTGAACGCAAAGATAAGGTTATCTACAAAGATGGCGATACTACTATAAAAGTATTCGATAGCAATTATCCTAAGTCAGATATTCTTAACGAGGCTCTTAATCACGCAAGAGTTGAGGAAACAGGTCTTCCTATTCCTGCAATTAAGGCAGTTTCGGTTATTGATGGTAAGTGGGCTATCTCAATTGAGTATGTAGAAGGTAAGACACTTGAAAAAATTATGGAAGAAGACCCAGATAATTTCGACAAATATCTTGAACAGTTTGTTGACCTTCAGCTTATGGTTCAGAGCAAGAAAGCTCCTCTCCTTAATAAGCTAAAGGATAAGATGAATAGAAAGATTTCAAGCCTTAGTAATGAAATTGATGCAACAACTCGTTATGAGCTTCATACAAGACTTGAGTCTATGCCAAAGCATGATAAGGTTTGCCACGGCGATTTTAACCCGTCAAATATTATCGTTTCTCCTGATGGCTCAATGCATATCCTTGACTGGTCACACGCTACTCAGGGAAACGCTTCTGCAGACGCAGCAAGAACATATCTTTTGTTTGCTCTTAAAGATAAGACTGTTGCTGAAAAGTATCTTGACTTATTCTGCAAAAAGTCTGACACTGCTAAACAATATGTACAGCAGTGGTTGCCTATAGTTGCAGCCTCACAGCTTGTAAAGCATCGTCCAGAGGAAGAAGATTTCCTCAAGACTTGGATTAATGTTATCGACTATCAGTAATATTTAATTTTGATTATAAGTTTTCTTTTTTTCTTCCTTTCTTCCTTTCTTTTTTTTCATAAACAGGGATGCCAACCGAATTTTATGGTTGGCATTTTTGTGTTTATCTGAAATATTTTTTAGCAAACTAAAAGGGCAGGTATTGAAACCTGCCCTTTAGCTTGCTTATTATGTTTTAGTTATCTTTAAAAGTGAGGATAAGTCTTAAAACCTCTACGAAAATCCATACGAGGGAGAAAATTAAGGAGAAAGCAATTTTCCATTCTACTTTAGCGGATATTCTGCTTTCTACTATCTCATGGATTGTATCAACATCTTTAACGAGTGAGAGAGTTGCTATTATAATGCCGATGATTGAAAATGCTATGCAGAGTGCAGGATTGGTTGATATGAATACGGAGATTTCTCTCAATCCAGGAATGAAGAATCCGATTGCAATAACTACTGAAGAAATAACCAGCGCCGAGATTGCTATTGTTATACCTTGCTTAAACTTGCTTGATAGTCTAATTTTGCCGCTCATATAAGCGAAAACTACTGCTGCGAATATTGAAAGTGTTACTATGATTGCAAGAAGTATAGGCTCTCTGTATTCTTTGAAAATATTTGCCATAAATGCGTATAGAAAACCGAAGCTTATGCAATATAGTGAGCCAAAAAAGGGTATCGTTTTCTTTAAGAAAATACATACTATTGAAAGAGCTAAAACTAGAACGGATGAAGCTAAACCGCCGATAATTTCTGCAGTGTTTGCAGAAATATCATCATCAATATATATAGTTGAATAGTTTAGATTATGAAGAAACATTGCAAGGGCTACACCTATAATCATCATTATAAGGAAAATTAAACATTTTAAAGCAATTCCTTTATAGGAGGCGGATTCTGTGTCTGAATCCTGGTAGACTGATTTTTTTGCATTGCGAAGAACCGGATTTGAACCAAAGAAGGTTTTTTCTTCTTTGGTTGTGTTATTTAATCTTGTGCTTGCCATAATAAAATCCCTTTTCTAAATTTATTTTTTTATTTGGTTATCTTGTGTTTTCACTAATATATACGAATGGGTTAGAGGTTTTCCACGCATTTTATAAGAATTTTTTTAAATATTGACCTGTGTATGAGTTTTCATTCAGTGCGATTTCTTCGGGAGTGCCTGTGCCTACAATAGTACCTCCACCACTGCCACCTTCTGGACCTAAATCAATGATATAATCAGCTGCTTTTATAAGGTCGAGGTTATGCTCGATAACAATTACGGTGTTTCCACTATCGACAAGTTTTTGAAGAACATCAACAAGCTTATGAACATCAGCTATATGCAGACCTGTTGTTGGTTCATCAAGGATATAGACAGTTTTTCCGGTAGGACGCTTAGAAAGCTCTGTTGCAAGCTTTACACGCTGTGCTTCACCACCTGAAAGTGTTGTGGCTGGTTGTCCAATCTTGATATAACCTAAGCCGACATCACAGAGTGTTTTAAGCTTTCTTGAAATCTTAGGAATGTTGCTGAAAAATTCTGTTGCTTCTTCGGCTGTCATCTCAAGTACATCATAGATAGATTTGCCTTTATATTTTATTTCGAGAGTTTCACGGTTATAACGCTTTCCGCCACAAACTTCACAAGGTACATAAATATCAGGCAAGAAGTGCATTTCAATTTTGATTATGCCGTCACCTTCACAAGACTCGCAACGACCACCTTTTATATTAAAGGAAAATCTTCCTGACGAATACCCACGCATTTTTGCATCATTAGTGCTTGCGAAAAGCTCTCGAATATCTGTAAAAACACCTGTATATGTCGCAGGATTTGAGCGAGGGGTTCTGCCAATAGGGGCTTGGTTGATGTCAATAACCTTATCAAGATTTTCTACACCAAGAATTTCATCGTGTTCTCCACTGCGTGTTTTGGCACGATTTAGAGTTGAAGCGAGAGATTTATAAAGTATTTCATTGATAAGAGAGGATTTTCCTGAGCCAGAAACACCAGTCACACAGAGAAATGTTCCGAGTGGAAATTTGACATCAATATTTTTTAGGTTATTCTGTCTTGCTCCTTTAACCTCAATAAATTTTCCATTGCCTTTTCTGCGTGTTTGTGGAACAGGAATTTTTCTTGCTCCGCTGAGATATTGTCCCGTAATAGATTTTTCACAAGCTATAATATCATCAACAGTTCCTGCACAGACAAGTTCACCACCATGAGCTCCTGCACCTGGCCCTATATCAACAATATAATCAGCGGCACGCATTGTATCTTCGTCGTGTTCTACAACGATAACAGTATTTCCTAAGTCACGAAGATTTTTGAGTGTGGCAAGAAGCTTGTCATTATCACGCTGATGCAGACCTATACTTGGTTCATCGAGGATATAAAGAACGCCCATAAGTGATGAGCCTATTTGAGTGGCAAGACGGATTCTCTGACTTTCGCCACCCGAGAGAGTTCCAGCGGCTCTTGAAAGGGTGAGATAGCCAAGTCCAACACTTTTAAGGAAATTTAGGCGTGATATAATTTCTTTTATAACAAGCTTGGCAATCATACGCTGTCTTTCAGTAAGCTCAATTTTATTGATAAAATCGAGTGCTTTATCGACAGACATATCACAAAATTCACTTATATTAAGTCCACCAACAGTTACAGCGAGGCTTTCGGGGGAAAGTCTGCGTCCGTGACAGGCTTCACATTCTGTGGCACTCATAAAGGATTCAATTTCTTCCTTTATCCATTTACTGCTTGTTTCTTTGAATCTTCGCTCAAGATTATTTATAATTCCCTCAAACGGTACTTCATTAACGCCTGAGCCATACTCACGCTTTCTTACAACACGAATTTTTTCGCCCTTTGTTCCGTAAAGAATTATATCGAGAATTTCTGGAGGAAGTTCTTTTACTGGGGTATCAAGTGAGAAATTATACTTTTCTGCGAGAGCTTCAAAGTACATTGCTGCAATTGTGCTGCCTTCCATAGCCCAACCACTTGCCTTGATACCGCCCTTACGGATTGAAAGCTCGGGATTAGGGATAATCAAATCTTTATCTACTTTCAGAAAAACTCCAAGTCCTGTACATTTTTTGCAAGCACCAAAAGGATTGTTGAAAGAAAACATTCTTGGCGAAAGCTTGTCTATGCTGAAATTATGGTCTGGGCAAGCATAATTCTGTGAGTATAGTATATCGTCGCCGTCCTGTATTGCGATAACAGTAAGACCGCCAGCAAGCTTTGAGGCAGTTTCTATGGAATCAGCAAGTCTTGATTGAATATCGTCTTTAATAACAAGTCGGTCAACGATTATGTCAATATTATGCTTTTTATTCTTTTCAAGAGTGATGTTTTCAGAAAGGTCATAAATTATTCCGTCAACTCTTACTCTGACAAAGCCTGATTTTGAGGCGGATTCAAGAACTTTTTTATGCTCTCCTTTTTTACCTCTTATAACAGGTGCTAAAACTTGAATTTTACTTCTTTCTGGTAGTGACATAACGCTATCAACTATCTGGTCAACTGTTTGCTGTTTGATTTCTCTGCCACAGATAGGGCAGTGGGGGATACCTATTCTTGCATACATAAGACGCAGATAGTCATAGATTTCTGTTACTGTACCAACTGTTGAACGAGGATTTTTTGAGGTTGTTTTTTGGTCGATAGATATTGCAGGAGAAAGTCCCTCAATGCTATCAACATTCGGTTTTTCCATCTGACCAAGGAACATTCTTGCGTATGAGGAGAGAGATTCTACATAACGGCGTTGTCCCTCAGCGTAAATGGTATCAAATGCAAGGGAGGATTTTCCTGAGCCTGAAAGTCCTGTGAGAACTACAAGCTTTTCTCTTGGAATTTCAACATCAATATTTTTTAAATTATGTTCTCTTGCACCTTTTACTACTATATTTTTCATCATTGGAATTACCTCCATGAATAAATGATTTTCTAAAAAATCGACAGTATGTTCGCTCGTTTAATGATAGCATAAATAAAAGTATTTTGCAATGGAAATTCGCAGTATATAGTTAGGTTAATATGAATTAAAAGCAAAAAATAGCGGCGGATAAAATCCGCCGCTTAAGGAGCAAAGAATGTTAAGGGCTTTGCCCTTAAAACCCACCAAAGGCTCCGCCTTTGGAAACCGCAAGCTTTTGAAAAAGCT
>OGKG01004550.1_pt1 | contig 11575 bp, 6 predicted proteins | sample 1572201 | NCBI WGS metagenome assembly OGKG01 (sample SAMEA2582146, study PRJEB24529) | metagenome | biome: Human gut stool | place: China | collected 2011 | reverse complement strand
TTCACACTCTGCTGCTGACAGAGCGTGAGGAATTGTTGAATTCTAAATACAAAGTTATGAAGAAAATTTTTAATGTCGCAGGGAAGAGGCGGTTTTTATTCCTCCTTTTCTTGGTGTTTACCACTCAAATTAGTCTGAACGCATATTCGCAGGACAAGAGTCTGACTTTCAGTCTGAAAAACGCAACACTTAAAGAGATTATTAATGAAATCAGGAAACTTTCCGACTATGATTTCGTGTACCGGGACGTGAATTTGGAAGCTTTTAAAAGGCGTGATGTATCTTATAAAGATGCCGCTATTGATGCCGTGTTGACCGATTGTTTGAGAGGCACGGGGTTGACTTACGAGATTAACGGGAAAACGATCATTATCAGAAAAGAGAGTCCCAAGGAAGAGAATCAAAAAATGAAGACCGTCACGGGAAAGGTTACGGATGAGAGAGGAGAGGTTTTGCCCGGCGTGACGATCATGATTAAAGGAACGGCTCTGGGAACGGCAACAGACGCGGACGGAAATTATAAATTGAATGTTCCGGCAGAGGGAGAGCAAGTGTTGTCATTCTCGTTCGTGGGTATGAAGACACGGGAGATTGCTGTCGCCGACAAGACGAAGATTGACGTGAAAATGGAAGAGGATTCCGAAACTTTGGATGACGTGGTGGTTACGGGAATCTTCACGAAAGCGAAGGAAAGTTACACGGGTGCCGTGACTTCCGTGTCTGCCAAGGAATTGAAGATGTACAAAGGACAGAATCTTCTCGCTACGTTAAGGAATATAGATCCGTCGATTAACGTGGTGATGGATAACGCGCTGGGAAGTAACCCGAACGTGGTACCTGAAATCAATATCCGGGGAAATTCGTCTTTACCGATGAGCGTGGAGGAATTGAACCAACAAGCATCCAAACAGTTGAACGCCCCGTTAGTTATAATGGATGGCTTCGAGATATCGTTGCAGAAATTAATGGACTTCAACGACGAGGAAATAGAGAGTATTAATATTCTGAAGGATGCCTCAGCCACGGCGATTTATGGTTCCAGAGGGGCGAATGGTGTCATCGTGGTAACGACAAAGGCTCCTCAAGGGGGGAAATTAAGAATTTACGCCCAAGGGGGGATCAATATCGAGATACCGGATTTGTCTTCTTATGATATGCTGAATGCCCGGGATAAACTGGAGCTGGAACGAATCGTGGGATTATATGACGACGAGGAGGATGTCACGAATGACAGGAAGCTGAAAGAGTTGTACAACACGCTATACTCGGATGTGTTACGCGGCGTGGATACTTATTGGTTGAGCGAACCCGTGAGAACCGGAATCGGTCAAAAATATAATTTACGGCTTGAAGGAGGTGGTGATGCTTTCCGCTGGGGGGCTAATTTATCCTATAACACGATTCAAGGAGCGATGAAGGCTTCCGAAAGAAATACTTTCAGCGGTAGCGTGACGCTTTCTTATACCTTGAAAAATGTTATTTTCAAGAATCAGACCATTATTGATATCAATAAAGGGGTGGAGAGTAAGTACGGAACGTTTTCCGATTACGTGAACATGAATCCTTATTACAGGACGAAAGATGAGAACGGGCAATACATTAAAACGTATAAAGAGAAAGGGCTTAATATACCTAATCCGCTGTATGACGCGAACTTGAATACCATTAACGAGAAGAAGTATACCACTATCACGAATAATTTCTCGATCGAATGGAATATTGCCAACGCGTTAAAGTTAAGGGCTCAACTGGGACTGCAAAAGCAAACGAATACTTCGGACTATTATCTTCCGGCTGACCATACTGAATTTGACACGTATAACGGTAGTGACAGCTATTTCCGGAAAGGTAAGTATGTTTACGGGACGGGGGAGGATATGAATATAGATGGAAACGCGACGCTTAGTTATTCTAAAGTTTTTGCGGAAAAGCATCAAGTGTACGCGGGATTTGACTATTCCATTTCACAACGGAAAAATCATTTCTACGAGTTTACCGTGGAAGGGTTCTCGGATGAAAAACTTGATTTTTTGTCTAACGCGTTGCAATATGAAAAGAATGGGGTGCCGAAGGGAACGGAAGAACTTTCCCGACGTATCGGTTTTACCGGGAACGTGAATTATATTTATGACAATCGTTATTTTGCCGATTTCTCTTATCGTGTGGACGGTTCTTCTTTGTTTGGTACTAAAAATAAGTTTGCCCCTTTCTGGAGTGCCGGAATCGGGTGGAACGTGCATAACGAATCATTCCTTCGGGATCATCGGGTGGTGAATACCCTTAGGGTGCGCGGCTCGTACGGGGAAACCGGATCTCAACAATTCTCGTCTTATCAGGCGTTGTCCACGTTTAATTATTATACCGGGAAAAGGTATATTATTTGGAATGGTGCGGAATTGATGGGACTTGGTAATGAAAAATTGAAATGGCAGGTAACGAAGCAAATCAATGGAGGTGTTGAAGTGGGGCTTTTCGATAACAGGGTTTCCGCTTCGTTTGACATTTATAACAAGAAGACGTCAAATTTGCTTTCACAGATGGATTTGCCTCTGGCGAACGGGTTCAGTTCTTTCGTGGATAACGTGGGCGAGGTGAAGAATGTCGGTTACGAGGTGATGTTGAGCGGTTATTTGATGAGGAATACCCAACAGGAGATTATGTGGTCTGTGACAACAAAATTAGCGTATAATAAAGATGAAATCACGAAACTGTCCGCCGCGATAAAACGGCAAACGGAACTTTACAAGGCACAGGATGTGGATGTGAATCAGTTGTTGTACGAGGGGTATTCCAAAAATTCGATTTGGGCTGTACCTTCTTTGGGGATAGACCCGAGCACGGGAGCTGAGATATTTCTGGATAAAAACGGAAACATCACGGAGAAATGGAATCCTTCCGATAAACGTTATTTCGGGGTTAGTGAGCCGAAGTATCGCGGGAATCTGAGTTCTTTATTTTCTTGGAAAGATTTGTCTGTAAACCTTTCTTTTGCTTTTCAATGGGGAGGGCAACAGTATAATGAAACTTTGTTGAGCAAGGTGGAAGTAACCGATGCCACTATAAATAAAAATAACGTGGACAAGAGGGTTTACAAGAACAGATGGCAAAAAGCCGGTGATATCAAGGAGTTTAAAGGATACGGCTCATCCAAGACCAGATCGTCATCCAGATTCGTGATGGACGATAAAGTGTTCCAATTCCAGAGCGCGAGCGTGCAGTATCGTTGGCATTCGGATTATTTGTTAAAAAAGTGGAGTATTGAGACTATAAATATCGGTGCCAATATGTCGGATATATTTTATATATCTTCCATCAAGCGGGAACGGGGTACTTCTTATCCGTTCGCGAGACGGGTGGCGCTGACTCTTTCATTAATGTTCTAATTTAAAGTTTTATTATCATGAGAAATATATTGATATACGTAACGCTCTTTCTGGCTTGGTCGTTGTCTTCGTGCAATGATTGGCTGGACGTGAAACCGGAAACGGAGAGGGATGAGGAAGAGATGTTTGATTCCCCTAACGGTTTTAAGAATGCCCTAACGGCTTGTTACATTAAGATGAATTCCGAGAACTTGTACGGGAAACGATTGACGGTTACTGATATTGAGTTTATGGCTCAGCATTGGACATGGAGTGAAAGTAATTACAGTAATGAAAGAAAACTTAAGGATTTCAATTACGAGGAAGACTACCCGAAAGATTTTTTTTCGGCTGTTTACGGGGAATTGTATAATATTATAGTACAGGCAAATATTATATTGAAGAATATACCGGAGAAGAAAGAGGTTATCGTGAACGAGGATGTACGTGCTTTGGTGGAAGGGGAAGCGTTGGCTATACGGGCTTTTTGCCACATGGAGATTTTGCGCTTGTTCGGGCAAATTCCTCAAAACGCGACGAAACAGGTTTCTTTGCCTTACGCTAAAACAGTTTCGACGGATGCGATTCCTTATTACACGTTCTCGGATTTCGTGAATCTTATCGTTCAGGATATAGACGCGGCTGAAGCTTTGTTCAAGGATAGGGACCCGTTGTTTGAATATACTTACGAGGAGTTGGATAATTTTTCCAACACGAAAGAGTATGACGTGACTTTAGATGATGACTTTTTAGGATACAGGCGTTTCCGTTTTAATTATTATGTCATGAAAGCGATGAAGGCGAGATTATACATGTACACGGGGGATAAGGCGAAAGCTTACGCGGCTGCCATGGAGGTGATTAATGCAGTGGATAAGAAGGGCAATAAGGTGTTGACGTTAGCGGGTACCGCGGACATGAATAAGAAAAATTACGCGTTGCCTTCCGAATGTATTCTTGCTTTGAGTAATTATGAGTTGGAAAAGAATGTTACAGAATTATTTAGGGATTCAAATCCTTTGAAGTTATATTTGACGGACAAGCAGTTCACGCAAGATATTTTTGCCGGTCAATCGACTTCTATTAATAATAGAGCTCAAGTATGGAATACAGATCCTGATAATCAGGGAAATATTAAACCGACTCCCCGGAAGTACAATCAACCGACGATTGACGATAACACGGATATCGGGGAGCTGGCTTCTCAAAAGCAAGTTATTCCTTTGATTCGCTTGTCGGAAATGTATTTGATAGCCATAGAGTCGGCAACTTCTTTATCCGATGTAAATTCTCTTTACACCGAGTACATGAGGGCGAGAGGCGTAGCGGCTAACCCGTTGACAGAGGAACAGGTGATGACAGAGATTGTTCGCGAGTATCGTCGGGAGTTTTTCGCCGAAGGACAAATGTTTTATACTTACAAACGTCTGGGAACAAAGAATATGTTGTGGAAAACCGATCGGGAAGTCGGAGAACAGGATTATGTTGCGCCTCTTCCTACCACGGAATATAATGCTAATCAAAAATAGAGAGTTATGAAAAAATTGATGAAATATACCATGTTGTTATTGCCTGTCTTCGTCTTGTTCGCTTGCGAGGACGAAGTGGAGGTGTACAAGGAAAGCACGAATCGACTGAATTTCGTGTACGAGACATACACGAAATCGGATACATTGATTCCCCGTACTTTTGTTTACGACCCGGAAACAAAAGTGTTTGATACCGTGTGGTTGGAAGTGACGACGATGGGCTATATTGTGGATCAAGAGCGTAAATTCGTTTTGGAACAAGTGAGCACGGGGGAAAATCAAGCCGAAGCGGATGTGCATTACATAGCGTTTGATAATTCACTCGTGGAAGGGCTTTACGTGATTCCTGCCGGGAAGAATGAGGCTCGTGTTCCGGTTGTTTTAAAACGCGATCCTTCCTTGAAAGATAAAGAGGTGACTTTGAGAATCAAGATTGGCAGCAATGAGAATTTTGAACCGGGGTATTCAACATTACAAGAAAAGGTGATTACCATCGCGGATATATTGACTCAACCTCGATATTGGAATTTTTATGCATCTTATTACTTTGCCGGGAAATACGGGAAAGTGAAACATCAGTTCATGATAGATGCCACTGCCGACATGGGAATCAAGATGAACGACGATTTCTTTTATTCACTGGTTGGTGAACCTAATAGTGTAGATATGGGGTTGACTGATTATTGGTTCTATTTTTTTACTAGAAAGTTGGCGGAAGAGAATGCCCGTCGGGCAGAAGATGGCTTGGGACCGTTGCGTGAAGCCCCGGAACCCGGAGAAACGGAAGGAACGTTAGTTAGATTCTCTCGATATGAAATGTAATAAAACGAATACGGTTATGAAAAAGAAAATCAGCTATATATTAACCCTTTTGGTGCTTGTCGTATTTGCTTCGTCATGCTACGACGATAAAGGGAATTACGATTACGTCGAAATTAGTAAAGTTACGACGACCGGTTTGGAAGAAAGCTATTCCAAGATTGCTTTTCAAGACGTGTTGCACATAGAACCTACCGTTACTTCTGACCGTGCCGGTGATGAGTTCGAGTATTTGTGGACATTGAATCTGACGAAAGGTTCTGGTACTACCTCGCAGATTATAAAAATAGAGTTGGATACGATTGGTTATGAACGCGTGTTGGATTTTCCGGTAAACGTGAATCAGGGGTATTATGACTTGACTCTTCGGATCACGAATAAGGGAAATGGGGTGGATGTCTATCACGTGATGTCGTTGTCGGTAATTACCAAGTTCTCGGAAGGTTTTTATTTGCTTAAAGATATGGGTAATTCGACGGACATCGATTTGCACATGTGGGACAATAGTAAAATTACCGATATCTTACAGAAAAAGGATGGGGAAGCGCTCCCCGCGAGTCCGGTTAGTTTGGGAATTGATCCGGTGTATTGCTTTATTGACGAGTCAACCGGAAAATATGTTATAACCAAAGCTTTGACGATTTGTACGGATAATGATGTACGGATAATCAATATGGAGGACATGAGTACGGTTTACACGCATAACACGATGTTTCATAGTGGAGTGGCCCCGGAAGAAAAACCTTATTACGTATGGCGGAATATGTATGGTGTCGGGTATATATCCGATCAAGGCGCCTATTTCTCGGCACAGGCAGCTACCGAGCAATTATTAGGTGCAGGAAAATTCGGGTTCCCGGCTATGGTGAATGATGAAGAGGATTCGAAACCGAATAAGAATGGCGGTGTGTTTATGGGATTCTATTATTTCTATTTTGACGAGTTGAAAGACAGATTCCTTTACTTGGATTTTAATGGCGGTTTGAGTGCTTTATTGAATAATGTAAAAGATAGCCAAGAGGAAGAAAAGTATGTCCCTAACGGGATCAAGCATAAATTGAAAGCTTTCGTTCGGAATTTTGTAGGGAATGTCAATACCGGGTTCGCTCTCTTTGAAGATGCGGATGTTACCGGGAAACATTATTTGTATAATATGGTGTTGGATGATGCCCCTTATAATCCGATTAGAAAAGTAACGGAAATAGCTTCGACTTCCAAGTTGAATACTGCCACGTTGTATGCTTCCAATGAATTAACGGCGAAGGTTATCTATTTCGTTAATAACAATAAGTTATACATGTATGACACGGAGTTAAACACGGAAGAAGAACTACAACCGCAGGATTTCGTGACAGGGGAAGAAATCACTTATATAAGTAATCGCTATTGGATGTGGACGGACGATAAAGAGCATAATTTTGATTATTTGGTAATAGCTACTCATAAAGCCGGCAAATATAAAGTGTATCTTTACGAGGTGTTGGGTGGAAAAGCCTACGGGAAACCGAAATATGTTTTTGAAGGGGATGGAAAGGTGGTGAAAATGCAATATGTTTCTCCTAAAATGACTATGAAAAGTTTAGACTATTTCCCGGGATCTTTCTGATGAAATAAATTCGTAAGTAACTATGTTGGTGGGGGGATATTCATGGGAACGTGTGATATCCCCTTTAATTTTTAATACACGTGCCATGAGAATTATATGTTTTGGATTGTTAAGCATATTGGGGGTAGCTTGTACTTCCCCGAATTATACATTGAGTGGAAAGTTGCCCGAAACAAGTATCGGGAAAGAGGTGTTGCTGCTCACCCGTGACGGGCGTGGAGCGGACACGTTAGCCCGTCGTGTAGTGACAGAAGATCGGAGCTTTGAAATCAAAGGCGAGGAAACGGGGCGGGTGTTGTATTTGAAAATAGGGGAACGGGGACAAGCTATTCCTTTTTATCCCGAAAGCGGGGAATATTATTGGGAACAGCGGGGAGAATATGAATATATATTTTCAAAGAATCCGGGAACAGGACAAGCGCGTTTGGCAGAACATTTATTAAAGTTGGATAGCAATATGCAGCAAATACAACTCTTGCAGCAAAAATACCGGGATGTCAAGAATGAAGAGGATACACAATTGGTGATGGGCGAGAACGAGTTGTTGTGGCGGAAAGGAAACGATTTGCTTGTAGATGCTGTTAAAGAGTTCGAGGGAACGAATATCGCCGTGATGCTGGTGCGGGAGAATATGTGGAAGATTGAACAGGAGTTTAAAGTGTTTAAACGAGTTATCGGGACGATGGGGGTGGTGCCTGAATCCGAGGATAAGGAAGAAATCATGAACAAATACAAGGAGTTGGAAATTAAACAATTGACAGGGCAAGCCCCGGATTTTAAATTGCCGGATGCGAAAGGAAATATCGTGGCTTTATCGGACTACAAGGGAAAATACCTGTTGGTGGACTTTTGGGCTTCTTGGTGTGCCCCCTGCCGGGCAAAAGCCAAAGTGTTGAAAAAGGAGTACCCTCGATTACAAGAGTTGGGAGTGGAAGTGGTCGGGATTTCTTGTGATAAAAAGAAAGACCAGTGGCTGAAAGCCATTGAGGAGGATAAACCCTTGTGGCGGCAGTTGCTCGTTGACAAAGAGATTAATGGTAGCGACACGAGCGACGATTATAAGGTGGAATTTATCCCGACATTGTATTTGATTTCACCGGATGGGGCGGTGCTGGAAAAGAACCCGAGTTTGGAGGAGATTGAAATGTTGGTGGAAAATAAAGTTTATTGATTTAAATAGAAGTATTATGAGATATTTTATAATAATGATGTTTTTAGTTCTGACATCTGGTACATTAACAGAAAAAAGTCCTAATGTTTGTATCACGGTTTTGGATACAGACGGAGTTCGTCTCAATGGTATAAGAGTGAGAATATATGAGGCTGGGAGAGGCTGGCATGTTGGTGCAACTGATAAAAGTGGTGAAGTTTATTTTACGGTATCTCCGGCTAATCATTGTGATGTGTTTGTTCAGAATCCTACCCATTTTTTGGATCCTAAACCTACAACAAGTTTTATAGTTGATTATAATACGAAAGTATTCTATTTGACAATATATTCACCTTATAAATGGCCGGGGCAAGGGTGATTATAGCATGCAAGTAAATTAATGGAATATTATATAATACTATGAAGTTGATATTTTTAGTTTTATCTGTATGCTGTTGGTCCTTGGTGATGGCTCAGAAGACAGCAAAATATACAATTATGATCCGAGTAATGGATGAAGAAAATAATTGTATAGAGCAACCGCATGTCGCCGTTTATGATAGTTTGCATAATTTTTTATTTGAAGGAGAAGCAGAAACTACGGGACACGGTTCGATTCAGAGAATCTGGGTCGAGGAGCACGGAAGATATTTTTTGGTCTTTTCTAAAGAAGGATATGAAACGGCATCAACGGAAGTTGAATTTAGAGATCGAATTGTAAATTCCTCCCCTGACGTGGTGATGAAAAAGTCTGATGGTGGGAACTCTTCTTGCATGTGGTGGTATATCGGGGGAGGTGTTCTTGTGTTGTTGAGTGGGGTATGGTTGGTTATAAGAAAGTTTTCTAAATAAAGAAATTTTTCACTATAAAAGCACGAGAATCATGCATATCAATCAAATCATATTAGTTAGTCGTTATGAAGCTAAAATACTAAGAAGAAATTGGTTATTCATTTTTCTCGTGTTTTTAGCTGTCTGCGGAAGTTTGGCGTTGCAATGGGTTATACAGGGAGATACTACCATTCATTTTCTGAAGGCATTATCTTGTTCAGTACCCTTTGTTAATGCTTTTCTTTTCAATTTTGTACAAGGAATTTTCATCGTTTTTATAGCAGGAGATTTTATACAGAGGAATCGTCATTTGGATTCATGCGAATCCCTCTATGTTCGTCCTTATAAAAACACAGATTACGTTATCGGGAAACTACTTGCAATTATAGGGCTTTTTTTGCTTTTGGATGTATTGGTTTGTGTGATAGCCTTAATATTTCATATTTCTTTGGGGAATGCCCCGTTTACTTTTTTCCCGTATTTATTTTATTTGTTTACGCTTACTATGCCGACCATACTTTTTTTAGTTGGGGTGACATTATGGATTACAAGTGTACTAAGGACTTCATTTATAATATTTACATTACTAGTCGGGTATGTGTTTTTGAATGCTTTTGTTTTATCGGGTTGTTTGTATGGTAGCTTGGATTATTTAGCTATTTCTATACCTAATGTTTTTTCAGACGTGACGGAACAACACGTGGGACTTTTCCCATATATTGCACAACGGTTGGCGTTTGCTTTACTCGGGGTTGCTTTTATGTTTTTTGCGATGCTTAGGACGAAACGCCTTCCCAATGAGTCCAAGAGTATATACAGGGTACGGTTTGCGGGATACGTGATGGTATTTGCGGGAATATGGATGGGAGGATGTTATTATCTTTATTTTGAGAAAAACAGGCAAAAACGACAAGAATACGTGAAATTGCACGCGGAATATGCCGGGAGAAGTCGGATGGAAATATTGCGGCAACATATTGTGTATCGCCAGCATAAAAAACAGATGATTGTAAATGACACGTTGACAATTCGCAACTCGCATTCGGGAGAAGTGAACGAGTTCTTCCTTTTTTTGAATCCAGCGTTAAGAGTTTGTCGAATCGAAACGGAGGGTATGATTGTAAATTTTGACAGAAAAGATTTTGTGTTGAGTGTATTATATCCCTTGATGCCGGGAGAGAAACGTGATTTTGTAGTCCATTATTCAGGCAAAATAGACGAAAGTGTTTGTTATTTGGATATCCCTGACAAAGAATATTACAATACGCGATGGAGTGCTAATATTTTGCGTTACGGGAAACACACGGCTCTACTGGAAGACTACTATACATTATTGACTCCGGAGTGTTTATGGTATCCGACACAAGAATTTCCATCATCTCCTGTTGCTCAACAATTCGTTGAAAAATATTTTACAGACTACGTGCTCACGGTCACGCGTGATTCGTCTTATACCGTTATTTCTCAAGGAGAAGCGGTTCGAAAGGGTAACACTACCTGCTTTAAGAATAATCATGCTTTACCGGGAATTACATTGTGTATAGGAGAGTACAATAAACGGGAAATTATTGTAGACAGCGTTTGTTTTGAATTGTACTACTTCAAGGAGGACGGAACTTTATTTACTTCTGTTGAAGCTACTCGGGAAGGACTTGAGAAAGGTATACGGGAAGCTAAGGAATATTTTGAAAGTTTAGCCGGAAAGGAATATCCTTTCCGTAAATTGGCTTTGGTGGAAACTCCTGTCGGTTTTTGTGCGTATCGCGGGAAAAATAGAAAAAGAAGTGAGCGGGTACAGCCGGAACTAGTCTTTAAGCCGGAAAATAATTGTGACCAATCTTATCATTTTCCATTGAAGGAGATAGCAGATGAGAGGGTGGGTGCGGCATCCGAAGTGTCAAGAACGGATATCGAGGGGGAGATGATACGTAATTTTTGTACTGCTAATATGGGTGAGGAGATTAGTATTTTGGAAGGAATGGATTTATGGGATTTCGTGGCTGGGAAACAAATTGTTCCTATATTGATTGAAAACCCAGCATCGCTCATTCCGATGTTCTCGGATTTCAGCGGTTATGTACATTCGAGTGTCTTTCCTGCTGTTGACCGTATTGTAAACGAGATACAAACGGATACGCGAGTAGACATGCAGTGGAATCTGTATCGGGTGGGGGAAACGAACGAGCATAAAGCTATCCGTTGTTTGGCTTCCCGAAGCTTGCGGGAGGCTTTGGAAGCTCCGGAAGCGATACCTTATCTTGATGCTATTTTCCGGTTA
>OGKG01004549.1_pt1 | contig 11576 bp, 24 predicted proteins | sample 1572201 | NCBI WGS metagenome assembly OGKG01 (sample SAMEA2582146, study PRJEB24529) | metagenome | biome: Human gut stool | place: China | collected 2011 | reverse complement strand
GATCCTTGGCCTTGGCGATGTGCCAAACGCAGGTGAGGTTCTCATGTCCTTTGAGAACGATAAAGAAGCAAAGAACTTTGCAGCAGCATTTGTTTCCGAGAACAAGAACCGTCTTCTTGAGGAAACCAAAGGCAAGCTTTCCCTGGATAATCTGTTTGACCAGATCCAGGCAAGCGATCTGAAAGAGCTTCCGATCATTGTCAAAGCCGATGTTCAGGGTTCAGTCGAGGCTGTTAAGCAGAGTCTTGTGAAGCTTTCCAATGAGGAAGTTGTAGTAAGAGTGATCCATGGCGGTGTTGGTGCCATCAATGAGTCCGATGTCAGCCTTGCTGCTACCTCAAATGCCATCATCATCGGATTTAACGTACGTCCGGATACCACAGCGAAGCAGCTTGCTGAGCAGGAGGGCGTAGACCTTCGTCTGTACAAGGTTATCTACCAGGCAATCGAGGATGTGGAAGCTGCCATGAAGGGTATGTTAGATCCAATCTTCGAGGAGAAGGTGATCGGTCATGCTGAAGTAAGACAGATCTTCAAGGCATCCGGTGTTGGTAACATTGCAGGATCTTACATCCTTGACGGTGTCTTCCAGCGTGGCTGCAAAGTCCGTATTTCCCGTGAAGGAACACAGATCTTCGAAGGAAATCTGGCTTCCTTAAAGAGGTTCAAGGACGATGTGAAGGAAGTAAAGACAGGCTACGAATGTGGTCTTGTATTCGAAGGATTTAACGATATCGCCGAGTTCGATCAGGTTGAAGCATATATCATGGTAGAGGTTCCAAGATAAAAACTTGTGATTGAGAGGCATAAAATATGAGAAAAAACAGTATTAAAAATACCCGGATTAACGGGGAAGTTTTAAAAGAGCTGAGCAATATCATCCGCGGAGAGATCAAAGATCCGCGGATCAACCCGATGACGAGTGTGGTGGCAGTGGAAGTGGCACCGGACTTAAAGACATGCAAGGCATACATCAGTGTGCTCGGGGATGAAAAGTCCCAGCAGGATACGATCAAAGGGTTAAAGAGTGCAGAGGGCTATATCAGAATGCTGCTCGCAAAGAACATCAATCTGAGAAACACACCGCAGATTACATTCATCTTAGACCAATCCATTGAGTATGGTGTGAAGATGTCAAAGATAAAAATGGAAATTGCAGATGAAAGAAAAAATTATGATGATTATATAAAAGCATATGAATTATCATCGTTATGTGAACAAATTAAAGAGATATTAGATGGCGATTATGATATGACCGAATAAATGATAAATGGGACGGTGTAATTCATGATTATCAAACAGCCACACCAGAGTTAATTTTAACTTGTAATGGATATTTTGATGGAAATGGTGTAGGAACAATTTATATTCCTATTAAATTTAGAGGTAAGAGAAAATGAGTAAAAGCAATTATGAAAAATATGCTGAAGTAAAACAGCAGGAATTATTGTATAAAGAAAGAAATCTACAGCAGGCAATCAGTTGTTTAAGGGATAAACGGAAGTTCGCATCATTGCAATGTATTGATAGTGCAATAGATTTTGTTGCCGACTTATACGATTTATCCATTGGTGAAGTGAAGCGAGCAATGGATGGAGAAGAATACTGGTGTATATGAGGGGGAATAAATATGAAAATATATGTGCTCTTAAAACAAGGATATGACGGTAATGAAACAATTTGTGTTAGCGAAGACATCAATAAAATTCGTACAAGTATTTGTGAAGATTTCGATGTAAATGAAGATTATCCAGTTTTCGAAGTTTGGAAAGATGGAGAAAATATCTATCAGACAAGTGGTAGCGATGTTCTGAAAGCTATATCAAAAGAGATGTATAGAAACTAAGATTTCAAATATAGGTGAAAATTTAATGAGTAGAATTGTTAAAGGCTACTGGGATTGTACATACTGCGGCAAAATAGGTATTGACGGTTTGGCTGATGTCTGTCCTGCTTGCGGAAAACCTAAATCCGCAAATATAAGATACTATATGAATAAAGATGTTATAGAAGTTACAGATATGGAACTTGAAAAAGCCGGAATGAAACGTGAAAATTGTGACGGGAATCATAAAGACTGGATATGTCCTAAATGCAATACGTTAAATAAATATTCATGTAATAATTGTATATTATGTGGAACTTCAAAGTTAGAAGCGACATACGAATATGGTTATGAAAAAATTGATAAAACATTAAACAATGATATTCCTGAATACAATTCTAAAATGGATAATGAACAAAGAATTGATTGGCAATTTATTGGAATGATTTTAGCAATCGCTATTGTCGCTATACTTGGGATTTTCTCAATTATATATCTATTTATGCCTATTACAAAATATATTACTGTGGACGGTTTCTCATGGAAAAGAAATATAATTATTGAGGAAGAAAGAACAGTATGTGAACATGATTGGATTGTACCATATGGCGGGCGTGTATATGATACGGCTTGGGAAATCAGCGGATATGAACAAGTTTTTGACCATTATGAAACACAGTATGAAAGCCGTAGTGAGCAGGTACTTGACCATTATGAAACTCATTATGATTATGTAGATAATGGAGATGGTACATTTACAGAATATCCATATGATGTCCCTATATATAGAACCGAATATTATGATGAACCCTATGATGTCCCTATATATCGTGATGAACCGGTATATGATATCATGTATTATTATGAGATTGAACGATGGTGTGATGTATATACATCGGAATCATATGGAACGGATAAAACTCCATATTGGAATGAGGACTATATTTTAGGGGAATATGAACGTGATACAAAACGCTTAGAATATTATTATGTGCATTATGACGATGGTAGTGAGAATAGTGTAGATTACAATAAATGGCTTAACATGCAAATAGGTGATAACTACAAAATAGTTAAAAATCGTTTAGGCATAATTTATAGTCAAACGCAAATAGATTAATAATCTTTATTTTTCCTCCTCTTAGGGAATAGGATAGCTCTTGCTATCCTTTTTTATATTAATGTCAAAAAATACTAATATTTATATATATTTTAGACATATATAAGAGAGCAGGTAAAAATGTTAAGAGGAATAATAGCTATATGCTTTCAAAAATATATAAAACTTATATTAAATGATTAAGTTGGAAAGGAAAATATGTTTTATATTAATGAATGTAATAAAAATATTTTATTAAATGGAAATATAACAAATGCTATACTTGTGTTATATTCAATATCAAAACATATTCGTGAGAATTGCCCCAATTATCTAAATAAAGATGGTTATGTCAATATTTTAAATGTGCTCAATTATTGTGGAATTAATATGCAGGACTGTTATTTAAATTCCAGTCAAGATATTTTTACAAATGAGATTTCAGGATATTTAGATGTAAATGACTATTTACAAAATAAAAATAAATGGAAAATTTATATAAATACTGATATTGGTGGACTAGAGAGAAGATATGTTTTAGCTCAAACAATAGCTTTTTATATTATTGATAATATATGTGATAAAAAAATACGAAGGCTGTGTTCTTTTCCTGTATTTACAAATAACAACTATCAATTATATAGTGATATGCTTGCCTCTTTTCTATTGATGCCATTTCCGGAAGTTTTAAAATATTTTAATGATTTTCGGAATGAAAGAAAGGACATGCCATTAAAGGTAGAGTTTATTAAATTTCTATCATATAAATTTTTAATAACAGATTTACAGGCAGCAATAAGTTTTGAACATATCCGCTATTTGGTAGGAATTTTATATAATGAGGAAGATAAAATTGAATTTGTAAATGAAAAACAATTATTAAAACAATATAATGTATTATTTAGATGAAATTGTATGGTTGGGGTTATGATAGTTTACCGTATATAGTAAAAAGGATAAAAAAATTGAAAGAAAATAGATTTAATTATTATAATACTCCATATCCTACTATTGGAGAATTGATAAAAAATAAAAATTATGATTATGTTTCATATAGAGTTATGTTTCCGGGAGCAGATAAATATGGGGAATTTGCAGGAGAGTTTAAGGTGGAAGATGGAAAAATTATTCCGTTAGATATGGATTATTATGGGTATAATGAAGAAGTTATTGCCTCAGAAGAATGGACAGATACGGAAAGTAATATAAAAAATGGACTTACTATTATTGTGGAATGTGACATGATACAATAATAGTAAATCCACAATAAATATATCATTTTATTTGTTGAAAAATCTTGTTTTTTAATATTATTTTTAACATATAAAAATAATGATAAATAGTAATTGAAGATGTTAAGGAGAATAAAATAGCTGTTATTGATAAAATTGGGACTATCAGTGCTGCAACAGAGGAAGTAACAGGCTAATGCACAAAATACAATGGATATGAATAAGAATAATATGCAATTATTATCTAATGTCTCTAAAAAAGTTGATAATTTAAATAAAATTACTAATAATGTAGCTATTTTAGAAAGGAGTATATAAGTGATTATTCAATTTAATAAAACTGAAATCTATACAATAATAAATGCTTTAGATTTTTATTCAAGAATTTGGATAGGACAGTATAATGAAATTTTATCAAATATAAGATGGTATAAAAATTGTAGTCAATTGGATAATTTTGAATATGAATTAAAAAATTTATTGATGAATATTCGTCATCATTTATTGCCCGGACTAGATAATGAGGGATTTTATGCATCATATGGAATATTCTCTCCTGAAATAAATTATAAAGCAGCCATAGCTTATAATATGCAACAGGTATTTAGATATACAATTGCATATTTTGAACATCCTGAAGGAGGGATAACAATTGACTTTAATATACCATTAAAAGCCAAATTAGACCCTTATTCGTTTCCAAAAGCGGAATGCTGTAAAGTAGATAATCAGACTATTATAAATATAGATATAAATAAGGAACAATTAGATATTATTTATGAAGCTTTAAATATTCAAATTGCAGAATTAGAAACTGATATGACAAAATTATTTAGATATTATACCGAAGATGAAAAAATACTCTGTTTAACTGAAAAATTAAATAATATTTTTAAAAATATTGATACCACTAATAAAAAAAATATTATAAAACATAGAACTGATATAGATAACATTTTAAATAGATAACGCTAAACATATTTTGCCCTCTTCGGGATAGGGGAACCGGATGGTTCCAGAGAGAGAAAAACAAATAAAGGAGAAAATATGGAAACTATTGGAATTATTGTAGCTCTGGGTACAGCAGCTTTGAGTATATATTTATTAATATGGTTAGAATTAAGAGATAAGAGACGATAAGGTTATATGATAGAATATTGTTTTCGTAGGAATAATAAATATGACCGTAGGAAGGCGTGGGTAATGCCCGAATCCAAATATTCCATTGACGGGTAGGTAGCTATGAAAACTAGTTACCTATTTCAATTTACAGACTTTTATTTGAGCACGGAATAGATAATTATAGTTTTAGATATATATATAGGGAAAAATTTGTTGATATAGAATAAAATAAATTTTATAATTAAAACATAAAATAAATAAAAACGAGGTAGAACATATTATGAATGAATATCGTAAACTGGATTTAAGCAAATTAAACTTTGCAAAAACCCCTGTATCGTTTGAAAACGCCGTAAAAGATGTCACTCCTTTTGAAATACCGGAAGATGTCTTAAATGGCAAAAAGTAACTAAAAATCACAAAAACAGAGAAGGATTACGAGAGAAGATGTGTAAAACTGGAGATATCATACTAATTGACCGTCTTATTGAATTTATACCCACTGAACAGTGGGAATGGGATGAAACAGGAAAAATTGATTTGGAAGATATATCCGTTGCAATTCATGAAGGTATATCTGAAATACCAGAACCATATGGTGACACATGGGAACATCCTGTACTAGAGCAGAAATCAAGAGATTGGCATATCGGAAGGATTATTTACTTTATTAATCATCCAGATGAAATTAGAGATATAGATATTGATAATGAGTGCAGTAATGGTTTTATTCTTCCGCAGCCAATTATTGTAGATGGTTGGCATAGATATGCCGCTGCAAAATGGTTATATGACCAAGGTCGCTTGACAGAAATTCATTGTCGATATGGTGGTAGAACAGATATACTGGAATATTTGCAAGGCTCAACAAATGATTTTGATTATGACGTTATATAAAGGCAGGTAAAGCTAATTATTTATTATACTTATTAATAAGAAGTGTACTGGTTAAAAGTAAAAATAAAGGAAGTATAGAATTATGTATGATTATAAAATATTTAAAAATCTAACAAGAAAAGATATTGAAAAATATTTACAGAAAAATAAAGAGACTAATTCTGAATTTTGGAGGATTGTTTCACAAAATCCAAATATTTCAGAAGCATTTATAGAAAAATGCGCAGATAAAGTTAATTGGGTTTATATTTCATCAGACCAAGAACTTACAGAGCCGTTTATTGAAAAACATGCGAACCGAGTTGACTGGCCTCTTATTTCACATCACCAAAAACTCACTGAACCATTTATTGAAAAACATGCAAGTGAGGTGTGCTGGAAACTTATTTCAAAGTATCAGGAGTTGTCTGAACCATTTATTGAGAAACATGCAAGTGAGGTTGACTGGAATTTTATTTCAATGTACCAAAAACTTACAGAGCCATTTATTGAGAAACACGCGGACAAAGTTAATTGGAATTACATTTCTGCATACCAAAAACTTACAGAGTCATTTATTGAAAAACATGCAGACAAAGTTAATTGGGGAGGCATTTTAGAATCACAGGAACTTACAGAACAATTTATTGAAAAACATATAGACAAATTTGATTGGAAAGGGGAAGGAATTGATTGGGAAGGGATTTCAAGGTATCAGAAGTTGTCTGAATCCTTTATTGAGAAACATGAAAATGAAGTTGATTGGAATGCTATCTCTGCATGTCAAGAACTTAGCGAATCATTTATAGAAAAATATGCAGACAGAGTAAATTGGGATTTGATTGCAGCATATCAGAAAATTACAGAATCATTTATTGAGAAATATGCAGACAGGGTTCATTGGGGGAAGATTCCGGTATACCGCAATCTCTCTAAATCATTTATTGTAAGTCATATTGAACATTCTGAAGACTATATTACAGAATATGATGAAAAATAAGTTATGGATGGATAAAATATGAATAATAATCTACAAGAATATATAAATGAATGTTATTTAATTTTAGATAATTTAAATATTCCATACTATGATAAAACATTAGTTATTTTTAAGTGGAATAATAGAATATCAACAAAATGGGGATATTGTAGAAAAAACAATGATAATACATTTACGATAGCAATTTCATCCTGTCTTCGGGAAGATAACATTAAGCATAAAAAAGTATTATCTGTAATATTACATGAAATATTACATACTTGTCCCGGATGTTTTAATCATGGAGAATTATGGATGTGCTATGCAAAATTGATAAAACAAAATTATGGAATTAAAATAAAAGAAGTTGCAACTGCTGAGGATTTAGGTGTTCCTTATCAATATAGGATTAAATGTAAAGACTGTAAATATAAAATGTATTTTCCAATGAAACCGACAATGAATAATCGAAAATGTCCTGTTTGTCATAGTAATAATCTTAAATTAAGGAGGAAAAGTTATGAATATAATGGCAAAAGAATATAGTTTTGAAGAAGATGGGCAACAAGTTGAAGGTGTATTTATATATGATAGAGATATTATAACCGAAAATGAAGCTCATTTAATAATAAATGAATATGGTGCAGAAATGAATAATCGTGTATTTAACGATGATGCTCCATGTTTATTTTTACCTAAAATTAAATTAAAACTATTGTTCACATATTTAATAAATATGTATAAGGAGTAATATAATTATGGGAATGGCTGTAAATGAAATGAAAAAAGGTATTAAATGTTTTGTTAATGGACCTATAGATATAGGAAATACATTTTCAAAGCATATTAGTACTTATGGTATTATAGAAGAAACACCTATTCAAGGAACTAATACGGTTCTTGTAAAGGTTCAAAATGATTTAACCGGGAAAAGTTCTATAGTTAGAATACCAATAGGTTGTGTTTATTGGACTAATCAAAATAGGAATATTGAGTTTTAATTTTTAGAGTAGTATAGGATACTACTCTTTTTTTATTCATAGGACAAAACAAAATATCTTTTTTTTCATTTTTGCACATATATCAATATAAAGATTAAATAAAAAGGAGAAAAATACATGTTAAAAATAGAAGATTTTATACAAGCTTTTACAAGCGTTTATAATTATGATGAGATAGATGAAAAATATTTTGAAGATGTCAGATTTATAGAAAAAATCAATGAATGCATTGATGATTATGAATATCTAAAACCAAGTAAAAAAAGAATGGCAGAAGATGTTTATGATGCATTATATTCTCTTCAATATGGTGACACATCAGATATATATGATTTGGAAAAAATTGAAGATGATATAAATGACAGATTTCCGGATGGAAGATAAAGGGATAGCGTATGCTATCCCACCCCGAAGAGGAGAAAATAATGAAGATTAGATATAGTTATATAAATACATATAGCATTTCAGATTATATATTTTCAAATAAAAATTCAGAAATGTTTTTAAATTTGGAAGAATTAAAAACTACTATTACATCTATAATTGATAATCTACCATCAATTATCGTTAAAAGATTTGATGAAACCGGTTGGACATTACATATTACAAATACGAAAGAATTAGAAAAAATCTATAATTTAGATTACAAAATTGAAGGTATTACTGATTTTGAACAAAAAATTATTTATATTTATGCAAGAAAAGATTATATTTATTCTGCAATAATGCATGAATTTGGACATTTTATTGATTGGTATTTAGGATATATTTCTTTTGATATTCGATGGGATAATATATTTAATACATATAAAGAAACTATGACTAAAGATTATATGAAGAAAATTAAATTTTCTTCTATATTTTCAGATTTAATTGAAAATAATTTATTAAATAGTGATATTGCCACTTCTGAAGCTTTCTCAGATATAATGAGCATATATTTAGCACAATCAAATACTGCTATTCCTAATGAATATAAATTAACAAAAAATGACATATCATATTTTGATGATTTATTTATATATATGGAACGATGTTTATTGTGCTTGGAATATCAAAATTCACCAATCTCTAATTTAACTCTTTATAATTATGGATAAGTGAAATATTTTTAATTTTTATGACAAATTTTGATAAATTTTACACAGTTTTTATACATATATAGATAGAAAATTTAGAAAGGATAAATGATGAAAGATGAAAGTTAAAATTCCTAAAGGTTTTATAGAAACTAGAAAGAAATTACCTATGTATGGAAAAAATATAATTATATTTTTAAGAAATGGTGAATCTTATAGGGCAATGAGGGTAGAGACGGCTTTAGCAGAGCAAGGGTACTGTTATGAAGATATAAATATGCATGACCATGACGCTGAAAATGTAATTGCTTGGAAAGATGGCAGGTAGAAAAGATGATAACTAATGAAGAACGAAAAAAATATTGTGAAAATTGTGAAGTAGGGGGCGTGGGATGTTTTTATAAAAAAGAATGTCCTATACCTGCAAGTAAAAATACAAGTGTAGATTACTCAAGAGAATATCAAGCATTTAAGGAGTATTTAGTTAGAATTGTAAATCAAAATGATAAGTCAAATTTAACCGATGACCAAAAATTAGATAGAACTATTTTTATGCTTGAAAGTAAAATAAAAAGACTACGCAATTCAAAAATAATTAAGTAAAGAGATAATTATTATGGAATGGATTAAGTGTGAACCCGGAAAAATGCCGGAAGATTTTGATACAAAAAATAGAAAAGTTATCAATGTATTAGTTACTACAAATACCAGTAAGGTTACAAAAGTTCAAAGATTACAAGATATTGATGGAAAATGGTACTGGGGAAGAATTTTAGGTGGTATGAGAGCTTGGATGCCATTACCTGAACCATATAAAGAATAAAATTGAACTTTTTAAATATAAAATTGAACTTTTTTTTAAAAATGGAGATAAATAAATTGAACTTAAACATTGATATTTCGGATATTGAGCATAAAATTTTGAACTTAAAAACAGAATATGAGGATTTTTTATATGTTCCTTATGGAAAATCCTTGGAATTTGGAGATAAAGCATTAAATGAGGAAGAGTATAATGAAAATATTGAGACATTTCTAAATGAATTTAGAGAAGCTGCTAAAAATCCAAATAAGATAATAGATGATTTTCCTAAGAAGAAGAATGGTACTTTTAATAGAAAAAATGTTGTATATTTAGCTGAGTGTAAAAATTGTGTAGCTATACATGAATGGCATAATACATGGATTTATTATGCGGTTAAGGTTAAAGCTAGAAATGATACTATTTTAGATGTTACGTTTGAGAAAATTACAGATACTCCTTGTTAGACTATTTTTTAAAATATTTTACACATATTATTATATAAATATAAAACAAGGAGAAAAATATATGATAAGAACATTTGAAAATTTAATTGATGCATTAGAAACCGATACTATTGATAATATTATACAGCAGAATACATGGTTAGATGTTGATGTAAATGGAAAAGAAGTCTATGATGACGATAGACTAACTAAATTTCTTGACTGGCTTGGAGCTGAAATAACGGATTATTGTGGGGGATATGCTTTAATAAAAACTCTTAATGATAATTTTTATGAAGTTCCTTATGAAGAAAGACCTAATAGATTTGAAGCTGAATTACCAAATGAATTAGTTTTAACCTTTGATAAGGATAGAATTTTGGATGTTTCTGAGTATTATGCCGTAAATGAATTAGAGCAAACTGAATAATATTATTTGTATTTTCCCCTCTTAGGGCTTAGGATTGCTTTTTTGCAATCCTTTTTTTTGAATATTTATTATTTTTGTGACAAAATTATATATACTTTGTCATAGTTTTGAACATATATATATATATATGAAAGAGAAATTAGCGAAATGTTTGAATCACTTAATAGAATGGAGGAATTGTTATGAGAGTAAATAACAGAGCAGTGGAAACGCTTACCTTTTATCAATGGTTAAATCAATATGAACTTACTCAAAAAAAGGAATATAAAACTTTTCAGAAAGAAGTTCAGGAAAATTTAAGAAGAGAATATGAAATGTGGTTAGAAGGAAAATCACAATATAACAGTTATGACTGATGAAACGATGATTTACTGTGAAAAGTGAGGTATATAAAATGAAAAGCTATGAACAATTAAAAAATATCCAAAATCAACTTACATCATTATCAGATAGTCTTGAGAATATGTATGGTGCAATGAGGAATGAATGTATGAGAGAATGGAGACTTAGAATATGACAAGAGAAAAAGCCACGAGAATTGTAAATGGATTTTTTAATGATATGAATCCTACTTTATGGAACGGAGAAGGTAATAAACCCGAAAGCTTTGATGAACGACCTTGGCAATGCAAAATAGTTGATGGTATAAATCTTGAAATTACTTTTGCTTATGATGAAGAAGATG
>OGKG01004534.1_pt1 | contig 11598 bp, 15 predicted proteins | sample 1572201 | NCBI WGS metagenome assembly OGKG01 (sample SAMEA2582146, study PRJEB24529) | metagenome | biome: Human gut stool | place: China | collected 2011 | reverse complement strand
GCTTGATTTCCAGACGCTTTGTCTTCCGGAGTCCAGACACGTACTCAAACCATCGGTTCCTGCTCCCGACCTGCTGGATGCTGTCATAGATCTGACCGTAACGGGTATCCCCATCAAACACAATCTCCGTGTCATATGGCAGGAACCCGCCCTGGATCCAGCCCAGCTTGGCGCTGGAATACTGCACATTGATTGCATCATCATTGGCATTTTCCACATCTGCCAGATAACGGACCAGAAACTTTGCATTTTCACTGGTCACGGAGATACCGCGGCCAGACAGCGCCACAATCTTATTGGCTGATGTCACCATAGTCTTCGGAACAATGATCTCATTCCACCGCCTGTTTCTCTTATATGCCAGCTTGATCCGCTCCTCGCCGGTCTCCAGGTTCTTCATCCGCTCCACCGGAAGAATTGGATGATAACAGGCTACAATATCCAGGATCCCGCTGTTTGGGTTATACAGATAGATTCCTTCGTCTGATGCCTGCCAGGACTTGCACTGCATACGATAATAAGGACCTGTGAAATTTGTCCAGTTCTCAACCAGGCATGCATGTCGGCTACTCTTCTTTTTCGTCTCTTTTTCTACCCGCTTATATGCGTTCAGAAGCGTCCGGAACTTTGTCTTAACACCCAGCTCTTCTGCCCGCTCTTCCAGTGAAATCATAAGCTTGGCTTTATATATCTCATCCTCCTGGTCAAACAGCTCTGTGAAGATCTGTTCGTCCAGGATACTTGTTTTCGTTAATTGATTTAATGGCTCCATAGTCCATCCTCTTCCTGCATATAGTCGAATAGGGCAAGCTGCCGGAGCATCTCATTCTGAGCCTCGCACCACTCATCACTGAACGGTTCCAGTTTAGGGATCTCCTCTCTGAGCCGCCCTATGGCCTCCAGATTATCTTTTACTTTTTTCCAGGCTGCCGCCCTGCGCTTAGCTTCCATCTCCCCCGCTTTCTGTGCATGATAGATCTTCATGCGGGCGGCTACTGTGGATTTCTCATAGTTTCCACCCAGAAGCTGGAATGCTTCTTTGAAAGTCAGGTTATCCATCTTCTGGACAAACGTGAAAATATCCCCATGAGCTCCACAGGCAAAACAATAAAAATCACTCTTATAAACTTTCAGACTCGGAGTACGGTCACCAGTGTGAAACGGGCAGCTCGCGAAACTGCTCCGGTTCACATGGATTCCATACCGGTCCAGGATATCGCGCATGGAATATGTCTGCTTGATCTCTTCTACTGTCATATGCGCGTCCTCCGTTTTTTACATATTTCAATCCACACCCCGTGACGGAAGCGACTATTACATAAACGGCAGCTCCTCATCGATACCGTCCGGAATGTTCACGAATCCATCGTCACCGCCCAGCGGATGTGCCGGATCCGTTACTGCAGGAGTTGAAGCTGTCGGTGCCGGTCCTTCCGGAAGAAGCTTGTCCTCCGGAACCTCTGCATCTTTCAATCCATCAACACTACGGATCTGAATCAGTTTCGTGGCCATACGTTTCTCACCTGCTCCAGTAAGGAACTGCTCACGCCCGAAAATACCTCCGAAACGCTTACCTACCAGACTCTTCTCATTCCAGTCCCAACGGTATCCGTTATTGGATTTTTCAATAGAGCAGATCACTCCTTTAAAGAACGGATTGGCTACCTGGTTATCCTTGTCATGGGTAAACTGCTTATACACACCGCTCCATTTTGCGTCGGAGCTGCTTCTTTTCCGAGAATCAAATTGCTTCTGGTAGAATCCTTTCTGTTCTCCTTCTGCAATATCAAATCCTATTTTTAAATATTCTTTCCCTGCTTGTGTTTTTTCACAAACTACTTTTTTTATTAAGCATTTATATCCTCCTGCTGGTAAAGTTTCAAATTCTCCAAAGGCTTTTGCCTCATCATATCCTTGTGGTTTATTCATAATTATTTTCCTACCTTTCCTAATTCATAATATTCTCTTATAGTTGTATCAACTATTTTTAAATCGTTATCTATTTCCTTATCCTCGAACATTTCAAGCGGTGTTTTGCAAATATCACTTCCATCACTTTGTGTTTTAAAATAATGTTTATTATTTTCAGTCATACATCTTAGTGCTATAGTAAACATTCCCTCTATACATACTTTTTCATCTAGCAATTTGCCTATTGTTTTGGGTTTTATGTCTCCAAAATCGTTTTTATCTTCGTGCATAATAAAATACACTATTTTATCATCTGATAATTTGTTTTTTACAAATTCTATTAGTCCCCAAAAATGGTCTCCTATTTCATTGTATAAATTAAATACTCCATTTCCTCCACCTGTTGAACTATGTTTATTCATAAAATGATTTGTTATTAAGTATCCTGCATCATCTATAACTATTGACTTTTTCTCTGTATTAAATATTGCTTTTAATATAGTTTGATAATCATCTGTACATATTGTACTTTCAAATTTTTTCTTAAATGGTAATGGCTTTTTTAAAACATTTACTAATGCCAATTCTTTTTCATCAAAATTTCTTAAACTTGTTGATTTTCCACTACCACTTTTCCCGAATTAATAATACTGGTATTCCCATTATTTTTTTCCTCCTTTAACATTTTTAATATTTCTTTTAATTTTTCATCCTCATTTCTATTTTCCCATATAAATTTACATATATTTATAACTTTTCTATCAAACAAATCTATTTTCGATATTGCTTTTAATTCGAATTTAGTAAATTTTTTATTGCTTTCTGGTTTTCCAAAAATATAATTCATTGAATCTATTTCTTCTTGTTTATAAAGTCTCATAAGATCTCTTACTTTTTTCTTGTCTTTCATTTTATATTCAATATAATCATCATCTACTTGTATATTATTTTTTTGATAAATTTTTCTTATTTTATCTATTTTATTCGTAATGATTCACCTCTCTCTTCATAATGTGCAAACATTATGTTTTCTCCTGTATCTAATGCTTGTCTTATTTTTGTATTGTCAGGTTCTACTTTTAAGTATTTTTGAGGTATATTACTATAATCTTCATCCACCCACAATGGTGCTAGTCCACCATTTTTTTGTATTCCAAAACTAAATTTAGCTGTTTTAAATTTAGTTTTTCCTGTTTCTATCATAACTTCTTGTAATTTATCTTTTAGTAATTTTGCTCTATTTTCAAAACTTTTTTGTCTTGCTTCTAGTCTTAATTTCTCTTGTTTACAAATTTCTGCATCTCCTAAAAGTTCTTTAATTATTACTGCATAATTGTCTGCTTTTTCTTCAATTTCTCCTTCAATGCTTTCTAATGTATCTAATATACATTGTTCATCAATTTCTTCTTCATACAGCATACTTGCTATTTGTTTATAATTTTCTTTCAATTCATATAATTTGCTCATTTCTTGACCTTTCTACCATTTTGCTGTATAATAACAGTAAGATGGATTTATCTAAATTCTTATTTGCTATACATTTTCAATTGGTGTTGGGATGTATAGCATTTTTAATTCAGTATTAGTTCTTTCTAAAAGACTTCTTGCACTTCTTTCTTGTCGTTCAGTTTCTGAATTAAATAACAATTCTTTTGAATAATCTTGAATATTAAATATTTGCATTATTCTATATAAATCTTGCATATTATTTTTCTCCTTTCTATCTACCATTTTTCTTATCTTTTTCTAATGCTAATCCTATTGATATTCCACAAAATATTGCTAATGCTACGCTAAACATATTTATCACTTCCTTTCTATTAAAATCTTTTGTAACAATTGTAATGTTGTTTCTGCTTCAATTCTTTTCTTTTTTTCTTCTTCAAATAGTTCTATTGGAACAGAATCACTATCAGTTGCAATTTTATAATATCCACCTTTTGTCATAAAATGTTTTAATTGATTCGTTCTACATAATCTTTTAACTTCTTCGACTCCTATTCCGCTTTGTCTTGAATATTCTTCTGCAGAAATATATTGTGGTATGTTCATTATAATCACCTCCGTTATTTGGTTAATTTTTTTTAACATTTTATGTTAAAAAAATATAGTCCATAAAATTATAATTATTAGCAATACAAAATTTTATAATACCACCTATTACTTTTTTCCCAGCATTCTTCCCATTTTTTTTTAAAATAATATTTAACTGATATTTACTAATACCTATATTTCTAGCCATTTCTGTTTGATTTCCGTTGAATTTTTCTTTTAATAATGCGGTAAATGATTTCATATTAATTTCCATATTTCCACCTCTTTTCTCGGTTAATTTTTTCTAACCATTCGTATTATATATAAAAAAAAATAATAAGTCAATACTTTTGGTAAATTTTTTTTAACTTTTTTTGTTGACTTTTTTTAACCATTGATATATACTATATTTGGAGGTATTTTTTTATGTTTGATAAAAATAAATTTGCACAAATTTTAAAAAAAATAAATGAGACTTATGATAGTCAAAGAGATTTTTCAAAAAAATCAGAAATAAATAGAACATATTTATCTCAGTATATGAATATGAAATTAGATGACCCGCCAAAACCAAAAATATTAGAGAAATTAGCCAACGCATCTAATAACATTATAAATTATGAAGAATTAATGAAAGTTTGTGGTTATATTAAAGGTGATGATAATGATAATATTCTAAAATTATATACTTTATTAGACAATTTAGAAAATTATTACACTAATAACAACATCAGCTTAACGCAAAAAGAATACGAAGTAGAGGATGCATTATTTGAACAATTTTTAAAGACGACTTTTTCTCGTAGAGTTTCTGAAAAAGAAATTGAATCTTCTTTAAATGATATCGATTACATATCAGAAAGATCAAAGCAAAAAATAAAAAAAAATTTAATAAATACATTAGATTATTTTTGGCAAAAGCATAAAATAGAATCAGCAATTAAAACATATAAGTATTCTTCTACTAATAATTATCAAAGCAGAGATAAAAAAAGAACTATTGAATACTCTAAGTTATTTAACATCCCCCTTCTAGGAAAAATAGCAGCAGGACAACCACTATTAGCTGAAGAATATTTAGAAGGATACTTACCAATAGATCCTAATATATATGGTATGACAACACCTGACGATTATTTTTACTTAAAAGTGTCTGGCGAAAGTATGAATTTAAAAATTCATAATGGTGATTATGCTTTAATTCATAAACAAGATTATGCTGATGATGGTGATATAATTGTAGCTATTGTTAATGGAGATGATGAAGCAACCCTAAAAAAATATAAACATATTAATGAAAGTACAATCGCACTTGAACCTATGTCTACATTTCCTATGGAACCAATATATATTAATTTAAAAGATACTAATTTTAAAATCATAGGAAAAGCAATAGGTAAATTTGGAAAATTTTAAACTAAAGATAAGTAGAAATACTTATCTTATTTTGTAGGAGGGAAAAATGGCAAAAAGAACAAATTTTGAATCTAATGGAAAAGAATATTTTAGAATAACCAAAACGATAGGTCACAAAGCTGATGGAACACCTATAAGAAAACAATTCTATGGTACAGGGAAAAAAGAAGCTGAAGAAAAAGCTGAAGAATATATAAATAAAATTAAAAGCGGAATGTCTTTAGACTTTGAAAATGTTACTATTGATGAATTAATATATAAATGGCTATTTCAAATAAAGAAAAACGAAGTAAAATCATCATCTTTTCAGTCATATGAAGGGACATATAGAAATTACGTTAAAGATTCAGACATATCTGGATTAAAAGTATACAATACAAAATCTATTCAAATACAAGAATATTACAATAAATTAGGCAAAAACAAAACATATTCTCAAATAAACAAATTGAACAAATTGCTAAAACAATTCTTTTCTTATGCAGAGCGTGAAGGTTTTATATTAAGAAATCCTTGCAACAATATAACTATTCCAAATAAAAGTGTGAAAAAAAGTGTTAAAGCTGAAATTGAATATTTTAACGAAGATGAAATAAAACAATTAAAAAAAGCATTTTCAGGTCATAAATTTGAAACCTTAATACTTACTGCTCTTGGAACTGGATTAAGACAAGGTGAATTACTCGCATTAAAATGGGAAAATGTTAATCTTAATAAAAAATATTTAGAAGTAAAAGAAACTGTCAAAAAAGTTTATGTTTTTGATGATAAAGGAAATAAACAATTAGAAACTATATACAATACTCCTAAAACGAAAAATTCAATTCGTAGAGTTGATTTGCCAGATAAGATAGTAAATATGTTATCAAATATGAAAAAAGAGTCAGAATTTGTTTTTAGTGATAATGGTGAACCTATTTCTGCAAAGACTTTATTTGGAAACTGGAAAAAAGTATTAAGTAATAGTAAAATACCCTATAAAAAATTTCATAGTTTAAGGCATACTTACGCAACTATGCTTTTATCTCATGGTGTAGATTTAAAAACAGTACAAGACTTAATGGGACATTCAGACATTACTATTACACAGATATATTTACATGTATTGCCTAAAACAAAAATTGATGCTGTTAATAGAATAAATAACCTCTTATAAGAAAACTAAAGTGTTAAAATAGTGTTAATTATAAAAATAGAGTATCAATGTTATTTATTGTAATCATTGATACTCTAAGTTTCTATATTTTTGGTGACCCCTACGGGAATCGAACCCATGATTCCACCTTGAGAGGGTGGCGTCTTAACCGCTTGACCAAGGGGCCTTGTTGGTACTGTTTATTTATACCATTTTTTTTATGTTTAGTCAAGCAATTTTTATAATTTTACTTTGAAATTTCATCTTCATTATTACCATATTGTTGCTGATTTTGATTTATGTTTCGATTATACGAATTATATTTTTCTTCATCTTCTTTTGTCATTGTACTTTGGAAATTATTTATATTATTTTCATATCTAAATTGTTCATATTGATTCATAGAATTTTGAGTATCTGTGTGTTGTCCATCTGTTAACATTTTTGTTTTGTTTCTAGAAAAAATATTTTTTATTTTGTTTATAGTATTATTAATTTTTTCTTTTCTTTCCGTTTTTTTAATATATTTATTTACATTTTTTTCTACTGGTTTTATTAATTCATCTATTTTTTTATCATCCATAAACAAAAAATTTTCATATAGATTTTCAAATACATTACCTTTTCCAAAATAATTCAAAAAATCCTGCATAAATTGAACATCATTACCTATATACATTTGCATAAATGTATTAGGATTTTTTGTATATTTCATCATTATAGGTTCTAATTTCTGAAATAATTTGTGACCTTGTATATAATTTCTTGGAGTTTCACCGCTAATTTTTGCTGTTAAATAATCTGTCATTCCTTCATTTATCTGATTTGCAAATTTTAAACTTCCATCTCCCATTATTCCATTTACAATTCTATGTCCTTGTTCATCAAATTCACTAGAAAGTGTATGCAATATTTCATGAATAACTGTATGTGGTGTTGCATCTGGTCCTAAATAACTAATACCAGATCTATTAAATCCTTCTAGCCTTCCTCCATTATAATCATTTCTTCCATAAACTTTTAAAAATTCTTCTTTATTTTCATATACATATATATTTTGAAAGGCTTGTTCAATTTCTTCTGGTCTAACATATAACATTATTTCAGAATTATATATTTTATATTTAGCATCTTGAATTATGTTATAACTCATTATTCTTTTCTCCTAATTCTAATATTTCTTTTAATCTCTTATTTTGTTTTGTTAAATATAAAAAGCCGATTAATGCTTCAAATGCTGTTGAATACATATATTCCTGAACATTAGCATTTTTTGGTAAATGATGATTTTCTGCATTTCTTCCTCTTCTAACAATTTCTTGTTCTTTTTCTGTTAAATCATCATATATTCTTTTCAAAGTCTCTGCCTGTGCCTTAGCCTTTACATGTTTTATTGCTTCTATATGCAATGCGTGTGGTTTCAATTTTGTTTCATTTACTAGTTTTGTTCTTATGTATAATTCATAAACACAATCACCTACATATGCCCATGTAAGTGGTGGCATTAAATTTACTTCTGTTTCATCTTTTTTTAATTCGATAAATTCTTCCACTTTTTCCTCCTTATGTTTATTGTCTTTTTGGTTTCTCTATTGTTATTTTTCCTAATTGACCATTTTTAAATTCATCTAATAATATTCTTGCTGTTTTTTCTTCATCTATTTTTCCACCAGACATTACACATCCTCTTTTTTTTCCTATTTCTAGCATTATTTCATATATATTATAATTTTCAGGTTGTTCTTGTGCTAATTTTTCTTCTACAAAACTTTCTTCTAATTTATATCTTTCACATAGATTTTTTCTATAATTTTCTAATAAAAATTTTGTTAGTTGATATGCTATTTCTATTTTGTCTAATATTTCTTCTTTTATTGTTCCTGTAAAGCATAAATTTAATGCAACTTCTTCACTTTCAAATTTTGGCCATAATACTCCTGGGGTATCTAATAATTCTATTTTATCGTTTATACGTATCCATTGTTTTTGTTTTGTTACTCCTGGTTTGTTTCCAACACCAGCTGATGTTCTTTTGGCTATTCTATTTATGAATGATGATTTTCCTACATTAGGTATTCCTAGTATCATTGCTCTTATTTTTCTTCCTGTTCTTCCTTTTTGTGCATGTTGTTCTAAGTCTACTTGCATTATTTTTTCTACTTCTTTTATGAAATTGTCTATTCCTTTTCCTGAGTTTGAGTCTACTAATACTGCTGGTATATTTTTACTTTTAAAGTATTCCACCCATAGTTTGTTTTGTTTTTCATCTGATAGGTCACATTTGTTTAATACTATTATTTTCTTTTTGTTTTTTGTTATTTCTGCTATGTTTGGATTTTGACTTGATATTGGTATTCTTGAGTCTAATAGTTCTATTACTACATCTATTAATTTCATGTCTTCTATTATTTGTCTTTTTGTTTTTGCCATATGGCCTGGGTACCAGTTGATATTTGTCTTAGAAAACTCCTCTTGATTTTTATTATTATCTTTCATATTTTTTCACCTACCTAATCTTAACCTATTAAAGTATTCTTGTGCTTTTAAATAAAATAAAAATTTCATTTAAAAGCACAATACATTATTTAAATTGATTTTTATTTTCATTCTCTTTTAAATAAATTTCCGACTCTTCCATTAATAAATCAAAATCTGATTTATATAATTTATCTTGTTTTATTCTGTATTTTTCAAATTCTGTTAATGCCTTATCACAAGCAATTTCATGAGATATTCTACCAGCATCTTTAAGTACATCTAAATCATCTGCTAGTAAAAATTTATCAATTCTAGTTGCCCAGTCTTCCATTGTCATAGGGATATGTCTTTTTGCTCTATTTTCTGCTAAATCTAAAAATGCTGATACTATAAGTTCTAAACTTTCTAATTCTTCTTTACTTAAATAATTTTTAGCTATTACTACATCGGTTTCTAATATTTTTCCATTAGGAGAATTTTTCCAAGATGTAAGTCCCATATGTTCTTTTTCTGAATTTGCTCTATTATATATTATTTCTGCTGCGGTTTGATGAGAAACTGCATAGTGCATTTTATTTTGCACTTTTTTAAAAAACTTAATAGTTGTAGGAGATTTTTTATCATAATCTACACTAGTAGCATATATATCAGTTACTTTTTGATAAAATCTTCTTTCAGATAATCTTATTTCTCTTATTTCAGCAAGCAGTGAATCATAATAATCTTCATCAAAGAAAGCACCATTTGCCATTCTTTTTTTATCTATTATGTAGCCTTTCTTAGAAAATTCTTTTAATATATAAGTTGCCCATCTTCTAAATTGTATAGCTCTATCCGAATTAACTTTGTAACCAATAGAAATTACCATATCTAAATTATAATACTGTACATTTCTTTTTACTTCTCTGTTGCCTTCATTTTGAACTAGTAAGAATTTCTTACTAGTTGAATTTTGTTCTAATTCATAGCTATCATATATATCATTAATATGCATAGTAACATTATTTCTAGTTGTATTAAATAATTCACCTATTGATTTTTGGGTTAGCCATAAATCGCCCTCTTCAAATCTGACTTGAATTCCTTTATCATGAGTTTGTCTCTCAAAAATTAAGAACTCAGCACTGCTACTTCTTATAATTAAATCTTTTGCCAATTTTATCATCTCCTTTATCTAATATATTAGTTTTTGATAATTTCACACTTACCAGTTGATATTTGTTATATTTTATTTCATTTTTTACATTGTTCTATAATTATTCTTATCTGCTCTATCATCTAATTTTCTATCAAACTCTTCGTTTTGATAAAACCAATCTGTTTTTTTATCTTTTGGATTTAATTTTCTGTTTTTATCTAATAACAAATCAATTAAAACTGCTAATGGTAAAATAATTCCAAGCATAGAAATTATTAATCCAGTATTTTCAGCCATTGATAATGAACCATTTGTTGATAATGTATTCAATTTTGCTGTTACATCGCCACCAAAATAAATTCCATATAAAGCAAGATATAATAAACCACCTGTTAATTTTCTTTTTACTACTAATACTACACATACTAAAAATGCAAATAATAATATTATTTCAAATGTTGAATTTATTGGTGTTATTCCTATAAAATCTTTTCCTAATTCTGCTGATAGTGCAATTATTATTCTTAATACCCAATACATAACCATAAACATTACTAATAAATATGTTGATAATTTTTTCATTTCAAATTCCATTCCTTTCTTTTTCAATCTAAAGACACATTTGGTTATTAGAATTTATAATTTTCTCAAACTATTTTTCTATTAACATTGTTTTTCAATTTTCTTAATAAGCAAAAAGGCGGATTAGTATCCGCCCTATTCTTGCTAATAAAATTAATCTACAAAATCAAAATCATCTTTAAATTTTTCTTTGAATATTTCAAATACTTTGTTTAATGTTTCTTCATCTTCTACACTTACATAAGATTCTTCATCAGATTCTTCGTCTGTGTCTTCTACTTTTAGTATTACTACTTCTCCTTCATCTTCTTCTCCTTCTGCTGTAACATTATGTTCATAGATTTTGAACGTGTGAGGAAAATGATCTGCACTCCACACAATAGAATCGTAATAGTTTGTAAACTTAGGAAAACCTGTAGGCATATAATGACCGTTTATGTCCGTTATTCGAAATGTTATCAAATCGAGGGGTGATGGCAACAGACTTTCAATATGCATCAAGGGAGTAAATTCTGCCATAATCATCTTGAACTTAGCTTCTTCCGGCAAAGCCTCCGGTTCTGGGTCTGGTTGTCCATTATCTTTAAAGATTCTGGATAAACAGATGGTTGTATAAGCTGTTCTTTCCCCGTCATTTGCCGAAATCCGAATCTCTTCGTATGCATCCGGAGCATCCGAAACAGACGGAGGGAAATGGATTTTCACTTGATTGGCTTCTATCCTAAGCGTTGCCCATCCGCAATCGTATGTATAAGAATTACCTGAGATGGGATTAAGTGCATTGGAGGTTTCACAAGTCATTATTATATTGCCTTCCTTGCTGTTTGCCTTGAAAGAATACTTAGGGGGATCTTCTGTACTGGAATCCAAGAACTTGACATTGTCGGGCGTAAGGATTTCATAC
>OGKG01004531.1_pt1 | contig 11601 bp, 14 predicted proteins | sample 1572201 | NCBI WGS metagenome assembly OGKG01 (sample SAMEA2582146, study PRJEB24529) | metagenome | biome: Human gut stool | place: China | collected 2011 | reverse complement strand
ACGGGTGTGGGGCGGACCAAGCCTACAGCAAGGCGATCCCTCAGTCAGCCCGGGGGCTGACAGCTCCCTTTACGCAAGGGAGCCTGCCCCTCTTCCGCCGCTGCGGCGGCACCTTCCCCCAGGGGAAGGTAAGGAAGCCCCCGCCGGAGGAAGCCTTCCCCCACGGGGAAGGTGGCACGGCCAGAGGCCGTGACGGATGAGGGGAAACCCACGAAAAGTCAAAAACAGGCCACGTTGAACGGAAGCGTTTTCCATTCAACATGGCCTGTTTCGTTGTTTTGGCGCGGCACCCCTCATCCGGCCCGGGCTGCGCCCGGTCCACCTTCCCCGTGGGGGAAGGCGACCTCCGGCGGGGGAGGTGGATGGAGGTTCTGCGTATATACGCGCCGGTTCCGCCCGGGAGGTTGCACCCCTCATCCGTCAGGGCCGTAGGCCCTGCCACCTTCCCCGTGGGGGAAGGCTGCCTCCGGCGGGGGAACTTAAAAATACAGCTCTGCCGCCAGATTTCCGTGTGGACGTAGCAGCAGACGGCTTTTTTCCTCAGGATTCCGGGTTCTCGTATCTCGGGTCGTTCAGGAACCCTTCCCCGTAAACCTCCTTTGTTTCGGAGGCAATGACAAAGGCCGCCCGATCCCATTTGTCGATAATGTTCTTTACGGAATAGAATTGCTTGCGGTCAACCACGCACATCAGCATTTCCGTATCCTTGCGGCTGTAACCGCCCACGCTCTTGAAGAAGGTGGTTCCGCGACCCAACTGGGACATGATGTCATCCGCGATCTGCTGGTTATGCTTTGAGGATACCATTACCATGGTTCCCTTGTTCATACCGTAGAGAATTGCGTCGATGGTCTGGGTGGTGCACATCATGGAGATAATGCCGTACAGCGCATCCTCCAGTCCTCCGAATACGGGGATAGACAGGCCGATGACGATGAGATCGATGACCATAATGGCATAGCCGGTCTGCATCCAGGGGAAGGCTTTTTGCAGCAGCTTTGCCAGAATGTCGCCGCCGCCGCTGGTGGAGCCGCGCTGGAAGAACATTGCCATGCCGGCACCCACCAGAATGCCGCCTACGGCAGAGCTGATCAAGCGATCCCCCACATACTGGGGAAGCAGCGGCGGGGCGATGTAGTCCAGGCAAACGGTGATCCACACAACCGTGCGGATGGTGCGCCAGGTCATCTTCCGATTCAGCAGGAAATAGGACGCGATCAAAAGCGGTACGTTTATCAGCAGCGTCAGGGTACCAACCGGCAGCCCGGAAAGATGGTTGATCAGCAGAGCGATACCGGAAGCCCCGCCGGGGGCGATTTTACAGGGCTCAATAAAGCACCACACGCCCACCGCGTGGAGCATGGCTCCCACAATATCATACAGCCAATCCATGAAAACACGATGCTTTCTGCTCCAACTCATTGAAATTTCTCCTCTTCACAGCATTGGATTATTCATATATACGGCGATATTATACAAGAATCCCCTGTGAAAGGCAAGTCAGAAAAAATGAATTGCTTTTTTCCTAGTTCTCTTGTATACTTTTTGTGAACAAAGGTCACAACGGTTTGACCAAATAAACAAAAGGAGCTGGAAACCATGTCTCAAAAATCCCCACTGCTGGCAAAGAAGAAGGGCTTCACCATGCCCCATACCTTTGTCATCCTCCTGGTCATCATCCTGTTCGCGGCTGCCCTGACCTGGATCATCCCCAGCGGCGAGTACGCCCGCGTAGAAGACCCTGTGTCCGGCAAGAAAGTTGTTGATGCCTCCACCTTCAACTACGTTGAGAACGTCCATGTGAACATTCAGGATATTCCCATGTTGATCATCAAGGCTTTCTCCGCCAACGCGGACCTCATCATGCTGATCCTGCTCAGCGGCGGCGCTATCCACATGCTCACCGCCTCCGGTGCGCTGCAGGCTCTGATTGCCACCATCGTTCGCAAATTCAGCAATCGGGTGGAGGTGTTCATCCCCCTGCTGATGCTGGTATTCGCTTTGATCTGCACCACCCAGGGTGTCAATACCTTTATCGGATTCGCGCCGATCACGGTCATGCTGGCTATGAGCCTTGGACTTGACTCCATCGTTGGCGTTGGCATCATCCTGCTGGGCGGCGCCATTGGCTTTTCCACCGGCACCTTGAACGTCAGCACCACCCTGATTGCACAGAAGATTGCGGAGCTGCCCAACTACTCCGGTATCGGCTACCGCTGGGTCTGCTTCGTCGTGTACTACATCGTTACCTGCCTGTGTCTGGTTCGCTATGCCAAGAAGATCCAGAAGAACCCCGAACTGAGCCCCATGTACGATCTGGACCAGAACAGTGAGTTCAAGAATGCCAGCCTGGACGAGTTCGGCACTCTGGATACCCGGAAGATCCTGAGCATTCTGGCTCTGGTGGTGGCTCTGATTGCCATTGTCTACGGCTGCATCAAGCTGGACTGGGACTTCGCTGAGCAGAGCGCTGTGTTCCTGGTTCTGGCGGTTGCCGTTGGCCTGATCGCCGGCTTCGACGCGAACAAGATCTGCGCCGAGTTCATGAACGGCACCAAGAAGATGCTGACCGCTGCCTTCATCATCATGTTTGCCCGGGCCATCGGCAGCGTGCTGTCCGCCGGCAAGATCACCGACACCATCGTGCATTCCATGGCTGTGGTGCTGACCGGTCTGCCCGCTGCCCTGCTGGGCGTTGGCATGCTGGTGGCCAACACCCTGATCAATGTGGTTCTGACCTCCGGCTCCGGCCAGGCTGCCGCTGTGATGCCCATCATGATCCCCTTGTCCGACCTGCTGGGTGTTACCCGCCAGACCTGCATCCTGAGCTTCAACTTCGGCGACGGCTTCTGCAACTACGTTCTGCCCACCTCCACCGCTCTGATGGGCATTCTGGGCGCTGCCAACGTGCCCTATGACCGCTGGATGCGTTTCATGTGGAAGATGTTTGCGATCTGGCTGGGGATTGGCGCTGTGCTGGTGGTGATCGCGCAGCTCATCCAGTACGGCCCCATGTAAGAGGAAACTGCCATGAAGAACAAGCTGAAACAGTTGATCCTGGAGCAGTCCGAGAAGCTTCTGGAAATGGCTGACCGCATTTTCGACAATCCTGAGTACGACGGCGAGGAAGTATTCGCCTCCGGGCTCCTGGAAGACTATCTGGAGCGTAACGGCTTTCAGGTGGAGCGGGGACTGGGCAGCTGGGATACCGCCTTCCGTGCCGTGTGGCGCAATGGCGAGGGCGGTCCCCGGATCGGCCTGCTGTGCGAATACGACGCACTGAGGAAGCTGGGCCACGGCTGCGGACACCATATGCAGGGACCCGCCATCTGCGGCACCGCCGTGGCGCTGAAAAACGCGGGCATTCAGGAGCCTTTTGAGCTGATCGTCTACGGTACTCCCGCCGAGGAAACCCGGGGGGCGAAGATCACCCTATGGGAGGACGGCTACTTCCGGGATATCGATGTGGCGCTCATGATGCACGGCGGCCCCGACACCTGCGTGGATGAAAAGAGCATGGCGCTGTCCAACTACACCGTTACCTTCCACGGAAAGGGTGCCCATGCCGCGTTGGCTCCCGAGCAGGGCCGCAGCGCGCTGGATGCTCTGCTGCTGAGCTTCAGTGCCATTGAGTTCCTGCGGGAACATGTTCGTGAAGATACCAGAATGCACTATACCGTGGCGGAGCTTCCCGGCCCTGCCAACGTAGTTCCGAATCGCGCTGTCGGCAGCTTCAGTCTGCGCAGCTATTCCAGGGATGTGCTCAACGGGGTTTGCCAGCGCTTCGAGGGGATTATTCAGGGTGCGGCTCTGATGGCGGATGTAACCTATGAAATCAGGAAGGATAAGGATCTCGACAACAAGGTGCCCTGCTATCTCCTGAATGAGATCATCATGGAGAACGCCGCGTTCTTCCAGGCTCCCGGCATTGCGCCTCCCCGGAAAAAGACCGGAAGCACAGACTTCGGAAACATTACCAACCACATTCCCGGAAGCTGTATCCGGATCCAGTTTGTTCCCAAGGGAACCTCCAGTCATTCTCAGGAATTTGTAGATGCCGGTAAAAGCCAGCAGGCGCATAACGCGGTTCTGATATCCGCTCAGATCCTTGCGGGAACAGCCCTCGATTTGATTACCGGCGAGGGCATGATCGACCGCCTCTGGCAGGATTTTGAAGAGGCAAAGAAGAACGCCTGAGTGGGACCCCCTTTCTTTCGGGACTGCAGAAGCCCCAAGCACCCCAGCCACGTTTGATGGCTGGGGTGCTTTTTTGGGGGAAAGGCGGCCTAAGTGGGATTTTTGCTGTTAAAGCGGTGGCAAACCGGATGCGTAATCATTCAACGATTTTTTGTGTTGCATTTTGTGCCACTTTCGTATATACTATAGAGGGATGGGAGAAGATATAGATGATCTTTGAATGGGACGATAGCAAAGAACAGATCAATATTATCAAACACGGTATTGATTTCAGCACTGCAGCGCATGTTTTCCACGATGAAAACCGAATAGAATTTTTTGATGAAGCACACTCTGAATACGAAGATAGATATATCACCATCGGCCAGATTAATGGTATCGCCATCATCGTCATGGTCGTATATACAGAACGTAAAGATGCGATCAGACTCATTTCAGCCCGAAAAGCTACCAATCAGGAAAGGAGAATGTACTATGATTGTCCGTAAAGAAATTGATCCTACACAGTCTTTGACTCCTTCTCAGGTAGAGATGCTGCACAATCTGGAATCAAGACCTATTTCTCCGGATGAAGATTGTCCCGAACTTACCATGGAGCAGTTGACCCAGTTCAGAAGAATCTCTGCCGCAAACAGAGAAGAACGCTGTAAACAAACGGTTACTCTGCGGCTCTCTCCTCAAGCCCTCAGACGGGCAAAGGCCCTCGGCAAGGGATATACTTCCGTTCTCAGTCGGATCCTAGAAAGTGCCCTTGAAAACCCAGATATTATAAGGCACCATCTTTGATGATGAAACCACCTCTGCATACATTCATAACGAAACAGGCCACGTTGGATGGAAAACGCTTCCGTTCAACGTGGCCTGTTTTTGACTTTTCGGTTGTTTTCCCTCATCCGTCACGGCCTCTGGCCGTGCCACCTTCCCCGTGGGGGAAGGCTGCCTCCGGCGGGGGAGGAGGACGGAGGTTCTGCGTATATACGCACCGGTTCCGCCCGGTAGGCTGCGGGCGGATGTGGGCATCCGCCCCTACGCGAGGGAGAGGGCAGAGGCGGGGGAACTTAAAAATACAGCTCGGCCGCCAGATTTCCGTGGACGTAGTAGCAGACGGCTTTTTTCATGAAGGGCTCGGTGACGCCGAAGTAGTCGGCCAGGTCCCAGAGCTCGGTGTGGCCCTGGGCGATGGCATCGTCGAGACGGTCTACGGGGATCAGGGCCTGGATGGCCCATTTGTCCGCCTGGTTTTCGTGGCGCTGACGGCAGTCGATGGCGGCATAGATGTTGTAAAAGCTGCCGGTGATGCAGTGGCCCAGCTCGTGGCCCAGGTGCATCCGCTCCTGAATGCCGCCGTCCAGGACGCTCCGGTCCATGCCGATGGCGCAGGCCCCGTTGGGCTCCATAATGGACATGGAGCCGTTTTCCGGCAGGGGGAAGGGGAGAACGGCGATATTCTGCTGGGACGCCAGGCGGTACAGTTCCGGTACCTGTGTCATGGCATACAGTTCCTTTGTTTTGGAGAATTTTTTAGCCTTCCTCAGTGGGCCGCTTTGTCTGCTTGGCTTCCTCCCGCTGGCGGACGTAGGCGGCAAAGGACAGGACCTCTTTGTACATTTCCTCGGTGATGTTGCCGCTGCCGCCGAAGAGGGCAAACTTGATGTCCTCCCGGGTGGGCCTGGGCCGGTCCGGGTCCTCCTCTTCGGTGCCCAGAAGCTCGGATATGGAAACGTCGAAGTATTTGCACAGCTTCAGGGCGACACTGCTGGAGGGTTTGGCGTTGGGGTCCTGCTTCCATTTGGTAACCGTGGATTTGCTGAAACCGGCGTCGATCGCGGCCTTGGAAGTGCTGACACCCTTTTCTTTGCACAGTGCCAGGAAACGCTCATAGAACATAAAGAACACCCTTTCATCTTGCCGGCCGGGAGTGGAACCGGCGCCGCCAAAGAGAATTGAAAAAAGTCAACCATCGGACTTGACAAGTTGAAAAAAGTGTACTATAATGCAGCCGTGGTTGAAAAAAGTGAACTACTCAAGAGGCCGGAAGAGGAAGCGGAAGACCGGCCAATGGAATCAGATATCTGTCCATATACTATCACATATGTTTCCATTTTTCAACTATCGGACGTCATATTTTTTTCCGCAAAAACAGGATAGCATAGTATGTGTACATTAAAAAGGACAGATAAAGGGAAAGAAAAGGAGGAGAAAAATATGGAGGAGCCCTGGCTCCGGGAGCAAGAGGAGCAGATGAAATATCAATATTTTTTGAACGAAAAGCCGGTATGTTTCCGCTGTGGCCGGACAATTCTGGACTTTCAGGCCCTGAATCTGGAAGGCCGCTGGTATTGCCCGGACTGCGTCCGGCGCTGCACACAGGAGGTGAAATCGGTATGAATCCGGACTGGGAGGCGGTGCGCCGGGCCTATGGCCAGGGGGAGACCATAGGGGCTCTTTCCCGGCGGTGGAGTATACCAGAATCAACTCTTCGTGGCCGGGCCCAGAGAGAGGGTTGGAAGAAAATGGAGCAAAACAATGAAAATGCTCAAAAATGCTGTGTTCAAAAAGGTGAACCAAATTTGGAGCGGATGCGGCGGGTGGACACCCTGGCAGACGCCATGCTGACCTGCCTGGAGCGGGCTGTGGAGGAGCTGGACACGGTGACCCAGACCGTGAAGGAGCGGGTCAAGCGGGAGGACGGAGTGGACATGACCACGGACTACACTCAGACCCTGGCCGGGGAAAAGGGCACCGTGGACCGGGGAGGCCTGAAGCAGCTCACCGGGGTGCTGAAGGACCTGAAGGATGTGCTGATGCTCCGCTCTGACGCGGACAGCCGGGAGCAGGAAATCCGCATCGCCAGATTGCAGCGGGACCTGGACCAGGCCCAGAGCCAGGAGTGCATCCGGGTGCGGCTGGAGGGGGAGGTGGAAGGCTATGCCGGATAAGGAGCTGCGGATGCCTGCCCCCAACGAAAAGCAGGCCCTGGCCCTGGGGGAGCGCCACCGGTATGTGGCCTACGGCGGGGCCCGGGGCGGCGGAAAGAGCTGGTTCGTGCGGTGGAAGGCGGTGCTGCTGTGCCTCCGGTTTCCGGGCATCAAGGTGCTCATTACGAGAAGGACCTACAAGGAGCTCTTCAACAATCACATTGCCCCCCTGCAGCAGATGCTGACCGGAATCGCCGAATACAAGAGCATGGACAAGTATTTCCGGTTTCCCGGCGGCAGCACCATCCACTTCGGCTATTGCGCCTGTGATGGGGACTTAGGCCAGTACCAGGGGGCGGAATACGACGTGTGGTTCGCCGACGAGGCGGGACAGTTCCAGGAGAGCTGGCTGGTGCAGATCGATGCCTGCGTCCGGGGAGTCAACGGCTTCCCCAAACGGACCTATTACACCCTGAATCCCGGGGGCCCGGGCCACGGCTACTTCAAGCGGCTGTTCATCGACCGGCGCTATACGGAAAACGAGCACCCGGAGGACTATGCCTTTATCCAGGCCCTGTGCACGGACAATCAGGCCCTGATGGCCTCCCAGCCCGGCTACCTCCGGTCCCTGGAGAAGCTGCCCGGCAAGCTCCGGCAGGCCTGGCTCTACGGCAGGTGGGATGTATACGAGGGCCAGTTCTTTGAGGAGTTCACCGATGACCCCCGGCACTACGCGGACCGGCGGTTCAGCCACGTCATCGATCCCTTCGAGATCCCCGCCGGGTGGAAGATCTACAGGAGCTTCGACTGGGGCTATCACCGGCCCTTCTCCTGCGGCTGGTGGGCGGTGGACTACGACGGCACGGCCTACCGGATCCTGGAGCTCTACGGCTCCACCGGGGAGCCCAACGAGGGGGTCAAGTGGCCACCGGATCATGTATTTGCCAAAATCCACAGCATCGAACGGGAGCACCGGTTTCTGGCGGGAAAGCACATCATCGGCGTGGCGGACCCGGCCATCTGGGACGCGGAGACCGGCGAGAGCATCGCCGATACCGCCGCCCGGCACCAGGTCTATTTCCTCCCCGGGGACAACAAGCGCCTGCCGGGCTGGATGCAGCTGCACTACCGGCTTCGGTTTGACGACCAGGGCTACGCCCTAATGTATGTCTTCCGGAACTGCAAGGCCTTTATCAGGACCCTGCCCCTGCTGCAATATGACGACATGAATTCCGAGGACCTGGACACCGACGGGGAAGACCATGCAGCGGACGAGGCGAGATACTTCTGCATGGCCCGGCCCATCAAGCCCCGGCTGGAGGACCCGGCCAGAGGAAGGACCAGAGCCCAGCTCTTTCTGGACATCGACGAAGTAGACAAGGCCGTGTACCGGCCTGGAATGGAGATCATCAATGAAGAATGAAGCGCCAATAGGCCCGGGCCGGCTCCGCCGGGCCCGGCAGGACCTGAACCGCTACCGGGAGGGCAAGGCCAACCTGGAGCGGCGGGTCATCGAAAATGAGCAGTGGTACCGGCTGCGGCACTGGGAATGCATCCGAAGAGGTGCGGGCAGCCAGGTGGAGCCTACCTCCGGCTGGCTCTTCAACGCCATCGCCAACAAGCACGCCGAGGCCATGGACAACTATCCGAGCCCCAATGTGCTGCCCCGGGAGGAGGGGGACAGGGAAAAGGCCCAGGCCCTGGGGTCCATCCTGCCGGTGATCTTGCAGCAGGAGGATTTTGAGGACACCTATGACCGGGTCATGGACGACAAGCTGAAATCCGGCACCGGCATCTACGGTGTCTTCTGGGATCCGGAAAAGCTGGAGGGCCTGGGGGACATCAGCATCCGGCGGGTGGACATCCTGAACCTCTACTGGGAGGGCGGGATCACGGATATCCAGCAGTCCAGGAATGTGTTTTATCTGGGGCTGTGGGACAACGACCTGCTGCTGGAGCGCTACCCCCAGCTGGAGGGGAAGCTCTCCGGGGCGGCAGAGCAGGGAAACCGGTACGTCTACGATGACCGGGTGGACACGGCGGACAAAAGCGCGGTCATCGACTGGTACTACAAAAAGCGCCAGGGAGGAAAAACGGTCCTCCACTACTGCAAATTCGTAGGAGACACGGTGCTCTTTGCCACGGAAAACGAAGAGGACTACCGGGACCGGGGCTGGTATGACCATGGGCTTTACCCCTTTGTCCTGGACCCTATGTTTCGCACCGCCGGGTCCCCCTGCGGCTTCGGCTACATCGATGTGGCAAAGTCCGCCCAGGAGTATGTGGACCGGGGGAACCAGGCCATTCTGCAGAACCTTCTGGCCAATGCCCGGCCCCGGCACTTCATCCGGGCCGACGGGGCGGTGAACGAGGAGGAATACGGGGACATGACCCGGGACTTTGTCCACGTGGACGGGAACCTGGGAGAAGACAGCATCAAGCCCATCAGCGGCAAATCCCTGAGCGACATCTATGTGACGGTGATCGCCAACAAGATCGATGAACTGAAGGAGGTCACCGGCACCCGGGACGTGACCACCGGCGGCACCATCCACGGCGTTACCGCCGCCTCGGCCATTGCCGCCATGCAGGAGGCCGGCAGCAAGCTGAGCCGGGACAGCAACATGGCCTCCTACCGGGCCTTCCGGAAGGTGTGCCTGATGGCGGTGGAGCTGATCCGCCAGTTTTACGACCTGCCCAGGGCCTTTCGGATCCTGGGGCCCCAGGGGGGCGTGGAGTTCATCACCTTCAGCAACGCGGGGCTAAAGCCCCAGGACCAGGGGGTAGAGCTGGGGGGTGGAATTGGGGATGCGGACGCCCCTGTTTGACATTGAGATCAGCGCGGAAAAGCAGAGCCCCTACTCCAGGCTCAGCCAGAACGAGATGGCCATGCAGTTCTATTCCGCCGGGCTATTCGACCCGGCCAGGTCCACCGAGGCCCTGACGGCCCTGGACATGATGGATTTCAACGGCAAGTCCGCCCTGGTGGAAAAGGTGAGGCAGAACGGCGGCAGATATCAGGCGGAACTGGCAAGACCCCAGGTGGAGCCAATGGCAGAAGGAAAAATGCGGCTGAGAAGCGGGGACAACGCCTCGCCGGTGTAGAAAACCCTCTCCTGGGAGAGGGTGGCAGGGCGCAGCCCTGACGGGTGTGGGGTGGTACAAAGCCTACAGCAAGGCGATCCCTCAGTCAGCCTGGGGCTGACAGCTCCCTTTACGCAAGGGAGCCTGCCCCTCATCCGCCGCTGCGGCGGCACCCTCCCCCAGGGGAAGGTTAGGAGAATCAGGAAGGAGAATAAAACGATGATCCACGCAACATTTACACAGGATGCCCAGAAGGGCTCCGTGACCATGGAAATGCAGGGCCATGCCCTGACGGCCCCCAAGGGGGAGGACCTGATCTGCGCGGCGGCCACCATGCTGGTGTATACCCTGGGCCAGGCGGTGCAGTTTCTCTACGAGCAGGGGCGGCTCCTCTACGAGCCACAGATGCGCATGGTGGACGGCTACGCGAAAATCACCGTCTATCCCAGGAAGTGTGCCATGGCGGAGACCCTGATGGCCTTCTGGGTGGCCCAGGCCGGAGCCTTTGTGCTGGAGCGGAACTATCCCAGGGTCGTGGACCTGATGCCTATGGAGGTATCCGCGTGAATGACTTTATCAACTGCCGGAGCCTGCAGCTCTTCGCCGAGGAAGCGGCGGCTCCGGAGTCGGGCGTAACCGAGGCCGACGCCCAGCCTCAGTCCGAACCCCCCGCCGGGGACCCGGGGGAATTCGAGAAGCTCATCAAAGGTCCCTACAAGCAGGCCTACGATGCCCGGGTCAAGGGCATTGTGCAGCAGCGGCTCAAGAGCGCCCGGCAGACCCTGGAGGCCTTCCAGGCCCTGGAGCCCACCTTAAAGCTGCTGCGGGACCACTACGGTGTGGCGGAGGGAGACTACGCCGGCCTGGAAAAAGCCATCGGGGAAAGCTGCCGCCCAGTGGACCCTGCCGAACGGCAGCGGCAGGAAGCGGAAATTCAGGCGGGAGCCGGCCGGATGGTGGAGGCCTGGAAGGCCCAGGCGGCGCAGATCCGGGAGACCTATCCGGAATTTGACCTGGGAAAGGAGATGGAAAGCCCCAGATTCACGGAGCTTCTGCGAGCCGGGATCGATATGCAGTCGGCCTATGAGCTTCTCCACAAGGAGGAGATCATCCCCGCTGCCATGCGCTACGCCGCACAGACGGTAGAGCGAAAGCTGGCGGAGAATCTGCGGTCTGCCCAGCAGCGGCCCTCGGAGAACGGCGTCTCCGGCGGCACCGCCGCGGTCCCCGGCTCCCGGGTGGCCCAGATGACCAGAAAGGAGATATTGGAGGCCTGCAGAAAGGTAGAACGAGGAGAAAAGATCAGTTTTGGGTAAGACCGCAAAGCCCTCTCCTGCCTGGAGAGGGTGGACCGGCGAAGCCGGGACGGGTGTGGAGGGGACCCCTAAAAGTTCAGGATGGG
>OGKG01004528.1_pt1 | contig 11617 bp, 10 predicted proteins | sample 1572201 | NCBI WGS metagenome assembly OGKG01 (sample SAMEA2582146, study PRJEB24529) | metagenome | biome: Human gut stool | place: China | collected 2011 | reverse complement strand
CGCCACCTTGCCAAGGTGGAGGTAGCGAGTTCGAGCCTCGTCACCCGCTCCATAAAGAACCTCCTGCCCAATCGGGCGGGAGGTTCTGCTATATATAATGTATACAAGTACAGGCACAGCAAGTCTACCTGCTGTGCCTGTTTGCGATCACATCTGAAAAATGTTGCCCAGTACCGCGCCGCCGGTGGTTTCCGGAGGCTTCAGGGAATTATAGACTAAGGCGTAGGTGACCTCCAGCTTGCTGCGGAAGCGATAGATCACAACGAAGTCCAGGATGGTGGACAGCAGGAAGAAGAGAATTGCCGCCGCATTGTCGGAGATCGGCAGGCTGACCCCAATCAGGGACAGCAGGAGTCCGCCGTAGTTTACGGCAGCGGAAAGAGCTGCCAGCAGGAAGTACCACCAGAAGCTCAGGTCCAGCTGAAACATGGCCCAGCGGTTGCCCCGCATCATGAGCCTGCTTTGCCGGAGCGCGTAGAGAGCTCCGGTTTCCGGATGGTCGTAGAGCACATAGTCCGCCAGCCGCAGCCGATAGAGCATGGGTACACCGAAGACCAGCATGACCGCCAGAAAAATCGCAAGCATGGCGGGGGTGGCAGCATAGATGGCTTCGATAGTGGCTGGGTCCAGGGTCAGGGTCCCTTCGCTCAGAAGACTTCCGCTGGAAAGGGCGGGAGTCAGGGCTTCTACCAGGGAGTCGGACAGGGGGGACAGGGTGTAGATCAGGGATGTCAGATAGGTAGCGCCGACAGACAGCCCTGTAATGATCAGTGCCTTCAGTGCGGTAAGACGCAGCAGGGGGAAGAACCGCTCAAAGCCTGTCCGCAAGGCGTTGGGGGATGTGTATTGCCCTCGGCTCACCCGAACCATACCGCCAAGGAATCCGAAGCTCAGGCACATGGACAAAATAAAGCTGACAATGGGCAGGATACTGGACAGCGTGGATAAAAAGGACCGCAGTCCTATGGTGGACAGGCCGCCGGTTTCCGGAAAGACCATGGAGATCAGCTGATCCGCCAGCATAAAAACAACACTAATGACGCACAGGATCCCGGCGTAGTACAGCGACAGCTTCTTATGCTGGGGCGCTGAACGGAGTTTGCCTTCGGCCTGCTGCTTCAGCTCTCGGTTTTGTATCATAATCAGAAAAAACCTCCTCACTTTCTCTATAGTTATAAACCATTTGCGGGAAAATAGCAAATGAAATTTTTGTAGCTTTTTCCGGGGATGTTTGCTAAAATACTGGAAACGGAACTGGGAGGCAGGTTTATGGAACTGGGAGAAAGGCTGCTGGAGGCGAGAAAAGAGGCGGGGCTGTCCCAGAGGCAGGTTTGCGGGGACGTGATCACCCGGAATATGCTCTCCCGCATCGAGCACGGCACCGTCCGGCCCTCTATGAAGACCCTGCAATACCTTGCCCAGGTCCTGGGCAAGCCTGTGGGGTACTTCTTGGGGGAGACCACCGCCTCTGCCAACGATGGGATCATGGCTCAGGCCCGGGAATGCTTCGCCGATGGAAAATACGCCCAGGTATTACAAACGCTGGAAGCGTATCAAGAGCCGGATCCATTGGACTGGGAACGGGGCTTGCTGGGCTTTCTGAGCTGCTTGCTGGCAGCGGAGGCAGCCGCCGCCCAGGGAAGAGGGCCGGTGGAGGAAAAATATCTGACTCTTTCAGAAGGCTTTTCCAGTCCCTATCTAATCCCTGCCCTGCTTTCTTACCGGGAGAAGCTCCGCGGCGGCCTGGGGGCCTTGCCCAGCCTGGATGCGGAGCTGCTGCTCCGGGCCAGGAGCGCTCTGGAGGCCGGAAACCTGGATCGGGCAAGAAAGCTCCTGGAGGCTGTAGAGAACCAAGGAAGCCTCTGGCAGGGCCTCTACGGGAGCCTGTGTATGGCCTCCGGGAATTATGCCGAGGCGGTGGAGCACCTCTTAAAAGGAGACCCCTTGGACTGTCTCCCACTGCTGGAAGAATGCTACCGGGCCCAGGGGGACTATGAAAAAGCCTATCTTTGCGCTTGCAGACGCAGGGAATACGAGAAATGAACAGGTGATGCCCATATCACGGCAGCGCCCCTCCGGCTGGAGGGGCGTTTTGCGCTATTTTCCGCAGCAGCCGCAGTCCGGAACTTTCGGCTTGCAGTCGCAGCCTCTGGGGGTGAACTGGGCGGCAGGGAAGGGAATGCGGCTGAACATCTCGCAGGGGTCTTCGGCGCAGCCCGGAGAATCGCAGCACTCCTTTGTGGGGATGCTGTAATCCATAACGGGGACGATGAGCTGAGCGTCCCGTTCCAGCCGGACGATGGAGAACTGCCCTAAGGTCACATAGAGCCGCCGCCGGTCCGGCTGCATGGCCAGATCTTCGTCAAAGGCACTGCGGACCCAGTCCGGCAGCTGCACGGGACAGTCCCGGCCACCGCACTCGCAGGTCTCCCGGATCCGACTGCTCAGCACCATGGGGTCCAGGGCCTCTACCACGGCGGTGGGGGCGCTGGACCGGTTCCGGCCCAGGTCTTCGGTCTGGTTCCGGCGGTCGCTGTGGTAGATGTGAGCGCAGCTTTCCTCCCCGCACAGGACCACCCGTTTGGTGAACACCGCTACGCCGCACAGGGCGGCGGGCCGGTTGGCCCCTACGATGGTATCCGCAAGAATGCGGTAGTAAAAGGTAATATCGATGCAGTAGTGGCTTTTGTCAAAGGCTACAGGCTCTACATCTATGTAGGTATTCATCAGTTCGGCGCACCGGACCCGGGTATTGGCGGAGGATTCCAGTATCCGCTGGGACCCTGCCGTCAGGTATACGGGCAAGTCTTCAATGCAATCCTTATCCCGACAGGAATCGGTGATTTTTCTGGTGTGAATGGACATGGCCTGCCGCAGATCATTGGGATTGCAGCGCAGACCGTCCTGACACAGATCAGCCATGTTTTTCCCTCCTGAAAGAAGCTTACAGGACAGTTTATGCGCCAATGGAAAAATGTGACAGCTCCCAGGGGACAAAAAACGCCCCTGACGAGCAGGGGCGAGGGGCAGATCACCAACTGAACCGATAGCAGGTCTCGGAATGATACCGCTGTCCTGCCTTGGTGACGGGCTGGGCCCAATCGGGATGGTGGAGCGCGTCGGGATAGAACTGGGTCTCCAAGGCGATGCCGGAGCGTTTGCCGTAGTGGACGCCGTCCTTGCCATCGTCATCCAGGAAGTTTCCGGAATAGAACTGGATGCCCGGACAGTCGGTGTAGACGGACATGCTCCGGCCGGAGGCCGGGTCCGCCAGGGTGGCGCAGGGATTGCAGAAGACCTCGAAGTTGTGGTCATATCCTCCCTGGAGGTTCAGGGCATCGTAGTCGATGCCGATATCCCGGCCAATGGCCTTTGGGGCCCGGAAATCCATGGGAGTGCCGCCTACATCCCGCTTTTCACCTGTGGGGATGCTCTCGGCGTCGTCAGGGCAGAAATGCCGGGCGGGGAGGGAGAGAACCTGGTCCATGGCCTTGTCCGTATGCTGGTGGCCTGCCAGGTTGAAGTAACTGTGGTTGGTCAGGTTGAAGACGGTATCCTGATCGCAGACCCCGTCGTAAACAATGTGCAGGCCGTTGTCGCCGTCTATGCGATAGGTGACGGAGATCTGGGCATTGCCGGGCATTCCTTGGTCCCCATGGGGGCTGGTAAGGACAAAGGTAATGGCGTTTTCGGACTGCTCTTTCACGGCCCACAGACGCTTGTGGTAACCGTTGGGTCCGGAGTGGAGGTTGTTGCGTCCCTCATTGGCAGTAAGAGCGTAGCTTTTGCCGCCGATGGAAAAGGCCGCTCCCGCAATGCGGTTGGCGTTGCGGCCAACGGTAGCTCCCAGGCAGCTGCCGCCGGCCTGATAAGCCTTGGCTGTGTCGTAACCCAGGACCACGTCCGCGGTACTGCCGGAGGCATCCGGCACCCAGAGCCGGACCAGGGACGCGCCAAGGTCCGTTACCTGGGCCTGAATGCTGCCTCCGGTGATGGTGTACAAGGTGGCACCCTCGTCTATGTGCAGATTGCTGAATTTTTCCTCCATGAAAATGCTCCTTTCAATTTTCTCTTTGGAACAGGGAAAATTATGTTAAGACCACACTGAGTAATTGTACTATATTCTCCCGGAATTTACAATGCCATATTTTGAAGACCCCAAAGAAAAACGAACTTTCGGGTTTGGAAAGAGGGAAATAGCCCCGTCTGTCTTCCAAAACTTTTTGCGGGAAAAGGGCTGACCACTATATCTTGTGGTCACGTCTTGACAAAACCACAAGATATAGTATAATAAGGCGGCAATGACAAAAATACTAAGAGGGAGGACGTCCTATGAAAATCATTAAGCGAAACGGAACCGAAGTTGCCTTTGACATATCGAAGATCGTTATGGCCATTTCCAAGGCCAATATTGAGGTGGATGAGAAAGTACGGCTGACCCCTGTACAGATCGATCGGATTGCGGAAAGCGTAGAGGTGGCCTGTGAGGAGATGGGCCGTAGCCCCTCCGTGGAAGAGATTCAGGATCTGGTAGAGAAGGCCATCATGAGCCATGGTGCCTTTGAGGTTGCCAAGGAATATATTACCTACCGCTATACCCGGAATCTCCTGCGCCAGTCCAACACCACGGACGACCGGATCCTGAGCCTGATCGAGTGCAACAACGAGGAGGTCAAGCAGGAGAATGCCAATAAAAACCCCACCATCAATGCCGTCCAGCGGGACTATATGGCAGGCGAGGTTTCCAAGGATATTACCAGCCGGATCCTGCTGCCCAGAGACATTGTGGCGGCACACGAGGCCGGCATCATCCACTTCCACGATTCCGATTACTATGCCCAGCATATGCACAACTGCGATCTGATCAACCTGGATGATATGCTGCAGAACGGCACCGTGATTTCCGGTACGCTCATTGAGAAGCCCCATTCCTTCTCCACTGCCTGCAACATCGCTACCCAGATCATCGCCCAGGTAGCCTCCAACCAGTATGGCGGCCAGTCCATTTCTCTGACCCATCTGGCCCCCTTCGTCCAGATCAGCCGGGAGAAGATCCGCCGGAGTGTGGAGAAGGAAATGAAGACCTTCGGTGTGGCTCCCAGCGAGGAGGCCATCTCCCAGGTGGTGGAAGAGCGGCTCCGGGACGAGGTCCGCCGGGGTGTGCAGACCATCCAGTACCAGGTGGTGACCCTGATGACAACCAATGGACAGGCTCCTTTTATCACGGTCTTCATGTACCTGAACGAGGCCCGGAATGAGCAGGAGAAGAAGGACCTGGCCATGATCATTGAGGAGACCCTGCGCCAGCGCTACGAGGGCGTGAAGAACGAAAAGGGCGTGTGGATCACCCCTGCCTTCCCCAAGCTGATCTATGTGCTGGAGGAGGAAAACGTCCGGGAGGGGACACCTTACTGGTACCTGACTAAGCTGGCTGCCGAATGCACCGCCAAGCGGATGGTTCCCGACTACATCAGCGAAAAGAAGATGCGGGAGTACAAGCTCTCCAAGGGAGAGACTCCGGGCAACGGCGATGTGTACACCTGCATGGGCTGCCGCAGCTTCCTGACGCCGGACCGGTCCGGCAACGGCTGGGACAACATTGCCGGGGCCAAGAACTACGAGCCGGGAAAGCCCAAGTACTATGGCCGATTCAACCAGGGCGTGGTCACCGTGAATCTGGTGGATGTAGCCTTGTCCTCCGGGAAGGATATGGACAAGTTCTGGCAGATATTCGATGAGCGGCTGGACCTGTGCTACCGGGCGCTGATGTGCCGCCACAACCGGCTGAAGGGCACATTGTCCGATGCTGCGCCCATCCTGTGGCAGTATGGAGCTCTGGCCAGACTCGAGAAGGGGGAGCCCATCGATAAGCTGCTCTACGGCGGCTATTCCACCATCTCCCTGGGCTACGCCGGCCTTTACGAGTGCGTCAAGTACATGACCGGAAAGTCCCACACCGACGAGGCCGCCAAGCCCTTTGCTCTGCAGGTCATGCAGTATATGAACGATGCCTGCGCCCGCTGGAAGCAGAAGGAGAACATTGATTTCTCCCTCTATGGCACCCCGCTGGAATCCACCACCTATAAGTTTGCCAAGTGCCTGCAAAAGCGTTTCGGCATGGTCCCCGGCATTACGGACAAGAGCTACATTACAAACTCCTACCATGTCCATGTGTCCGAGCACATCGATGCCTTTACGAAACTGCGCTTTGAGGCGGAGTTCCAGCAGCTGTCCCCCGGCGGAGCCATCAGCTACGTAGAAGTGCCCAATATGCAGAACAACATCGATGCCGTTCTGGAAGTGATGCAGTTCATCTATGAAAACATTATGTACGCCGAGCTGAATACCAAGTCCGACTACTGCCAGGTATGCGGCTATGATGGCGAGATCGAGATCCAGGAGGATGACCATAAGCTGGTTTGGGTATGCCCTCAGTGCGGCAACCGGGACCAGAACAAAATGAACGTAGCCCGGCGCACCTGCGGCTATATCGGCACCCAGTTCTGGAATCAGGGCCGGACCCAGGAAATTAAGGATAGGGTCCTCCATTTGTAAAAAAATTGTCCCGTCCTCTCCATGGATGGGACAGTTTTAATCGGTTAGTTGACGCTAATACAAAAATGTGCTATAATCCGGAACAGAAAGGAAGGGTTAACTATGACCAAGACAACCATTCAGGTATCCGGTATGGCCTGCTCCATGTGTGAGTCCCATGTCAACGATGCCATTCGTTCTGCTTTTTCAGTGGATAAGGTGACTTCATCCCACACCAAGGGAGAAACTGTGGTTATTTCCAAGGAACCCCTGGATGAGAAAGCCATCCACGCCGTGTTGGATCCCACCGGCTACACTGTGGGTGCGATCACCTCGGAGCCTTATGAAAAGAAAGGCTTTTCCCTGTTCGGAAGGAAATAAGTAACAAGAAGCAAGAGCGCCGCCCATTCTTCGTGAACGGGCGGCGCTTTTCAATCATCCCACATGTGCTCCCGCACATAGGCATCCATTTCTTTTTCGTAGCGGAACCGGATATTTTTCAGGTTTTCCCCTTTTAATATAGAGAAGTAGGCCTCCTGGTGGATGGCGCATTGCTCCCGGTCTCCGGTGAAGAGGTTGGCGGCGGTCATAAGGGCAAAGGCGGCATCCGGGTATTTTGCCTGCAGCGCGTCAGCTTTTTCCGGCGGAGCCTGGAGCAGGGCGTCCATTCCGCGGATATGGGAAAAGATGTCCGCTTCCCGGCGGAAAAGGGCAGCGTTGGTTGGATGGGCAGCGTTTGTTGACATGATGGCGTTCCTCCTCAAATCACACTGAGCGGCATTATACCACGGCGAACAGCGGCGGTGCAATTGACGATTTCCACAGAAAACCGCCTCTAAAATCGGGAACCTTTCCTCTTGACAGGCGAGAACTTAGGGAAATGCCGGAAAACCCCACAAATCTCTAAGTCCCGGAAGGGACGTGCCTTGGGCAGAAGGCAGAATTTGGAGAAGAAAAGCCGCAATGTATTGATTTTTTGTGAATATCAGCTAAAATATAGACAATAAATTTGTGCAAAAGGATGGTAATCTCTCGTGAATAAGGATTTGACAGTGGGAAAACCCGGCGCGGTTCTGCGGGATTTCTGCGTACCGCTGCTGGGCAGTATTATTTTTCAGCAGCTCTATAACATTGCCGACAGCTTGGTGGCGGGGAAATTCATCGGCGAGAATGCTCTGGCTGCCGTTGGCAACAGCTATGAGATTACCCTGATTTTCATTGCCTTTGCCTTTGGCTGCAATATGGGCTGCTCGGTGGTGGTGAGCCAGCTCTACGGGGCCAAGGACTACAAAGGTGTGAAGACCGCTGTATATACCGCCAGCATTTTCAGCGCCTTGATCTGCGGCGGGCTGATGGTGCTTGGAGTCACCTCTGCCGGATGGCTGCTGGGGCTGATCCGCACACCCCAGGAGGTCTTTGGGGATTCCAGGCTGTATCTGGATATTTATGTTTACGGACTACCCTTTGTCTTCTTCTACAACATTGCTACGGGCATTTTTTCTGCCATGGGGGACTCTAAGACGCCCTTTTATTTTCTGGCGGTATCCTCCGTCTCGAATATTGCGGTGGATATCCTCTTCGTCAGCGCTTTTCAGATGGGTGTGGCCGGTGTGGCCTGGGCTACCTTCCTGTGCCAGGGCATTAGCTGCGTGCTGGCCGTCCTCGTGGTGATCCGCCGGTTGGAGAAGGTCTGCGCGGGAGAAAAGGCCCCGGTGTTTTCCGCCGTGCTTCTGCGGAAAATTGTGGTGATCGCCATCCCCAGCATTTTGCAGCAGAGCTTCATTTCTGTGGGCAATATCATCATTCAGGGTGTTATCAACGGCTTCGGCCCTGCGGTCATGGCAGGCTACTCCGCCGCTGTGAAGCTCAATAATCTGGTGCTGACCTGCTTCACCACCGTTGGAAACGGCGTATCCAACTACACCGCCCAGAACATTGGGGCAGGGAAGCTTCATCGGGTCCGGCAGGGCTTCCAGGCGGGCATCCGCATGATCTGGCTGGTGGCCATCCCTCTGAGCCTGCTGTATTTCTTCGGCGGCAAGCTGGTGCTGACTCTGTTCCTGGACGAAAGCTCCGCTCAGGCCACCCGGACGGGACTTATTTTCCTGCGGATCTTGGCGCCTTTCTATTTTGTGATCTCCGCCAAGCTCATTGCCGACGGCATCCTCCGGGGGGCAGGGCTGATGAAGAAATTCATGGTGGCGACCTTTGTAGATCTGCTTCTGCGGGTGATCCTGGCGCTGACCCTGTCCAGGACCGCTTTGGGGGAGCTGGGGATCTGGGGCTCCTGGCCTGTTGGCTGGGTCGCCGCCGCGCTGATCTCCCTCAATTACTACCGTACCGGTCCTTGGATCACAGAAAAAGACCCCGATGCCGACATGGCAGAGGAGGACTGACGGAAAGCACCCTGACATGGGGTGCTTTTTTCGTCCCTGGGCGGATGCCCCATCCGCGGGGGTCGTTCTCCTTGCTGGCAGAATATACAAATCTGTACAAAACGGTTGCCATATGCTAACCTCCTTTTTGTTAGCATAGACAAACTTTTCCAAACTCTTCCAAACCCAGTTGACAAGTGGGGAGGTGGGGAGTATACTCTATGGCAGTTAGCGAGAGCTAATTTTTTAAGGCTGCATAGTTAGCTGAAACTAATTAGCATATGCGAACAAAGACCGTACAGTGAAAGAGGGGGAAGCTATGATGCCGCTTACTTTTGCGGACAATGATACGGTGAACATCATTCGCCGTGTGGGCGGAAGCCCTGAGGTCAAGAAGCATCTGGAAAACCTGGGCTTCGTTGTCGGCGGGAACGTGCAGGTCATCAACCGTCTCGGCGGAAACGTGATTGTGAACGTGAAAGAGTCCCGTGTGGCAATCAGCGAGGAAATGGCCCGTAAAATTATGATCTGAGGAGGAAAAAGAGGATGAAAACATTGCGGCAGGTTGCCATTGGTGATACCGTCACCGTGGTCAAGATCCATGGTGAGGGGGCTGTCCGTCGCCGGATTATGGACATGGGCCTGACCAAGGGCGTGTCCGTCACGGTTCGGAAGGTGGCTCCCCTGGGAGACCCTATCCAGCTGAATGTGAGAGGCTATGAGCTGTCCATCCGGAAAGCGGATGCGGACATGGTGGAAGTTCAGTAAGAAAAGGAGAAGTTTGGAAATGGAAAACAAACCCATTCGAATTGCCCTGGCTGGCAACCCCAACTGCGGCAAGACGACCCTGTTCAATGCCCTGACCGGCTCCAACCAGTTCGTTGGTAACTGGCCCGGCGTTACCGTTGAGAAGAAGGAGGGCAAGCTGAAGCGTCACGATGATGTGATCATCACTGACCTTCCTGGCATTTACTCCCTGTCCCCCTACACCCTGGAGGAAGTGGTTGCCCGTAATTATCTGATCGGCGAGCGCCCGGATGCCATTCTGAACATCATCGACGGCACCAACCTGGAGCGGAACCTGTATCTGACCACTCAGCTGACGGAGCTGGGCATCCCCGTGGTGGTGGCCATCAACATGATGGACCTGGTCAAAAAGAACGGGGACCAGATCAACATTGAGGAGCTCCACCGTCAGCTTGGCTGCAAGGTGGTTGAGATCTCCGCTTTGAAGGGCACCGGTGTTCAGGAAGCTGCCGAGATCGCCATCAAGGCCGCCGGTGGTGCCAAGACCGTGCCCATGCACACCTTCTCCGGCCCTGTGGAGCATGCCATTGCCCATATTGAGGAGGCAGTCCTCCATGATATGCCTGAGGAGCAGCAGCGCTGGTACGCCATCAAGATCTTCGAACGTGACGACAAGGTCCTGGCCCAGCTGAACATCCCCAAGGATGTGATGGAGCATATCGAGGCGGACATTCAGGCCGCCGAGAAAGAGGACGATGACGATGCCGAGTCCATCATCACCGGTGAGCGTTACGTCTATATCGCCTCTATCATCAAGTCCTGCTATAAGAAGAAAAACGCCGGTAATCTGACCACCTCTGATAAGATCGATAAGATCGTAACCAACCGCTGGCTGGGTCTGCCCATCTTCGCCCTGGTTATGTTCCTGGTTTACTACATCGCCATGGTGACTGTAGGTGCTGCCGCTACGGACTGGGCCAACGATGGCCTGTTCGGCGATGGCTACCACCTGTTCGGTATCGGCACCGCCGCCTATGAAGAGGCTGCCGAGGAGTATGGCGACACCAATCAGATCATTGCCGCTCTGGTTTCCCAGTACGGTGACGAAACAACCGAAGCTGCTCTGGATGCTGAGAGCGAGGATTACGACGAGGCTGCTGCCGCTGAGGCAATCGAGACCCTCCGTGCCGCCGTTCCCGCCGGTGCTTCCATCGACTATGAGGTTGAGGATGAGGAGACCCTGGCTGTCTCCACCGAGACTGCAAGCTACAAGGATATTGAGGCTGCTCTGGATGCCTACGGCACCGAGCCGGATCCCGCCGACTACGGCGTGTGGGTCCCCGGCGTGCCTGTGCTGGTAGGGGACCTTCTGGAAAGCCTGAACTGTGCCGACTGGCTCTCCGGCCTGATCAACGATGGCATTGTGGCCGGTGTTGGCGCCGTCCTGGGCTTCGTTCCCCAGATGCTGGTGCTGTTCTTCCTGCTGGCGATCCTGGAGGCCTGCGGCTATATGTCCCGTATCGCCTTCGTTCTGGACCGGATCTTCCGCCGCTTTGGCCTGTCCGGTAAGTCCTTCATCCCCATGCTGGTTGGCGTTGGCTGCGGCGTGCCCGGCATCATGGCCTCCCGGACCATCGAGAACGAGCGTGACCGCCGTATGACCATCATGACCACCACCTTCATCCCCTGCGGCGCAAAGGTGCCCTTCATTGCCATGATCGCCGGTGCGATCTTCGGCGGCAGCCCCTGGGTCTCCACCGGTGCTTATTTCATCGGTATGGCCGCCATCGTCTGCTCCGGTATTATGCTGAAGAAAACCAAGATGTTCGCCGGTGACCCCGCTCCCTTCGTGATGGAGCTGCCTCCTTATCACATCCCCACCCTGGGCAATGTGCTCCGCTCCACCTGGGAGCGCGGCTGGTCCTTCATTAAGAAGGCCGGTACCATCATCCTGCTTTCCA
>OGKG01004527.1_pt1 | contig 11620 bp, 7 predicted proteins | sample 1572201 | NCBI WGS metagenome assembly OGKG01 (sample SAMEA2582146, study PRJEB24529) | metagenome | biome: Human gut stool | place: China | collected 2011 | reverse complement strand
GTTCCCCGCCCCCTCCGAGTATCTGACCATTGTACAGGGAGAATAAACTCTTGAAGAATGAAACTAAGATGTGGTCTACGATAAAAAACCGTATCCTCGCAGTTTTAGCAGCACTGCTGCTCGGCGTCGGTATTTTGACGAGCTTTGTTGTCTTTACGGATTTCATGGAGCAAACCATCTACGAGGAAAGCACGGCACACCTTACCGAGATCTACCATCAGGCAAACCAGACCCTTTACAATAAGGTATCCTTCAACTGGGGTGTCATGCGGATGTGGACACCTTATCTGGAACGTTCGCAAAGCGATGCCGATGTCTGCTCTTTCCTTGCACAGGCAAAAGAAGAATACCAGTTTACAGACTTTTTCTTCGTCTCACGGGATGGCTCCTATATCACGCTGGACGGCGAACAGGGCTATCTTGATCTGGGTCGGACGCTGTCGCAGCTGATCCTGGAGCAGCAGCCCATCGTGGCAAACTCGGTGGTCCCGGACAAGCCGGAGATCATGGTGTTTGCCGTTCCCACGGCAAAAGGCAGCTATCAGGGCTTTGCGTACGAAGCCATTGCCGTCACCTACAACAACAAAGATCTGGTGGACTCCCTGAAGATCTCTGCCTTTGAGGGGCACGGCAGCACCTTTGCTGTGCTGCCGGATGGCCGTGTGGTACTGGACAGCAGCAGTGCGGACATGCGCGGTGTGCACAACATCCTTGCCATGCTCAAAAATTCGGCTGGTTTTACGGACGAACAGATCACTGCCCTGCAAAAAGCTTTTGCCGCCGGGAAGAGCGGCAACCTTGAGTTTTCCATCCATGGCGTCGGCTATTACATGGTTTATGGTTCTGCCTCCTTCCAGAACTGGACGGTCCTTGGCATTGCCCCCAAAAGCATTGTGAACTCCAACATGAACCGGCTGCAATACACCACCATGGCTGTGATGAGCGGCATCGTGGGGATGCTGGCCGTTACCGTTTTGCTGCTCATGGTACAGAGCAACCGGCAAAAGCTGCGGAAAAAGGATCAGCAGCTGCTGGCCCGTGAAGAGCTGTTCTCAAGCCTTTCCCGCAACGTGGACGATGTGTTCCTGATGATCGACACCAGCACCGGCAAGGTGGAATACATCAGCCCCAACGTCCGGCGCATTCTGGGCATCTCCCCCGAAGCAGTGCAAGAGGATTTCCACGTTCTATGTTCTGCCGAGGGCGATAATTGCACATCACGGCTGGACGGTCTGATGCAGATGGAGCAGGGTACGCAGCAGGAATGGGATCGGGAGTTTATCCATCAGGAGACCGGCGAGCCACACTATATCCACGTGACCGGCTTTATCAATGAGGTACAGGGCGCAAAAAAGTGCATCGTGGATCTGTCTGACCGCACAGGCGAGCACCAGACCACGCTGGCCGTGGAAGCCGCACTGGAAATAGCCGAAAAGGCCAGCCAGGCCAAGACCGACTTTCTCTCCAACATGAGCCACGATATCCGCACCCCCATGAACGCCATCGTCGGGTTGACGACCCTGATGGAGAACGAGTTGGACCAGCCGGAAAAGCTGGCCGAACACCTGCACAAGCTGGAAAGCTCCGGCCAGCTGCTGCTGGGCATCATCAACAACATTCTGGATATGAGCCGCATCGAGAGCGGCAAGACCACCCTGAGCGTTGAGCCGATGCACCTTTCCCAGCAGCTCGACCAGCTCAGCACGATGATCCGTGCACAGGCCAGCGAAAAGGCGCAGACCTTCACCGTCTCCACCCATCTCCGGCACGAAAACCTGCTGGCCGACCCCACCCGCCTGAATCAGGTGCTGATGAACATCCTCTCCAACGCGGTCAAGTATACCCCCTGCGGCGGGCACATCCGGTTCGAGGTCGAAGAGCTGCCCCGGAACGAGCACTACGCCAAATACCGCTTTGTGGTGCAGGATGACGGCATCGGCATGAGCGAGGCTTACCAGAAGACCCTTTTTGACCCCTTTACCCGCGAAGAGCGCTCCGGCACCAACAAGGTGCAGGGCACCGGCCTTGGCATGGCCATCACCAAAAACATCGTGGACCTGATGGGCGGCTCCATCAGCGTGGAGAGTGCCACCGGCAAGGGCACCCGCTTTGAGGTCGTGCTGGAGTTCCCCATCGACACCGAAGCGGACGCGGTGCCAAAGGCGCAGGCGCTCCCGGAGGAGCCGGAGGACGTCTCTCCCCTGTGCGGGATGAACTTCCTCTGCGCTGAGGACAACGCCATCAACGCCGAGATCCTGGAGCTGCTGCTGGAATCCAAGGGCGCACACTGCAAAATTTACCCCAACGGGCAGGAGATCGTGGATGCGTTTGTCCGCGTCAAGCCCGGCGACTATGACATAATTTTGATGGACGTGCAGATGCCGGTGATGGATGGCTTGGAAGCCGCCCGCCGCATCCGCAGCAGCGAAAACCCGCTGGGCCGGGGCATCCCCATCCTCGCCATGACGGCCAACGCCTTTTTGGAAGATATGCAGAAGAGCAAGGAAGCCGGGATGGACGAGCATCTGTCCAAGCCGGTGGACATCGATGCGCTGGAACAGACCGTCAAGCGCTTCCGCGTTACCCCCCCCCGAAAATAAATAGTGGACAAGCGCGTTTTCGCAGATGACCGACACCCACGACCTGGCAGAGCCGCCCATTTGCGGCCCAGCTCTTTTTTGTGAGAGAGCAATCATGATGAATCAAAGGATTGGATGGTATTGCGTATGGAACGACAGCCAAATAAAATTCAGCCTATGTTGCTATCGGCACTTGCCCAATTGAGCGCCTGCCTGATCATCTGGAATTTTCATATTCCAAATCCAAATATCGTGCTTTTTGTTGTTCTTTCTGCTGTGCTCGTGAAATGCGGCTATGCAGCAGGAATCGTAAGCGGCCTCATTGCATTCCTATACTCCGCGTTTTTCTTTTCTACCGACCACAGCTTTTTTCTTTACACCTCTTTGAATCTTCAAAAGCTCATCGTGATCGGCCTTGGTATCGCTGCGAACATTCTGCTGATCGGTCACCTGCAAAGGCAGTTCGAGCGCTCCAACATGGAAAAGATGCAGGCCGAAACCGAGGAAAAGCTTCAAGAAACAACAGAGAGCTACCGTGCAAAACTTTACCACGATGCCTTGACTGGCACATACAACCGCCGCTACTATGAGGATATCGCATCCCGTATCGTCGGCCCCGCAGGCATCGCGCTGATGGATGTGGACGATTTCAAGATCTGCAACGACACCTATGGGCATCACGCCGGAGATCTGGCGCTGGAAGCAGCGGCAAACGCCATTCAGTCCTGCATCCGCAGCTCCGATCTGCTCATCCGCTACGGCGGGGATGAATTTCTGCTGGTGCTGCCCGGCATTCCAAGCGACATCCTGCAAACCAAGCTGGAGCAGATCAGAGCCGCCGTGCAGCAGGCTACTGTACCCGGTTATTCGCATTTTCGCCTCTCACTGAGCATCGGCGGAACGATGCAGGCCATCACCGACTCGATGGAGAATGCGGTTCGCCGGGCAGACCGGCTGATGTATCAGGCAAAGGGCCGCAAGAATGCCGTCACGGTGGAACTCCCCGAAAACGCGCTGACCGCGCAGGAAGAACTGGTGGAGGAGAAGCCGCAGATTCTTCTTGTGGATGACTCTGAAATGAACCGCCTCATCCTGGCCGAAATCCTGCAAGGCGACTACCGTATTCTGGAAGCAAAAGATGGCCGGGAATGTATGGATGCCTTGCAGGCCGAAGCCGGGAACATCGCACTGGTGCTGCTGGACATCAACATGCCGGTCATGGATGGCTTCGAGGTGCTCAAGGCCATGAACGCCAACCACACCATCGAGGACATCCCGGTCATCATGATCTCCAGCGACGACTCCGACGCCGCGATCCGGCGCTCCTATGAGCTGGGAGCCAGCGATTACGTCAACCGCCCCTTCGATGCTCGCATCGTCTACCGCCGCGTGACCAACACCATCAAGCTGTACGCCAAGCAGCGGCGGCTGGTGCAGATGGTGTCGGACCAGATCCGCGCCCGCGAAAACAACACCGATATGCTGGTGGGTGTGCTGAGCCATATCGTGGAGTTCCGCAACGGCGAGAGCGGCGCCCATGTGCGGCACATCCGCATCATCACCGAGCTGCTGCTCCACCGCCTGCTGGAGATCAGCAGCCAGTACCCCATCACCGCCGAGCAGCAGGACAACATCCCGCTGGCCTCCGCCCTGCACGACATCGGCAAGATCGGCATCGACGAAAAGATCCTCAACAAACCCGGCAAGCTGACCCCGGAAGAATTTGAGGTCGTCAAGACCCACAGTATGCTGGGGGCCGAGATGCTGCACCAGCTGGAAGACTTCAACGAGCAGCCGCTGCTGCAGACCGCCTACGAGATCACCCGCTGGCACCACGAGCGCTGGGACGGGCGCGGCTACCCGGATGGGCTGAAGGGCGATGAAATTCCCATCAGCGCACAGCTGGTCGCGCTGGCCGATGTGTACGATGCACTGACCAGCGAACGCTGCTACAAAAAAGCCTTCTCCCACGAAAAAGCCGTGCAGATGATTCTGAACGGCGAGTGCGGAGCGTTCAACCCTTTGCTGCTGCAATGCCTGACGGATGTGCAGACCGACCTGAAAGTTCAGTTGCAGCAGCGGACGCAATAACAACAGGAGAACGAAAGTCCCCATGAAACACCTCATCTCACGCCGTGCATTCCTGAACGGATGCACCCTGCTGGCGGCCTCGACGGCCCTCGGCGGCCTGACTGCCTGCGGCGGAACGGACGCAAAGAACAGCGGTCTGCCGCAGATCCTCATCGGAAGTGACACCTACCCGCCCTATATTTATCTGAACAATGACGGCACCCCGGCCGGGATCGATGTGGAGATCGCCACCGAGGCATTCCGCCGCATGGGATACGCTGCACGATTTGAAGTTATCGACTGGGAGCAGAAGACCGCCCTTGTGGAAAGCGGCGCCATCGACTGCATCTGGGGCTGCTTTTCCATGCAGGGCCGCGAAACGCTCTACCAGTGGGCCGGGCCTTACATGGTGAGCCGTCAGGTCGTGGCCGTGAACGCCGACAGCAGCATCCAGTCCCTCAGCGACCTTGCCGGGAAGACCGTTATGGTGCAGAGCACCTCCAAGCCAGAGGGCATCTTCCTCAGCGGCTCCGACCCGCGCATCCCGCAGACCGTCGAAGTGTTCAGCATCGAAGACCGCAGTGTGCAGTATGCCATGCTGGCCTGCGGCTATGTGGACGCCATCGCCGCCCACGAGACAGCCATCCTGCAATACATGAAAGACAACAACGCGGTGTTCCGCATCCTCGAAGAGCCGCTGCTGGTCACCGGGCTGGGCGTTGCCTTTGCCAAAAACGACAGCCGCGGGCTGGACCACCAGCTGAATGATACCTTCGCACAGATGCGCGAGGACGGCACACTGGAACGGATCGTCGGCAAATACCTGGAACATGCTTCGCAGTATCTGGAGGTGGACACCATTGACGCGTAACAACAAAACCACTCCGAACACGCGGACCTGGGTGCTCTACATTCTCGTCGGTGTGCTTTTCATGGCGGGGGTCGTCCTGGCTTCCGGCTGGAAAGCCCTGCATGCGACCGAAGAGCGTTTCTGCCAGACGATCGCGTTCGTCAAATCGCAGTCCACCAGTTTTGAGCAGTACAACGATACCATCACGGCCAAAGCGCTCCGCCGCACGGCGGTCTCGGTGCACCAGCTGGCCGGTGACGCCGCACTCGACCTCTCCGACCCGCACTGCCTGAAACAGCAGACCGAGACGCTCTGGCTCACCGGCATTTCCGTGCTGCGCCCGGACGGCACACTCCTGTGCGAGTACACAGCGAACGGCATCGGCTATGCCCAGCTGGAAGACCGGCTCAAAAAGGAGACCGCGCTGGACGTCTTCCGCTTCCCGCAGAAGACCTACCTGAAGCGCGTTCTGCTGGCAGACGGGTCTGCCGTGGATGTGGCGGCACACCGGGCCGACCACGAAGAGGTCATCCTGCTGGCCTATCGCTGCACCCCGGCCAAATTTGTCGAGGGGACGGCACTGTCGGTCCAGAGCATTCTGGACGGCTACCCAGAAGAGACCAGCGGCACCCTGTTCATCGTGCAGAACAATCAGGTCATTGCGTCCAACCGCCCGGAGCTGATCGGGCAGGACACCACCGCAAGCCCGCCGGTGCAGGAGATCCGCAGCACCGGGCTTGCGGAAAAGCTGACGCCCACCCACGGCTGGAACGGCTCCGGCTGCTATTTCGGCATGTACAGCCACGGCCGGTCGTTCGACCTCTATGCGTACACGGATGAAAAAACCGTGTTCCACGAGTCGCTCACGCTGGTCTTAACGGCACTGGTCTGTTACATCCTGCTCGTTTCGGTCTTGCAGATGCTGCGCCGACGCTCGGTGCAGGAGATGGAGCAGCAGAAAAAAGAGCAGGAGAAGAAGTATCAGACCCAGCTGGAAGAGCAGAACCGCAAACTAGAGATCGCGCTCCAGCACGAGGGCGCGGCCAACCGCGCCAAGCGGGAGTTCCTGTTCAACATGAGCCACGATATCCGCACCCCGATGAACGCCATCATCGGCTTCACCTCGCTGGCGGCGACCCACATCGACAACCGCGAGCAGGTGCTGGACTACCTGAAAAAGATCTCCACCTCCAGCCAGCATCTGCTCTCCCTCATCAACGATGTGCTGGATATGAGCCGCATCGAGAGCGGCAAGGTCAAGATCGAGGAAAAGGCGGTGCATCTGCCCGACCTTGTCCACGATGTGCGCTCCATCATCCAGCCCAACGTTGCGGCCAAACGGCTGTCGCTCTTCATTGATACCATGGACATTGAGGATGAGGACATCATCACCGACCCGCTGCGGCTGAACCAGATCCTGCTGAACATCCTGTCCAACGCCATCAAGTTCACCCCCACCGGCGGCATGATCAGCATCCGCATCGCCCAGAAGAACGGTGCGCCCAAGGGCTGCGTCTGCTATGAGTTCCGCATCAAGGACAACGGCATCGGCATGAGCGAAGAGTTCCAAAAGCACATCTTCGAGGAGTTCAGCCGGGAGGAAAGCTCCACCGTCAGCGGCATTCAGGGCACCGGCCTGGGAATGTCCATCACCAAGAACATCGTGGATCTGATGGGCGGCACCATCGCCCTCACGAGCGAGCCGGGCAAGGGCACCGAGTTCATCGTGACCCTCTGCTTCACACGCAGCGGGCAGAAAGCAGAGCCCAAGCAGCTCCCCCAGCTGGAAGGGCTGCGCGCACTGGTGGCAGACGACGATACCAACACCTGCCTGAACGTCAGCACCATGCTGTCCAAGATCGGGATGCGGCCGGAGTGGACGATCTCCGGCAAGGAAGCGGTCATCCGCACCAAATATGCGGTGGAGCAGGGCGATGCGTTCAGCGTCTACATCATCGACTGGCTGATCCCCGACATGAACGGCATCGAGATCGTGCGGCAGATCCGCAAGGTGATCGGGAATCGCTGCCCCATCATCATCCTGACGGCCTACGACTGGGCGGACATCGAGGACGAGGCCCGCGCCGCCGGAGTGACCGCGTTCTGCGAAAAGCCGCTCTTCCTCTCGGAGCTGCGCCGCGTTCTGGCCGAACCGTTCCGTGCAGAGCCTGCCGCCGAGCCCGCTCAACCCACTGCGGCCGACCTCAAGGGGAAGAAGCTCCTGCTGGTGGAAGACAACGAGCTGAACCGCGAGATCGCACTGGAGATCCTGAAAGAAGCCGGTTTTGTGGTGGATACCGCCGAGGACGGCGCGGTCGCCGTCCAAAAGATAAAGCAGGCGGCCCCCGGCCAGTATGACCTGATCCTGATGGACATCCAGATGCCCAATCTGGACGGTTACGAGGCCACGCGGCAGATCCGCGCCCTGCCGGACGCCGAGAAGGCCAGCATCCCCATCTTTGCGATGACGGCAAACGCCTTTGAAGAAGACCGTCAGAACGCACTGGCGGCCGGCATGAACGGCCATATCGCAAAACCGCTGGACGTTCCGCACCTGCTGCGCGTCCTCGCAGATGCCCTGAAAAAATAACCCCAAAAAAAGCCGAAACGGCCTGAACTCTGTGTCACACAGGGTTCAGGCCGTTTGTGGTCTTATTCGGTTTTGGGGGCGCAGAAACAAGATCGGATCACTTCACCTGTGCCCCGGTGGTCAGCGCCTCGGACACGGCGTCCATCAGCGCGACCATGGTGCAGTAGTTGGCACCGTAGGTTTCAGTGTAGGCAGAGTAGGTGTCGATCTGCTCCTGGGTGGGGGCGATGTCCATCGCCTCAGCCACTGCCTGATAGAGCAGCGCTTCGCGGGCATACTCGGTGATGCTGTCGCTCATGGCATCCAGCAGGTCGTCGGCGCTGTTGTAACCGGCAGCAGCCTGCAGGAAGCTGTCGAGATCATAGCCGTAATACTGAGCCATGGTGTAGTAGTAGTTCAGGCACTGGTTGACCTGATAATCGGTCACTTCTTTGGGCAGATCCTTGAAGGTGGAGTTTGCCAGCAGATAATCCATCACCGCAGTGTTCAGGTTGTTCTGATACAGCATCTTCTGGTATTCAGCCCGCAGGTCTTCCACGGTGTGGACGCCGTCGGTGCTGCTGAAATTCTCCTCGACCCAGGCATCGGTCAGTTCCGGCAGGATCTCCTCGCTGATGTAGTTCAACGTGACGGAGAAGACCGCCTTTTTGTTGCTCAGGACCACCGCATTGCCCTCGGCATCGGTGGAGTCGCTGTAGCCGTCCGGGAAGGTGACGTTGACCTCAAAGGTCTCGCCGGGCTTGTGGCCCACGATCTGGTCTTCAAAGCCGTCGATGAAGGAACCGCTGCCCAGCGTCAGGCTGTAGCCGCTGTAGGTGCCGCCGGTAAATGCCACGCCATCCACGGTGCCCACATAGTCGATGTTGACGGTGTCGCCATCGGCGGCGGCACGGTCGGTGATCTGCTGCGTGGTGGTGTTCTGGCTGAGCAGGCTGTCGATCTGGGACTGCACGTCCTCCTCCGTCGGCTCGATGTCCGCCTTCTTCAGCGGGATGGAAGCGTAGTCCTCCGGCAGGGTCACATAATCCAGTGCGCGGATGCCGGACCAGTAGCCGTTCTCATCCAGACCGTCACTGTAGGCAAAATTCTGGTAGTTATAATCCGAAGCGCTGCCGTAGACAGACGCCTCCGAGCTGGTCGATGCGGAAGAGGACGCTGCAGACTTCGAGCAGCCCGCAGCCGTCAGCGCCAGCGCACCGGCGCAGAGAAGGCAGACTGCCTTCGAGATGATTCGTTTCAAGTGGATACCTCCTGTATCCCGGACGCCGCCGGGAACTGCAATTTTTTCAGACAAATCTTATTATAAAGGGTAAAAATGAAAAAGAAAAGGATTTTGCGAAATTTCCACAAGTTTCACGCTGCCTGCCACGTGAGGTCGTTGCTTTTTGTCAAAAGCTGTGATATCCTATAATTGCCGCAGCAAAGCGGCAAGGCGCTGTGTCCAGAACGCAGGCGGCAACTCCCTACCGGATGGCTTTGTTTCCATAAACAGGGCGCCGGGAGGGCGACTTTTGAACGTTTCTCCCCGGAGGCTCTGGCCGAAAGGGGGAATGTACCCATGACATTGACCGAGATTCTTGCGCTGTTGACGTTCCTCGTCACAACGGTTTACGACACGATCGACATCGTGCTCCGATTCCGAGAGTTTCGCACAAAAAATGGACAAAAGAAATGACCGCCCCACGTTTAGCACCCGTTGGCGGTCATTCTTTTGATCTGCTGGTAGGGAGCTAGCCGTTTGTTGGGCCAGCGCCTTTTCTATTTGTAGTATAATCGTTCTATCGTCGTTTGTCAAGCTGTCGCCCCGCACACGCAAAAATCCTCTTGCGCTGCGGGGCCTGCGGCTTTATTATAATAAGAGAAGCCCATCAACACAAGGAGGAACATCCATGGATTACAACAAAGCCGCTCTCGAAATGCACGAGAGCCACCACGGCAAAGTCGGCATCGTGAGCAAGGTCGAGGTCAAGACCCGCGACGACCTGTCCACGGCTTACACCCCCGGCGTCGCCGAGCCCTGCCGCAAGATCAAAGAGAACCCCGACGACGTGTACAAGTACACCTTCAAGAGCAACATGGTGGCCGTCGTGTCCAACGGCACCGCCGTGCTGGGCCTGGGCGACATCGGCCCCGAAGCCGGTCTGCCGGTCATGGAGGGCAAGGCCGTGCTGTTCAAGGAATTCGGCGGCGTGGATGCCTTCCCCATCTGCATCGACGCCCACGACGCCGCCAGCGTCATCGCGGCCTGCAAGGCCATCGCCCCGACCTTCGGCGGCATCAATCTGGAGGACATCAAAAGCCCGGAGTGCTTCGAGATCGAAGAAACGCTGGAGCGTGAGCTGGACATTCCCGTCTTCCATGACGATCAGCACGGCACCGCCATCGTCGTGACGGCTGCGCTCATCAACGCCCTGCGCGTGGTGGGCAAGAAGATGGAGGATGTCCACATCGTCCTGAACGGGCCCGGTGCAGCCGGCACGGCCATCATCAAGATGCTGATGACCGCCGGTGCCAAAGACATCGTGGCGGTGGACCAGTTCGGCACCCTGTACAAGGGCTGCAACAGCGCCGAGGCCCACAAGAACTGGCTGGGCGAAGTGACCAACCCCCGCCAGATCAAGGGCGGCCTGAAGGAGGCCATCGAGGGGGCCGATGTCTTCATCGGCGTGTCCCGCCCCGGCATCCTGACCACCGAGCTGTGCAAGACCATGAATCCGGACGCCATCGTTTTCGCCATGGCCAACCCCACCCCGGAGATCATGCCCGACGAGGCCAAGGCAGGCGGTGTGCGGGTCATGGCCACCGGCCGCAGCGACTTCCCGAATCAGGTGAACAACGTGCTCTGCTTCCCCGGCCTGTTCAAGGGTGCCCTGAGCGTCCGCGCACGGGACATCAACGATGCCATGAAGCTGGCCGCAGCCTACGCCATCGCCGACCTCATCACGGATGAGGACCGCAGCGAAGAGAACATCATCCCCGGCGCATTCGACCCCCGCGTGGCCGAGGCCGTGGCCTCTGCCGTGGCAAAAGCTGCCCGCGAGACCGGCGTGGCCCGTCTGTAAAGGAGGCGCGGCATGAGGACGATCTCCGCACAGTCCATCACCGATACCGTCGCCCGCCTGTGCATCGAAGCCAACACCCGCCTGCCCCAAGACGTGGAAGCGGCTCTGGCCAGAGCGCGGGAGGAAGAGCCGTGGCCGCTGGCGAAAACCACCCTCGACCTGCTGTGGTCGAACCTCGGTGCGGCGCAGGAGAAGGCTCTGCCCATCTGTCAGGACACCGGCATGGCCTGCGTCTTCGTGGAGCTGGGAACGGATGTCCACATCGACGGCAGCTTTGAGACCGCCATCCACGAGGGCGTCCGCCGGGGCTACACCGACGGCTACCTGCGCAAGAGCATCGTGGCCGACCCCCTGCGCCGGGGCAATACCGGCGACAACACCCCTGCCGCCATCACAGTCCACCTCGTGGACGGAGACGGCTGCACCATCACCGTGGCCCCCAAGGGCTTTGGCAGCGAGAACATGAGCC
>OGKG01004523.1_pt1 | contig 11627 bp, 9 predicted proteins | sample 1572201 | NCBI WGS metagenome assembly OGKG01 (sample SAMEA2582146, study PRJEB24529) | metagenome | biome: Human gut stool | place: China | collected 2011 | reverse complement strand
AATCAAATCTACTTTTTCCTGTATGACATAGCCTTTTAGCTTTTCTATCGAAAACTCAAATGGTTTGTCCCTTTTGGTGGAAACCGTATGGATATGAAGATCCGACTTTTTCATGTTTAACATCTCCAATCTTTTCCGTGCCTGTTTAGAACGCTCTTCTGCTAATAATTATGTGTCCAATTAATCTTTAGTGTAATTATAGCAACTCTATTCCTTTATTGCAAATATTTGAGGCCACTTTAGTTTTAGCTCGTTTACTACACGAGCTAAAACAGAATACTATTTCTGTATTATTGAAAAAATCGAATGGTTACTGCAACACAGACAGTGAGGTGTTGCAAATATAAGCATAACTGCTATAATAGGAATTTGTACGGATGATCTTTATCATTAAAACATTGCAACCATTTACACTTGCACTAATTGGGCGAACATGTTCACCTCGTACAACATCGTCAACTCGCCCAACAAGAACATGCGGCGATTTCCTGATTTAAGGTGAATACAGTGTTCCGGCAATAAAAGCGAAGCCCGCATAAATCACAGACAGCACCCAGGAGGATTCGAGGGTGCGTCTGCAGCTTATGCGGGCTTTTTTATTTTGCAAATTTAATACGGATAGGTGTTAAATTCCAAGGCTGACAAGAGCGGCCTTTAACTCTTTTGCCATGCGAATAATGACAGTCTGTTCAGTTTCATTGCAGTCCAGCAGTAAGCGGTGAAATTCGGAGTTTGCAGAGGAAGAAGAATGTTCAAGACAGTCGAGCAAAAGCTCATCTGCGGAAACGGATAATGTGTTGGCAATTTCAACAAGAACAGAAAGGCTTGGAACCTTTGTGCCATTTTCGATTTGGACAATGTATTCACGACTGCAGTTGACTTTTGCGGCAAGATCTTCCTGTGTCAGATTCGATTTTGAACGGTAGAAGCTGATTCGTTTTCCTAGAGAAGTACGATTTACGGACATATAGTGATCTTCCTTTCAAATGCCCGCATAAGATACTTTAATTATTTGACTTATGAAAAAATGTATCAAGAAAAACCAAAAGATCGATCCGCATAGAAATCAGAATTTTTCTTTTCCCTTTTAGCGGAGGTGGCTTCTGAGGCAAAAATGTGAACCAGTAGTTCACATTTTAGGGTACAAGTGAACTGCTGGTTCACAGAAAAATATATCTGACAAGCGTATAATAAAAGCGTGAAACCAAACTACAAAAAAGTGAGGAAAACGAAATGGAAAGGCTGCTGACACTGTATAGCGAAGTTCAGTCAACGGATGTACGGTGGCTGTGGTATCCCTTTATTGCAATCGGGAAAATCACACTGCTGCAGGGTGATCCCGGCGATGGAAAGTCTAGCATGATGATGAATCTGATTGCGGAACTTTCAACAGGAGGTAAGACCCCGGATGGCTGTAAGATCGGTGCGCCGCAAAAGGTGATTTATCAGTGCTCCGAGGATGGCGTTTCAGACACGATAAAGCCCCGTCTGGAACGCTGCGGAGCAGATTGCGGGAAGATCGCTTTCATCAATGAAGAAGTCTATAACGGCCTTACATTGGACGATGAGCGCATCCGTCAGGCAATCATTGAATTCCGGCCGCGCTTGGTCGTGATCGATCCAATTCAGGCCTATCTTGGCAGTGATTCAGATTTGCAGATCGCAGGCAGGGCACGGAAACTTATGCGCCGCCTTGGAATGTGGGCTGTTGGCTACGACTGCGCTATTGTTCTGATTGGGCACCTCAATAAAAAAGAAGGCTCCAAAGGGCTGTACCGCAGCCTTGGCAGCATTGATGTTGTGGCAGCAGCACGAAGCGTCCTGCAGGTGGAGCGAGATACAGAGAACCCTGATATAAGAATCGTACATCAAATCAAAAACAGTCTTGCGCCTACGGCAGAAGACATCCGTTTCTCTATTTCTGCCGAAAGTGGTTTTCAGTGGCTTGAATGTAGGCCACAGCTCTTTGAAAAACAACAGCCGGACACCGAACCTGAATTTGATACCGAGCAACAGAAAGCTGTCTACTGGATTAAGCATTTCCTTGAAAAAGGCGATATGAGCGCAAATGAAATGTATTGTCGCTTAGATAATGAAGGTGTCAGCAAACGAGTAGCGCGGATGGTAAAAACAGAAATGGGAATCCACTGCTACCAGAAAAAGCGGAAATGGTATTGGAGCGTTCAGCCGGAAGAAGGTGCTATGAATGGATCGCAAGTATAAGGTTGGCGGCTATGTGAAACTTGCAAAACTGTGGGAACGCGCTAAGGATGCAGCAGTAGCCTATCACAGTTCCTACTATGCTGAAAAGTTTAAAACTGATAGCGATAAAAAGCTGGTTGGTGTTTATATTGACATCACAGGGAATAAGGAAATTTATAAACGCCCGGAAATGGTGCATCTGCTCAAAGATTGCAAAAAGGGTGCCGTCAATCTGATTTTTTCACAGACAAGGGCCTACCTTGCAGCGAATACCTGTGATTTCTGTTTTCTGCTGAAATATCTGTTTGATATGCCGATGCGGGTGGACATTGTTACAGATGATGACGACCAAAGAGTCGACACCATTCTTGATATTGAGAATCAGCGTCAGAACCTGAAAGAATTGGCTGAAAAATATACATCGATCCGAAGGAAAGATTATCTTGAGTGGAGAATCCGACTGGAACATGAAATGACAAAGGCTGGAGAGAAATGAACGTAGAACATATCCCGGCAGAAGATGTGGACGTGCTGCCGTGTGGAGCAGACTGGCAGAGCCGACATCTGGAATCTGAAAGGCGAAAAGCAGAGATTCGTGACAGAATCCATAAGCAGACAGAACAGGGCCAGAAAACGGCAAAAGATTACTTTCGTCCGGCGAAACCGACACCGTCGATTTACGACAGCGACCTGAAGCGTGTGGCGGTTTATGCCCGTGTCAGCACTTCCAGCGAAGAACAGATTTCTTCCATTGAAAACCAGACTCTATATTACACCAAAAAGATTGCAGAAACGGAAAACTGGAATTTGCAGGATATTTACAGCGATGAAGGAAAATCGGGTACTTCACTGCGGAAACGGGATGCGTTTAAGCGCATGATGCGAGATGCCAAAGACCAGAAGATGGACTTGATTATCTGTGCCAGCATTTCGCGGTTTGCGCGAAATTTTTCGGATTGTATGACGCAGATTGCAGCATTGAAAACCATGCACCCGGCACATCCCATTGGCGTGTACTTTGAAACTGAAAACATCTACACGCTGAATCCAAGCAGCCAATATAGTTTGGACATTCAAGCACTTCTGGCAGATTGGGAATCGGGCAACAAGAGTCGCCGGATGATCCTTTCGTATGACCAGCGTATTATGACAGGCCAGTACCCGGTGGCCGACCTGATGGGATATCGGCATACGAAGGATGGACGGTTGGTAATTGAGCCGGAAGAAGCAAAGACGGTGCGGTTTATTTTTCTGGCGTTTATCCAGGGCTATAACTACGATCAGATCGCGGCAGTGCTGACACAGAAAAAGCGCAGCACCCTGCGCGGTAGGCAGGAGTGGAACGGCATGATGGTGGCAAACATCATGAAAAATGAACGCCGCTGGGGTGATCTGGAAGCTAGGAAGAGCATTGTGGTAGATTACAAACTGGGCAAGGTCACGAAGAATAACGGCAATCGCTGCTCTGCCTATGTCCCGGAACATCACGAAGCGATTGTTTCCCCAGAAATCGCACGAGCTGCACATCTTGTGGCATCCAGCAGCAAAAAGTGCGGGGTGCAGGATATTGTGGTAATCCGGCAGGGAGCATTGAAAGGCTTTGTGGGCGTCCATCCGAACTGGAGCGGCATCAATGCTGAAAGTATCCGCAGCCTTTGCCTGAGCACCTATCTGCCGGAAGAGGTGATGAAACTGAACGATATAGCAGAGATGAGGGCTGGGGCAACACTGGGAAAGGCACTTCAATCTGAATATATGACGATTTCAGGTACTTGCTTTATCAACCAGAGTAGCCCGGTTATGACGATTTCTAAAAATGGAATCCGTTTCAGCAAGGCCTGCCATAGCCGGTTGGACGACTGCGAGTATGTGGAACTGCTCTATCATCCGATTCTGCAGGTCGTGATTTTGCGAAAGAGCAATCACGGCTTTTCAACAGCGATGCACTGGAGAGATGACAATGACGTCCATAGTGCCTTTTCAGCCAGAGCGTTTTCTGGCCTGATTCTTCAAACGTTGAACTGGAAAATGAATTGCCGTTACCAGTGCCGTGGTATCTGCCGGGGTCAGGGAAATGCAAAATTTCTGATTTTTGAATTAGATGAATCCCGGATTTTGACTGGGAAAAATCAGTATGAACAAGAAAATTGTTCGATGAATCTGAAATGCCGGTTATATCGGAGTAAATGGGTTCAGAGCATTACAGTTAGTGATGTGATGGAATCTGGTCAAGTCGTAGAAAATCCCATGATTGGTGCAATTCCAAGCAGAAATGAAGTTCAACGTGAACTGGATGATCTTTTGATGTCGATGTAGGAGGAACTTATAGAATGGAAGAACAAAGCAGGGCGCAGGAACTGAGCGTTCGGGAAATCTCCTTGATTCGTGAACTTGCACAGATACGAAAAGAACATAAAAGAGAACTGGAGTACGAAAAGTTCGATGGCTATGAACTTCCGCCGCGCACCCAGTTTTCCATGCTGAATAAACCTGCAGTGAGCATAAAATATGGTGTTATGAAATTTAATATGGCATGCATTCGGCTTTTTGAAGGAATCAAGTATGTCCTTCCGATTTTGCACCCTAATAAGAAGCGGCTTGCGTTGATTATGTGCCCGGAAGAGGACAGCGCGTCTGTTGAATGGGCACGACAGAAAGGCGAAAACTGGGTGAATAAGGATATTACATCATTGGAATTTGTAGAAAATATCTTCAGGCTCATGAACTGGAATCGGGAATGCCGTTATAAAGTGCTTGGACGAGTGGCTAATTCAGATCAGGGCCTTTGTATGTTGTTCGATCTGGAAGAAGCAATCATGTTCACGCCGAAGCCACAGGAATATGCGGACCCGCTTACTGGCGAAATGAAGAAAAAACAGATGAAATTCTTCCCGGATACTTATAGGAATCGCATCGGAAAATCTTATAATGACTACATTGCAGATCATCAGATGAACATGTTTGAGGATTTTATTGGATATCAGGGGTCAGCAGTATTGGATGAGCCAGTACGGGAGGAAGATTCATTTTCAAAAGAGTCGATGTCCCAAGAAAGCGAAATCTCTGAAAATATATTACTGCCGGATTTAGCAAAACAGTCTGAAAGTATAGAACAGCAGAGCGGTGAGATTGCTGAGAGAGGAATGCCAACATGAGTTCTGAGCGAATTATGAATTTGCTGGTGACGATTCCGGCGGAAAGTCGGAGAATGAATGTGGGGAAAGATGTTATCCGTATTCTTGGAAGTCCGGCCTATATTTGCATTTTGCAGAGGAAAGATCGGCAGTCTATTGCAATTACGCCATGTGCTGCCGAACATCCAATGTCCTTTAAGGTCCCGGACAGGCTGCTGACCGACGGACAGTGCCGGATGAGGATCAATGGAGTACAGTTCGTCCAGGCGTTATTAGAGGCAAATGGTCTTGCTGCAGGGAAAGACTATCAGTTTAAGGGAAGGTATGAAGCTGAGAAAAACGCAGTTATCATATCGCTTGAAAAAGATAAACGGGAATGTTAGAAAAGACGGAAAAATCTGGAATACAGGTGTGGCACTATTGAAATATTTTGCTGGCCTGAATTCAAATCAGAATGGGCAATATGGACAAATCTATGCTGAAAAGTTTACATCTGCCTGCTTGATATGCAAGGTGTTTTATGGTAAGATGAAAGCACAATAGGGATAGTATATGCTCCTGTTGACCCTGCTGTAAGGAAGTGAATGCCGATGGAAAATCAGCTTGCTCATGCGATAACGCAGACGGAATACGATTTGAGTTATGATAAGGCTGCCAAGAAGCTGCTGGCCAACAAACAGATTCTGGCGCAGATTATGAAGAACTGCGTGAATGAGTACAGTGCCTGCTCCGTAGACGAAATTGCAGAGAAGTATATCGAAGAAACTCCAGAAGTGGGTACAGTTGGCGTTCATGTTGATGATACAAACAGACCCAAGAAAACTTCTGACGTAATTGCTGGTAGCAATAATGAGGATTCTACGCTGACTGAGGGAACCATCAATTATGATGTTCGGTTCGATGCAATCGCACCAGCATCAGAAGGTTCTGCTGAACAGAAAGATGTGATACGTCTTATTATCAATGTAGAAGCGCAGACCGCTTTTAATCCGGGGTACCCTTTGACGAAGCGTGCAATCTATTATTGCAGCAGAATGATCTCTGCACAGCACGGCCCGATATTCACGAACTCAGAGTATGGGAAAATCCGAAAAGTGTACTCTATCTGGGTTTGTACACATCCAACTAAAGAGTTTCAGAATACTCTGATTCGTTATTCCATTCGGCCAGAGCAGTTGATTGGAAATGCTGTTGAAAAATCAGAAAACTATGATTTGATGAGCGTTGTAACGATTTGTCTGGGAGAGTCGGGTACAGAAAACTATACAGGTATTGTGAAATTTATGGATGTGCTGCTCTCTTCATCCAGAGCAGCTACTGAGAAAAAGAAAATTCTTGAAGAAGAATTTGGCGTTGCAATGAACGAAGAACTGGAAAGGGAGGTGCTTGTTATGTGCAACCTTAGTCAGGGCGTAAAGGCCGAAGGTAGAGAAGAAGGCATCAACATTGGTGAGATGCGGATGCTGGTTAAACAGGTAAGAAAAGGCCGTGTGACGATTGAAGAAGCAGCGGAAGATGCTGGAATGACAGTAGAGGAATTTAAGAAAGTGATGGAAAACACCCCGCTGCAGGCGGTCTAAGATAAAAAGCATATAGAGTAAAATGTAAAGCCCTACAAGGCTCAGATCGGTTCGATACCGATTGAAAGCCTTGTAGGGCTTATTTTTTTGGCGTTTTTTCAATTTTATTTGTGAAAAATGTTGTCCAAGACTTGACATCGGCCGGGCGCTGTGGTCTGCGCCGCCAATGGTCAATGCCGCACGGGGGCCGGTGTGGGTCCAGACGACGGCCGTTTCATCGGGGGCGTCGGGTTCAGCCGCCAGCAGGGCGTCCACCGAGACCGTGGTGGAGCGGGAGAGCAGGGTGGTGAACACAAGGGTCTTCACGCCCTGAGCCTTCAGGGTGCGGACCATGCCCAGCGTCAGGTGGGCCGAGATCACGATGCCGTTGGCGCGGATGGTCAGGGTCGTGCCGTTTTGGGTGCAGGTGTGGGTGATCTGCTTGCCCAGAACGTTGGTGACATACAGCCCCTCCACCGTGACCGGGCGCTCCACTTCCGAAGGTACTTCTGCCGCTTCCGTTTCGGTGGGCGCTTGCTCGCGTACAACATCACCGGGCTGGGAAACATCGTCGCCCTTCGCATTGCGGCGGGTGATGGTCGTGCCCACCTGCAAACCGGAGAACCGCGTTTCGCCGTTGATCGAATCGCCAATGGCCACATCGCCGCCGCCAGTGGCGTCGATCGTCACCTTGCCTTCAACGGTAATATCAGACTTTACCTCAGTAGCACCGTCAGCAACGCTGCCGCTGCCGATGGCCGCAGCACCACCGGGAAGAGAAACATAGTCATCCTCATAAGCTCCGCCGCCTGTAGCAGTAATGTTAGGAGAACCGGCTTCGGTGCTCTTGATGGAAACTTTGTTTCTGGTATCCTCGGTGTCGGGTTCTGTTTCTGCACCGCCACCGATACCGGCAGCACCAGCGCCGCCCTGTGCATTTTCGATGGTGACATTGCCCTCGATGGTCACGTCACCAGTGCCATGAACACCGCCGCCAATGCCGGAACCACCATAACCACTTTTTGCATTTTCGATTTTGGCGTTGCCTTCAATGGTCACGTTGCCGACAGAGGGAACGAGGGCACCATAACTAGTAGTGCCTTGGCCGCTGCCGATGCCAGCGCCGTTTGCGCTGCTTTCGGCATTTTCAATGACTGCATCACCTCTGATGATGATCTCGCTGTTACCACGGGTGCCACTGCCGATGCCGGCTCCAGCTTCACCGCCCTGTGCGTTTTTGATGACGGCATCACCTTCAATGGTCACTGTGCCCAGACCCTGAAGGCCGCTGCCGATGCCAGCAGCCATATAGCCACCAGAGGCTTCGGTGATGGTGCCGCCGCTGATGGTGACAGTGCCATTTCCTCCAATAAGAGTGTCCTTCGGTATCTCGCCACAACCGCCACCAATACCGGCACCATAGCGGCCCGTAGCCTTTGCGGTGATATCGCCGTCCGTAATTATGACCGTACCGTTGCCATCGAGGCCACCACCAATACCGGCAGCCAGACTGCCGCCCGTAGCGGTGATCGTACCACCGGAAATTGTCACATCGCCGTCACCGCCGACGGCGGCGTACTTGTCGCCGGCACCGCCGCCAATACCGGCAGCCCCATTACCACCCGTGGCAGTGATCTTACCACCCGTAATGGTCGCTTGGCCGTCGTGTTCGTCACTGCCGCCGATGCCGGCACCTCGGCCACCACCGTTGGCAGTCAAACTGCCAGTAGTATCGGACGCACTGCCCTTTGCGGAGCCATCATCATTCTTTTCGTCCTGAATCGTCAGCGTGCCGCTGTCGTCGGTCTTGTTATGCTCCAGACCGGCGTGGCCATATCCGCTTGTCAGCGTGTTGTTGCCGTTCAGCTCGATGTTCGTATTGCCGCTGCCGGTAACGCTTACAGCGGTCTTATAGGCGTTCGGGTCATAAGCATACTTGGACCCTTCGTCTACATTGATCGTTACGTTATCCAGCGTGACATTCACCGTCTTGCCTTCATCTGCATGGATCGTTACTGTATTCGAAGACGCGGTAGAAGAGTCCTTGCTTTTAATAACGGTGTCCGTATCATTCTCTTTTGTCGTACTTCCCTGTGTGACATTGTTGCCGCTTTCACCAGCCGAAATCGAGATGTCGCCATCGTCAATGTACCATGTATCCGCAAAGGCGGGGAGCGTCATCCCGACCACAAGGGCGGCGGTGAGGGCGAGGGCGGCGGCGCGCTTTGCGGTGGAGCGGCGGGCTGTTTTGACCGCAGAAACCGGGCTGTGCCCCAGAACACGCATGGCGAGTTTGCGATAAGAGATCATAAGTGGTACCTCCTTACAAAGTTTCAAATCCGGTAAAACATGGGCTTGTAAGGAAATTATACCACTTTCGGGGGGGTGCAAGTAAAACTGCGTGAAAGACTAACTATTAAAAGTCAAGACCCAAAATGAAAAAATACGTCTGCCGACCGCTGCCCCTGACAAACAGCATTCAAATGCTGAAATTAGAGCAGCGAGGACGACGGAGAGAACAGCAAAACAAGCCCAGCCAGACTGCGCCAAGCCCCAGCTCCTGTGCAGCAAGGCAGATGTTCTGGGCGGCAATGGCTCCGCTGACACAAAAAACGCACCCGCTCTGCGCATTGCAGAGCGGGTGCGTTTTGTCATATTCTTACCGGGCCATGGACTGTTTTCACAGTGTGGTGATCATTCCTCGGCTTCGGCCTTTGCAGTTTCAAGGAAGGCCCGGATCTTATCCACCTGGATCTGTGCCACGGCCCGGCCGGTCTCGTAGACGCGGCGCAGCTGGTCGGGGTCACGCTCCATGGCACCGATCTCCAGCGGGATGGGCGGGCGGATGACGTAATCCTTGCCGGACTGCTCCAGCATGGAGATGTAGCTCAGGGTTTCATTGTAGCGCTCGTGGCGGTCAGCCACAGCCTCCACAAAGGCAGGATAGCGCAGATACCGTGCCCGGATGGCGGGCAGCATGGGGTTCTTCTTTTTCACAAACCCCTTGGGCTGGGTCAGGACGATGAGGTTCCGCTTGTAGCCAATGGACTCAAAGAAGCGGATGGGGATGGAATCGGCAACGCCGCCGTCCAGCAGGCCGTAATGGCCGATCTTGACGATCTTTGCGGCCAGCGGCATGGAAGCCGAGGCTTCCATCCAAAGCACATCCTCCGCATCACCGGTGCGGCACTTATGATAGATGGGGTCGCCGGTGCGGACATCGGTGCAGACCACAAAGTAATCCATGGGGGATTCCCGGAAAGCCTTGTCATCGAACGGGTCGAGCTTTTCGGGCACCTCGTGGTAGCAGAAATTCTCGCTGTACAGGTTGCCGGTGCGCAGCAGATTGCGGAAGCTGGCATAGCGTTTGTCATTGCAGTAGGTGGTGTTGTAGCGGATGGTCCGCCCGATCTGGTGGGATTTGTAGTTGCAGCCGAACACTGCTCCCGCCGAAACACCTACCATGCCGTCTACCGTGATGCCCTGCTCCATCAGAACATCCAGAACACCGGCGGTGAACATGCCCCGCATGGCACCGCCTTCCAGGATCAATCCGGTCTTCATACGCGTGATACTCCTTCTCCTCACAATGCATCCCGCCCGAACAGACGGCAGGATGCAGAAAACGGGCACCTTTCCCTGTGCCCGGAGCGCCCCGGAAATCCACCCGGAGCCGTTGCTTCCAGTATACTCAGATTTTGCTGAAAAACAAGAGAGAAAATGTCAAAAGACCTTGAAAACAGGGGGGCAAATCCGGTATACTAGGTAAAATCAAAATGCTGTACCAAAGCTTGGAGGAAGAGACGGATATGAAACTGCTGGAAGAACGCATTCAGAAAGACGGGATCGTGCGCGAGGGCAATGTGCTGAAGGTGGACAGCTTCATCAACCACCAGATGGACATCCCCCTGTTCCGCGAGATGGCAAAGGAGTGGAAGCGCCTGTTTGCAGGCAAGCCCGTCAACAAGGTGCTGACCATTGAGGCCAGCGGCATCGGCATTGCCGCCGTGGTTGCCAGCGAGTTCAATGTGCCTGTGGTGTTTGCCAAAAAGTCCATGAGCATCAACCTGGATTACGACAACTATGAGACCAAGATCCAGTCCTTCACCCACAAGAAGATCTATAATGTCATCGTCTCCAAAAAGTTCCTCACCGCAGAGGATCATGTCCTGATCATCGATGACTTCCTGGCAAACGGCTGTGCCCTGATGGGCCTGCTGGATCTGGCCAAGGAGGCCGGAGCCACGGTCGAGGGCATCGGCATTGCCGTGGAAAAGGGCTTCCAGCAGGGTGGCGAGCTCATCCGCAGCAAGGGCATCCAGCTGGAGAGCCTTGCCATTGTGGAATCCATGAACAGCGAGACCGGCGAGATCAAGTTCCGCGAGCAGCCGCACCAGAACTGAAAACAAGCACTTCAAGACCGCTTCGGCGGTCTTTTTTGCTGCCCGTTTTCAGGCCCCGTCAAAACTGTCGCCGTCAGCGGGGAGGTCGGCGGCGGTCTCTGCTGTGGAGGCAGCCGGGGCTTCCGTGGTGCGGGGCACGCCCCTGTACACCAGCGTCTGCTCCAGCACTTCGGCACAGACCGGGGCCGACAGGCTGCCGCCTGCGGTCGTCCAGCTGTGGGGTTCGTCCAGGCAGACCAGGCAGAGAAACTGCGGGTCGTCGATGGGAGCCACTGCCACAAAGCTGGCAATGCGGGCTTTTTCGTCGGCGCTGTCCAGCTTCTGGCTGG
>OGKG01004516.1_pt1 | contig 11640 bp, 9 predicted proteins | sample 1572201 | NCBI WGS metagenome assembly OGKG01 (sample SAMEA2582146, study PRJEB24529) | metagenome | biome: Human gut stool | place: China | collected 2011 | reverse complement strand
TGTGAAATGAACTTTTCATTTTGAAACGCGCGAACATTTCGATTTGCGGATTATAGTTGTATTCCTGAAATCCGTAAAAGACAAGAAAAAGGGTTTTCATGGGCGGAGGTCATTTATATGTCGAGTGATTGATATACTTGAATCAGCTCATCGGCTGTCTTTTTCCACGAGAATTGCCGGGCGCGCAGCAGCCCGTATTCCCGTTGCTGCCGATAGAGCGCGTCTTCATTTTCGAGACGCAGCACTGCACCGGCTATTTCTTCCGGCCGACAGGGGTCTGCGGCAAGTATGTCCGGACCGCCCACTTCGGGCATGGAAGAGGTGTTTCCCGTAATGACGGGAGTGCCGCAAGCCATAGCTTCCACCAAAGGGATGCCGAAACTCTCGCGCAGCGAGGGGTAGAGGAAAGCGAATGCTGCATTGTACAGCGTGGCGAGGTCGGCGTTGTGGATATAGCCGGGATAGAATAGGTGCCGTTTCAGGCGGTTACTGATGTTTTCCTGTTGCAGCAGCCTGTCTATATAGGTTTCGTTGAGGTCTGCGATGAGCAGCGGACGCCTTACGGACGATTTTTCCAGATAAAGGCTGTAGGCTTTCAGCACCCGTGCCGTATTCTTTTTAGGGTCCGTGTTTCCCAGGAAGAACAGGAAGTCTTTTTGGGGGATGTAGCGGTTTACTATCTGCATGTCTATGTCGTCCATCGGACGGAAATGTCTGCTATAGCCGTTGTAGATGGTCGTAATGCGGTCGGCGGGAATGTTCAGGGCTTCGCGGATGCGGTTGCGTTCGAAGTGCGAAACGGTAATGATTTTCCGGCATTTCTTCAGAATCCGTGGTACGGTGAGGCGGCGGTAGTGCCGGCCCATCTCTTGATAAAGCGAGGGACTGCGCTGTTGGCGGGGTTCCAGATAGATGATGTCATGGAGTGTCAGTACCAGCGGAACCGGACAGCAGAGCGGGGCTGTGTTGGACGTGCAATGCAGCAGGTCCGCCCCTAAACGTTTCACCGCCAGCGGCAGGGCTATCTGTTCCCAAAGCGGGTAGGTGGGACACGCCACTTCCACAATGGAGAGGTTGGCAGATTCTTCCAGACAATGGTCTTTGCCCGGAGCCACGATAATGTAGTATTCATTGCCGTCGTTCCGTTTCTGCAATTCGCGGATGGTTTCCAGTGCTACGAAATCCATGCCGTGCTTGTCGGGACGGAAAATCCGTTGGGCTTCTATGGCTATCTTCATACTGTGTACTCCTTATTTCTTTTTATAAAAGAACCGTTTTATATGGCTGAATACGGCTGTAAACATAAGTACCGGGAGCGCCCAGATGGCTTTGCGGAGACGGCGGCTGACTTCTCCTTCGGGCAGTGCCATGAGGAAGGCGAGGATAAGTGTTGCAAGCAGTACGTACCATTTGGGAGCCCAGGTCCAGTTCAGCAGGGTGATGCCTGCCGTGCATAGCAGAATTAGTGCGATAAGCAGGAAACGGGAAGGCATCAGCCACTGAAAAAGTTTGAGGGCATAGTCCCATTCACCTTTCAGCAATACCAGCGGGAGATACCTCAGCGCAAAGAATGTGCTGGTATATTGCGAACGGATCCAGCTGATGCGTTGCGTCTGGTAGCCGTCTGCATTATCTTCTTTTTTGCTGTAACATACCACTTCCGCCAGATATTCGGTGTAGATGTTCTGTTCCAGCAGTACGGTTTCCATCGCCTTGCTTATATCGGAGCCTTTCAGCTTGGGAGCACGTTCGTGGAACATGGCGAAATCGAATGCCATTGCCGAACCTATGAGAGCCGAGGAAAATCCCATGCGGGTATGTGCCAGACGGAAAAGATTGTTGTTGATTTCTTCGCTGGTGGCATTGAGAACAGCGATGCTGGTATTCAGGTTCTCCGCTATGCGGTGTGCCTGGATGGAATCGCAACCGGAGTAGTAGGCGTTGTTGAACATGCTGAGGGCGTTCGGCACGATATGGTTGTCGGAATTGAAGATGACAATCAGGTCGTATTCATCGGGAGCGTAGCGTTCCATAACCTGCTGGATGGCGTAGACTTTGGTGCAGTATTCCTTGTCGGGCACTACGATGTTTACGGGCATTTGCAACAGGGTGACAAGGTCCTCTTCGGGCAGTTGGGTGGCTGCTACGGCAACGTCGTATTTGTCGCGCGGGTATTGCTGGGTGTCCAGAAAGCGGTTGACGGATTCAATTACTTCTTTCCCGTTGCGCAATACGGTAAAAAGCACTAAGAAACGGTGCTGTACGGCTGCCGCCGGATAAGGGTTCTTGTACTTTCCGAGCGAGAAGAGTGCGCAGAGAAACAGGTAGGCTACCGGAATAGCCAGCAGCAGGAATAGGACGGAATCTGTCATTTGTAGCGCATTGTTGCTCTCATCCATCCACCAGTCTATGCTGAATATGTTAAAAATGTTGGACATCATAGCATCGAATCTTTTTTAGTTGTGGTTAATAATGCCTGCTGTTTTTCAATCGTCAGACGTTCGTCTATATATTTTCCGTTCATCAGTATGCCCAGGAACATAATCATCATAATGCCGGTGGGGAACTGGGTGAAGAATGCGTTCCCGTAGGCGCTGAGCATCATGCCGAATATGCCGCAGGCAAGTGCGGTGAGCAGGTGGCGCAGCTCGTCATTCCTTATTTTGAACATGATGCAGTAGCATCCCCATAGCAGGCTGCCCGCATAAATCAGCAGGTAAAGGAGAATGCCCACAACGCCCGTTTCCGTCCATATCTTGACGTAGGTGGAGTCATTGGGAATGGTGGTTGTCAGCCTGCTTCCGAATCTCCGGGCTTCCACACCGCCCAGGCCGAGCCCCTCGCCGAACGGTCTGTTCCTGAGATACTCCGCCAGCTTTTTCTGGTTCTGTTTTCTTACCAGATAGGACGCGTCTTTATTGGGACGGAATGCCGTGCGCATGCGCCGTATCATGTAGTTGCTTTCTCCTACGTATGTAAATGCGAAGAAAACATAGATGCAAATTCCTCCCACTGCGGCAGCGCTCATCAGTTTGATGTTCTTGCTGATAAGCGCAAAAAGCAACAGACTGCCCAGGGGCACTACGATAGCTCCTCGGGTACCTGTAATGAACATCGAGTATAATGAGAGTGCGGAGATGGAAAAGTAATATACTTTCAGGCTGGACTTCTTGCAGAACAAACCGGCAATACCGAACAGCGCGCAGGTGAATCCCATGTTGGAACCGTAATTCCCCGCATCGGTAAAGATGGAGAAGTAGCGGGTGATCTGGGGCAGCAAGTGCGTCTTGTACATGCCGCTTTCCATCATGGCATTGTATTCGACGGCGTCGAAACCGATGAATTTCTGACAGAGGCCTTTCAGTATGGCGATGAGCGTAAGTATGGAGAACAGGAATATCAGCTGGCTGATTTGTTTATAGGATGTTGCCAGCAGCACCGTGATTAGAGACACGAGAAACGTATTGTAAATGAATCCCCTGGAATAAATCCATGCTTCCAGGGATGCGGTGGGGTTAACGACTTCCATAAGGCAGTACACCGCCAGTACGGCACCCCCTATGGTGAGGATGTTGACGGCCCGTTTCCAGGGAAAACGGTAGTGCAGCGCCGTTTGGACGATGACGATGAGAAGCACGCTCCACCAGATGATGTCCGACAGTATGCTGAGTCCGTCCTGCCGGCTGTAACGCGCCAATGGGGTGAAGAAATAATTGAAAATGAATAGCAGGAATAGGAAGCGTTCCGGTTTGCGAAGATGCAAAATCAGAATACACAAGAGGGCGGGCAGTGCCGCCACCAGTCCTGCTATTGCTAAATTTTGCTTCAAAGTAGCTGTGACGATACATCCTAAACCGATGCAGAGTATGGCAAAGGTTAAGGCGGGAGATGATATGTAATTTCGCTTGATACTCATTTTACAGCAGCTTTTTTAGCGGTCAGTCCCAGTTGGGACAATCGGTTGACGAAGCTGTGGAGAGGTGTCTTGGGCGGTAATTCGCCGGTGAACGATTCCACGACTTCACGGTCGGCATTGTTGAGATAAAGCGATAACGGAGTGTCACCCAGCATTTCTTTAATGGATTTCAGGTTGATATCATCGTTTTTGCCCCATAAACGGCAGGCGTTGGCTATGAGCAGGTTGACATCGGCTTGTTTCAGTACGGTCAAAGGCAGGCTGGCAGTGCTTATGGACGGGTATTCCACAAGAATGATGTCCGGTATCTGCTCGGCGGAGTTCAGTTGCCAGAAATCGGATAGTTGTTGTGCCCGGACGTATTTCTTGTCGTTGGTCTCAAAATCGACATCGTGTTTTACGATACGGGTGCGAAGTCCCACGGAAGCCCAATGGTCGGCAAAATATTTGGCCAGAAAACTTTTACCTTCCCGCTCTTCCATACTGAGCAGGTTGATGACGGTAGGGCGTCCTGTTGCCAGATACCTGTCGAGCTGATGGCAGGAATAGGCGGCGGCACGGCGGTTGCATACTTTCAGGAATCCTCGGAACTTCAGGTTGCTGATGCCGTTGAATGCGGCGATGACGGGCAGGCCGCTAAGGCGGTGACTGCGTTCGGCATCCCGTAGCGTGCGGTCTGTCAGTTCAATGATGAGGAAGTAGAAAGTAATGAATATCAAACTGCCAATCAGAGCAGCCACGACGTAGAGCAGGCGCTTACGGCCGTTGTCGGTAAGCGGGAACTCGGGTGGAGCGATGATTTGCAGGTTGGCAGTGGTCATTTTTATGTTTTGCAGGCGGAGCCGCGCTTCGGACAGTCCGCGGAGCTGTTCACGGTAGGTGTCTTCGGCTATGCCGATGGCACGCTCCTTACGCTTTACTTGAGTGCCCACTGGAGCAAATTCCCGATATTGATTCAGGATGTCGTTCCGGCGTTCCTGAAGGACTTTCAGTTCGGCCTTTGTCTTTGCCTCGTTGATACATGCCATCAGCCATTCTGTTACCATATTATCGATACCGACACCCTCTTTGGTGAAATTGTATTCGTTGAGGTTGTCTGAAATCTGGCTGATTCTATTTTCCGAGTTTCGCAAGTCGGTCCTGTTCTGTCGCAACTGTTCGTTGTCTTTTAGTTCAGTATCTGTTGAAAAGATTTCCTGCTCCAGGATATTCTGGTTCAGTTCCGTAACTTTTTCAAGTTCTTTGAGCAGCTTCGTGTTATCGCGTATAATCTTGGCGCGGATGTCCATTTTATCTTCCAGCATCCGACGGAGAGCCACGGCACTTTTGTAGGTTCGTTGGGCAAGTTCTTCACGGTCGTCCAGATTGTATTTGGTTATCGCCAGATCTTTACTCTGATTGTCGTAGTTGATTACCGAATGCTCTACATTATAGTGCATCAGGTTGTCTTCTTCTTTGTTGAGGTTGGTTTTGGCAAGTCTTACTTGCTCCTCAAAGTAAGCGATGGCACTGTTCGTAGCGCTGAAACGGAGTATTTCGTATGCTTTGATAAGTTCGTCCTCTAAAATCTTGATGGTGTTTTGGGTGATACCCGGGTCGGGACTTGTGTAGGTGAAACTTATCAGGTCACTTGTGCCCAGACGTTTCACGGTTATCTGCTCGAGTGCGTGGAAACTGTAAAACTCCGTAGGACGGCTGAACATGGAGTATACAAAGTTGGCGGCACTTTCCTGACGGTATGCTTGCAGGTTCCCGACGGTTTTGTCCAATGAGGAACGGTCTACCAAAGCCAGCACTTCTTTGGGTGTATGCTGCAGGAGTTGGCGGTAGTGCTTTGCCTGGATGTACATATTATCCTGCCACTCCTCGCCATATACAAGGTTTGTGGCAAGCAAGCGGAGAGAGACCTTCTCCAATGTGCTTTTGGACTTGGCTATGTTGATGAGATTGTCGAAAGTGCTGCTGATGTTTTCAATCTTACTGCCGTCAATATTGGTAACATTGGTTACACCGGCATAGATATTACTGTTTACAGTATAGCTGAACGGCAGGAACTGGGTGAAGTACGCCACCAGTGCTGTGACAATAAATCCACCCCACAACAGCCAGTAACGGATGCGGTAGAAGAATTGTGCTATAAACTGTATTATATCCATAAGATTTTATTTCCCTTTGATTATTTTTACATTTGTCAGCATTTCAAGTAAAATGATGGCGTTATGCAGCGAAACGCGTGCTTCGGCATAGGAAGTCACCGCTCCGGAACGGCGCGCCCGCTCCAGTGAAAGAGAGATGATGTCTATTTTACCTTGTATAAAATTGTTCTCCGAGATTTTCATCTGAGCGTTGTAGAGGGCGGCATTCTCCGCTTTGGCTTTGATGGTTGCCAGTTGCGCCGTCACATTATTATATGCTTCCAGCACTTTGAGCCGCCGTTCTTCCATTACTTCTTCCTGCGTGTATTGAAGCTGCTCGATGTTGTAACGATAGTTCTTCAGCCGGAGCGGGCGGTTGAATAAATCGCCGAGACCTACACTGAAGCTGGCTCCTACGTTGAAGGTGTACCGGGAACTGGCTGTGGTGGACTGATACCAGTCGTTGTAGGAATCGCTGTTGTCGTTCAATACGTTGTAACGCCCGTATGCATAATTTCCGTTCAGCCGGAAGTAGTTCCACCAGTTTCTTTTTTCTATGCGGTATTGGTTCTTAACCTGCTCTACCTGGGACTGTGCCCGCTTTACAGTGGCGTTTTCTATGACGGCATCCATAAATACGGAAAGGGGCGGCAGATCAAAACCTTCGATATAGTGTTGCGTTTCCGGTAGCTGGCTTCCTGAGATACTCTTCTCCAGAATGGTATCGCTTTCTTTCAGTGCCTCCAGAATTTTGATGCGCTCTTCACGGGTCATGTCCGTCTGGGCATGGATGGACTGGGGCAACAGGAACAGAATAAATGTAGCTGTACAGAGATATGATAGGGGATGTGTATGGGCTTTTATCATTTGTCTGTTTGTTTTTTTAGTTTTAATACTTACACGTTCTCTTTCTGTACAAAAGCGGTGAACGTTTTTAGAAGTATCTTCATGTCCAGCCGGAAACAGAATTCTTGTGCATATTTAATATCCAGTTGCTTTCGTTCTTCCGCCGACATCTTACCGGCTCCGCCACGCTTTTCCACTTGCCAGAGCCCGGTCAGTCCGGAAGGAGCCATGAAGCGGTCTATGTATGCGTCGCTGGTCAGCAGTTCGGCCTCATAGAGCGGAAGCGGACGGTTGCCTACGATGCTCATATCGCCTTTCAGGACGTTGAATAGTTGCGGAAGTTCGTCAATGCTGTATTTACGGATGAAACGGCCGATGCGTGTGACGCGCGGATCGTTTTCTATCTTGACAAACGGGCTTTCTTTGGATTGGGCCTTTTGCCGGAAAAAATCTTTTTCCGGTATGATGAAGTCATCAGAAATCAGTAAGTTTGCTTCTTCATCGGAAGAGCCTGTGAGGTCGTCGAACCGGATGTCGGGGGTATCGTCTGCCGCTTCTTCTTCCATTTTGTACTGGTTGAGGGCATTGAGTTCCTTCAGCTTCTTGTCCGCATTGGTGTACATGGAGCGGAACTTCAGGAAGTTGAATATCCGGTAGTTACTGCCTACACGTTGCGACTTATAGATGACTTTACCCTTACTTTCGAGACGGATGGCAATGGCAGTGCCGATAAGTAACGGAGATAATATTATTAGGGCGCATATGGCAAATAAAATGTCGAACGCACGTTTCCATGCGGGCAGATGAAATGTGTTAAGCATCTTTCGGTGGCTTTGGCTGAATTCCTGCATTTTATGCTTTTGACGCACTTGCAGGAACTGAGTCATTCGGTGGATGCTCGTTTCATCGGCTTGTGGCGGCAGTGTATTATTGACGCCTGCCTGCAGATAGGTTTTGCGGGCTTCTGCCGGCAATCCTTCGGTGATAAGTATTATGTATACGCGTGGAAACCTCTTGTGGAGGCAGGTGATGTCAAGGCAATCCTTTTCTGTGTCGGTTTGCTCGTAAAGGATGGATGTGTTATACCGTTCGCGGATGCCGTCTATGATTTTGGCAGCTTTACGGGCACCGGAGACAGTAACGAACATGCCATTGGTAACCTTGCTCAGGTGGTCGATGGCAGTCTGGCTGTTTCCTATGTAGATATAATATAGCATATCTTCCTTTCAGTTCTTTTTCAGATGTATTTCTTGATGCGTGCCCTGAGTTCCAACGGGTTGAATGGCTTGAGTATGTAATCTGCCGCTCCGGCTTCGAGCAACAGGATGCGTTCGACGGTACTTTCCTCACTGGAGAGCATCATTACGGGGATATGTTTGAACAGCTCGTTCCCTTTCAGATAGTACAGGAATTCATTGCCGCGCATGTGGGGCATGTGAATGTCGGAGATGATAAGGTCGGGAACATTACCTTCGTTAAGCCACTCAAGAGCCTTTAGAGGGCTTTCAAAATATTCCAGATCGTATTCTGTCCCTAAATAGATCTTGAGTACGCGGCCTATGGTGGCTTTGTCATCAACCAGTAAGATTTTTTTCATTGTTCTGTTTATTATAGCGTTGTTGCTTTGTTTGTTTACTATGCAGTAATAAAAAAACTGTTGTTTTATTGAACTCGCCCGATTACTGACGACAATGAATATTTGCTAACCTGCTTTAACGCAAAATGAGAAAAAACGTGAGAATATGTTTTCTGGTGTATTTCTTCACGTTTTTCGGGTTGCCATATAGGTTGGCTATATTTCAGTCTCTAACAACTGAAAAACGGTAGAATAATTCCATAGGCTGATTTATAATGTTTTTATGTTTTGTTTGCTTATTGAATAAAATAATCAACTTTTAATTGAGTATGCTGCAAAGATAGCCATAATATTCGGATTGTTACTTGCAGGTATTGTATTTTTTTGATAAAACAAGGCGAATATTTTGCTAAATCCGACCATTTACCCGTTTTGAAAACTTGTAAATATTGTCTAGAGCGAATAAAAAGGAGAAGTCTGAAAGGGAGTAAAGAGGAAAAAAAGAGGAAAAAAAGAGGAAATTACTCTTTGGTAATTTCCCCTGCCAAATCCGAATTCATCCGGCGACGGATTTCCGCCTGGCTAAGTCCGTGCCCGAGCAGGAACATGAGTTTGGTAACAGCGCATTCGGGCGTACTGTCGTAGCCGCTGATAACGCCGGCTTCGAGCAGATGCAGTCCGGTTTCGTAGCGTCCCATCTCAACACCGCCGCTTTGGCATTGGGTAATGTTGACAATGACGATGCCTCGTTCTGTTGCGTCCTTCAGTTGCCGGATGAACCAGTCCTTTTGCGGTGCATTGCCGGAACCGAATGTCTTGAGAACCACTGCTTTCAATCCCGGAACGTGAAGTACAGAATCGATGATGCTTTCCTGAATACCCGGAAACAGGGTGAGGACTACGACATTGGTGTCGAAAAGATAATGCGGCTTCATCGGTCGTGCAGGGTCGGGGCAACGGATGATGTGTTCGTTGTAACGGATATGGATTCCTGCTTTTGCCAGAGCGGGGTAGTTGAAAGAGCGGAAAGCGTTGAAATTTTCGGCATTGATTTTGGTTGTCCGGTTGCCGCGCATCAGTTCATTTTCAAAGAAGATGCACACTTCGGGGACAAAGGCTGTGCCGTCCGGACGTTTGGCGGCAGCTATTTCGATGGAAGTAATCAGATTTTCTTTTCCGTCCGTGCGCAATGTCCCGATGGGTAGCTGCGAACCGGTAAGGATAACAGGCTTTGTAAGGTTTTCGAGCATGAAGCTGAGTGCCGATGCCGTATATGCCATAGTGTCGGTTCCGTGCAGGATGACAAAGCCGTCAAAGTTTTCGTAGTTGTCATTTATAATTGCGACAATTTTGGCCCACAGGGAAGGTTCCATGTCAGAGGAGTCGATAGGCGGATCGAACTGATAGGACGAGATGTGATAGTTGAAGCGCTTCAATTCGGGAACATGCTTGAGCAGGTGGGCGAAATTGAAATTTTCCAGTGCACCTGTTTCCGGATTTTCTATCATTCCGATAGTTCCGCCCGTGTAAATCAAGAGAACGGAAGGATAATCTGCTTTCATAAATATCTCTTTTTTCTTTTTTTCGGGCACAAAGATAATGTAAACCGATAACAGAATAAAATGAACTTGTCCATTTTTTATGTTGAAATGTAGCTTATCTTCGTATTATTCACAGAGATACGCAAAAAAATGGAATTTTAGTTGTCTTACTGTCCTACCGCTTTACCGCTTTTACCCAAATCTTCTTTCAGATGTGAGATGGCTTTTTGTGCGTTTCCTTTGTATTCGTCGAGCAGGGTAACGAAGCGGCTTCCGATAATGGCTCCGGACGCATGGGAGCAGGCTGTATCGAACGTCTGCCGGTTACTGATGCCGAAACCTACCATGCGTGGATTGCGCAGGTTCATATCTTGAATCTTCTTGAAATAGACTTGTTTCCGGGCGTCGAAATCTTTCTGCGCGCCGGTGGTGGCTGCTGATGATACCATATAGATGAATCCGTCGGTATGGGCATCTATTTCGCGGATGCGTTTCTCGCTGGTTTCGGGGGTGATGAGCATGATGACCCGGATGTCGTATTTCTGTGCGACGGCCTTATAATTTTCTTCGTATTCCCTGAAAGGCAGGTCGGGGATGATTACGCCGTCAATGCCGCATTCCGTACATTTCCGGCAGAAAGCCTCAAAGCCGAAGTGCATAATCGGGTTGAGATAGCCCATTAATATCAACGGGATACGGACATCCCGGCGGATGTCTTGCAACTGCTCAAAGAGGATGCGGAGAGACATTCCGTTGCGCAGGGCGCGGGTGGCGGCATCTTGAATGACGATGCCGTCTGCCATCGGATCGCTGAAGGGAATGCCGATTTCTATCATATTCACTCCGTTCTTTTCGAGTGTACGGATTACATCGGCTGTGCTGTTGAGCGTGGGGAAGCCGGCACAAAAGTAGACAGACAGCAGGTTTTTGGGGCTGTCTTGGAAGAGTTGGTTGATACGATTCATAGTGAGTTTGTTATTACAGATTTATTGATGACAGTTACGTTATCTGCCGGTCGGCGGTTATGCCGTCAGCCAGCAGTTTCACCGGTTCTTATTGCCTGGAGGAATTTTCCGATGCGTTCTACATCTTTGTTTCCCGGAGCCGTTTCAAAGCGGCTGTTGATGTCGATGCCGGCTAGTTTGGGGTGATGAAACTCCCTGATGGCTTTAACGCTGTAAGGGTTGATTCCGCCGCTGAGCAGAAAAGGCGTCATTCCGCTGTAACGGTGCAGCAGGTTCCAGTCGAACTGGTTGCCGGAGCCGCCATACAGTGATGTTTTGGCATCAAAGAGGTAATAATCGCATAATCCCTTGTAGTCGGAAACGGTTGCCAGGTCTTTTGACTGTGAAATGGAAAAAGCCTTGATAAGGTGCAGACCGCTGCTGCGTAAGGAACGGCAATATCCGGGCGACTCGTTGCCATGAAGCTGGATGTAGTCCAGTGCAAAACGGTCGGCATACATCAGGATAGTTTCCTTACTTTCATTGACGAAGACTCCCACGCGCTTTGCGCGAACCGGAAGATATGCCGGTATCTCGCACAGGCAACGGGGAGACTTGGGATAGAAGATAAAGAGGAGTTCTATAAATTAAAATATTGTAGTACAGTTGTTTATATGGTTCC
>OGKG01004514.1_pt1 | contig 11645 bp, 10 predicted proteins | sample 1572201 | NCBI WGS metagenome assembly OGKG01 (sample SAMEA2582146, study PRJEB24529) | metagenome | biome: Human gut stool | place: China | collected 2011 | reverse complement strand
ATTCCACGAATAAGGAGCAGTAAAAATGGGCGAGAAATTCACCAGTCGGGTAGGCAGGTATGCCAGCAACAAAGCAATGTAGAATTTTAAGAAAATGTAAAAATTATAAAAATTAGTGTATTCTGTACGTACTGAAATTGTTGCGTCGCTCCTCAAACAAAACGCATCGGATTCTTTCTGGTTGGTCCCGGAAAAAATCCACAGTAAATATAAAAAGGCTGTCGAGTAGTTTGACAGCCTTTTTTCTCATTATTATGTTCCTCGGTTGTTGAACTAGATGCGGCAAGCATTCTCCTAAGCTAAAAAATATTTTATTTTTCCTTTTTTTGATCAGAATTTTTTTTTACGTTTTAAAAGAAATTTTCCAGCTTGGAAGTTAAGTCGTTAAGGTATGAAATTAATGTGAGAAAAAAATCGATTCAATTTAAAATGTCCCTAATTAAAAAATAAAAAACTGAAAAAAGAATAAATATTTCTATAAAGTATCTTTATTAGATATAAATAATAAAAATATATTTATCACAAAAGAAACTTATCTTTACCTCTCATGCTGCAGAAGTTGCGGAAATTGTGTTTCGATAGATTTTTTTTGATCAAAATACAATCTGAAAAATCACCGGCTCGAAATTGAAAAAAGATGTACCCATTTAGGGTTTGTTCCATTCAATCCAAAAACAAACTTTTTTCAATATCTTGTGTGGGGTAATTTTGCCGAGGTCGAAAAAGAAAAAATACTTGGAAGAATAATGAGTTAGTCTCTCTAAACGAGGGCTAAATGATTGAAGATTGGTTCGGCTTTGATATTTCTGGAAATTATTTAAACAACTATATATAGTGGTAACTCATACAGGGGGTATCTAACTGTTGTGTTAAAAGCCTCCTCAAAAGAACAAAAAAGAGATAAGATCTGTAGCCCGCAAATTCAAAAATGAGGTTTGCGTCAATACTAATTATTTGTTTTTTTTGGAGGTGTGTTTCATGAACTCTACAGAGGCTTTGCCTAAGTTCGTCATCAAACGTGACGGCAGTGTCAAAGATTTTGATATAACAAAAATCGCCAACGCTCTTGCTAAGGCAGGTAAAGCTACCGGTGAGTTCGATGATGCCACTGCTAATCGAATCACTCATATTGAAGTTGTTCGCCACCTCCAGAAGAACGAACTCACAACCCCGACCATCGAGCAAATTCAGGACGCGGTAGAAAACGCTCTTTTCGATACCGGCTATAGAAAAACTCTCAGGGCCTATATTGTTTACCGTGAACAAAGAGCAAAAATGAGAGATGCCCGCAAGAGCCTTGTGGACGTAGAAAGCTCAATGAATGAATATTTGCTTCAGCAGGATTGGCGCGTCAATGCTAATGCTAACCAAGGATATTCCCTAGGCGGTTTGATTCTGAACGTCTCAGGAAAAGTTGTTGCCAACTACTGGCTTAACTTTGTTTATCCTCCGGAAGTAGGCCGTGCGCACAGAGAAGCAGATATTCACATTCATGACTTGGATATGCTCTCAGGCTACTGCGCCGGCTGGTCTTTAAGAAGACTTCTCAATGAAGGTCTTAACGGCGTTCCGGGTAAAGTTGAGGCGGGTGCACCGAAGCATTTAAGCAGTGCTATCGGTCAAATCGTTAACTTTTTAGGCACGATGCAGAATGAATGGGCCGGCGCTCAGGCATTCAGCTCTTTTGATACATATCTTGCACCTTACATCCGTGTTGACAAACTCTCTTATAAAGAAGTCAGACAGTGCATCCAGGAACTTATTTATAACCTGAACGTTCCTAGCAGATGGGGTACTCAGACACCTTTTACAAATCTTACATTCGACTGGACATGTCCGGAAGATTTGAAGCAGCAGGTGCCTGTTATCGACGGAAAGGAAATGGACTTCACATATGGTGATCTCCAAGAAGAGATGGCCATGATTAACCGTGCCTATATCGAAGTCATGCTTGAAGGCGATGCTAAAGGCCGAGTCTTTACTTTCCCTATTCCGACTTACAACGTTACTCCGGATTTCGATTGGACGAGCGAAAACTCTAAGCTCTTGTTCAGCATGACGGCACGTTATGGGCTGCCGTATTTCCAAAATTTCATTAATTCGGAATTGAAGCCGAACATGATTCGCTCCATGTGCTGCCGCCTCCAGTTGGACTTGAGAGAACTCTTAAAACGCGGCAACGGCCTTTTCGGCTCTGCTGAACAAACCGGCTCTTTAGGCGTTGTCACCTTGAACTGTGCACGTCTCGGCTACGTTTTTGCTCAAGATGAAGAAGGTCTATTCAAGAGAATTGAAGAGCTTCTTGAAATCGCTAGAACCAGCTTAGAATTAAAGCGTAAGGTTATTCAGCGTCATATGGATCAAGGTTTGTTCCCATACACCAAACGTTATCTCGGTACTTTGAGAAACCATTTCTCCACAGTCGGTGTTAACGGTTTGAACGAAATGATCAGAAACTTTACACAGGACGAACATAACATTACAACTCCTGAAGGGCATGCCTTCGCTGCGAAAGTTCTCGACTTCATCCGTGAAAAACTTGTTATTTTTCAAGAAGAAACCGGTCATATGTACAACTTGGAAGCCACGCCTGCCGAAGGAACCACGTATAGATTCGCTAAAGAAGATAAGAAGCGCTTTCCGAAGATTCTTCAAGCCGGTACACCGGATCATCCTTATTACACCAACAGCTCTCAGCTCCCGGTTAACTTTACGGATGATCCTTTCGAAGCCCTTGAAATGCAAGAAGATCTTCAGAAGAAGTACACCGGGGGTACAGTTCTGCACTTGTACATGAACGAAGCTATTTCCAGCTCGGAAAGATGCAGCGATATCGTTAGAAGAGCATTGACGAAATTCCGCTTGCCCTACATCACCATTACACCGACATTCTCCGTCTGTCCGAAACACGGATATATCCCGGGCAACCACGAGTTCTGTCCTAAGTGTGATGCTGAATTGATTGCTAAGAAGAGATTGGAACAGTCTTCAGTAACAGATAATTTTTAACATTTATTTTTTAATTTCATAAGGAAGAGTTGCTATGAATACCACAGATAAAGACATCGTTTTGAAAGACGAAGAAAGAACAAAATGCGAAGTTTGGACACGCGTTATGGGTTATCACCGTCCTACTTCTTCTTTTAACATCGGAAAGCAAGGCGAATTCGCCGAAAGAAAGTACTTCACCGAAGAGAAATGCGGCTGCTCTAAGTAAGTCCATTTTATTTTGCATAGCTCCGCACTAACTCTGCGGAGTTTTTTTACGTTCATACGATCCAACGAGTAGGAAATTCCATGAAGGTGATTTCAATACAAGCTCCTCCGCCAGTGGAACATCGTCAGGCAAATCAACTAAGAATTGCCGGATTGACGAGGTTTACAACAATTGATTTTCCCGGATTTTTGTCGGCAGTCATATTTCTTAAAGGCTGCCCTTGGAAATGTCTTTATTGCCAAAACCCAGAGCTGCAGTCCAAAGACTTCTCTGAGAACGAAGAGCGTGTTTCTTGGGATTACCTAGAAAATTTTTTGAAGAAAAGGATAGGGCTGATTGACGGGGTTGTTTTCAGCGGAGGAGAGCCTTTGACCGATCCTGCGCTTTACGAGGCGATTCAATCAGCCAAGAAGCTCGGCTATAAAATCGGCCTTCATACTGCAGGAATGTATCCTCACCATTTGAGAGAGATTCTTCCTTTTCTTGACTGGGTTGGTCTGGATATCAAAGCACCTCTATGCGAACATGAACTATACGAAAGAGTTGTCGGCAAGAGGCTGCATATCGAAAAAGTGGAGGAGAGCTTGGATGATCTTCTCAAGAGCGGAATCCCGTTCGAAGTCCGAACGACAGCCCATCCTGATTATCTTTCAGAAGAGCAGCTGTTAGCCCTGGCAATGCAACTTAAGCAGAGAGGAGTACGGGAGTATGCTCTACAAATTTACAGAGAACCTCCTATGCATACTCAAGAGCATCCTTTACCAAGAGTTGGAAGCGACTATCCTTCTAACGAAGTATTGAAGCAATTAGAATCTACGTTCGATAAATTTACTCTGAGAAGACCATAACTATATGTCAATAATAAAAATATTATCTGCTTTTGCAGTTTCTGCCCTTTTGGCATCGACTGCGCAGGCTCTTTCTTTTGGTGAAATCGGCAATCTTTTTCAAAAATCCGAGACTGCTACGGCTGCCGATCAAAAAGATTTCGGCCATCCAGGATATGAGTACATTGAAGCCAGAGTCACTCGCGTTGCTGACGGAGATACTTTAACTGTCCGCGAGAAGGGTTCTAACAATAAAATCAAAATCAGACTTCTCGGAATTGATGCTCCGGAACTAAAAATGGACGGAGGAAACGAGAGCCAACGTCATCTGGAAAACCTTATCCGCAGCGGCAACAATCAAGTGAGAATCTACTACCTTTCCAAGAAGAAGTTTGATCGATACGGAAGAATAATAGGCAAGGTCGTTACAAACGATATTGATGTCAATAGACAAATGGTGCTCGATGGCCACGCTTGGTTTTACAGAAACTATCAGAAAGACGTAATGCCGAAAGATCGTGTCCTTTATCAGGAAGCTATGTATGAGGCACAGAGGGCTAAACGCGGATTATGGGCTCAGCCAAATCCTGAAGAACCTTGGGAGTGGAGGAAGACTCACCGCCGAAAAGATTAATCAGGTTTATTGAAGCGAGCCACCCAGGCTTTTGCAAGCCTCGGGTTTAGCTCGTGGTGGTTGGCTACTGTGGCCTGATGAAGTCTCCGAAATTATCATCTTGCTCGAAGCAAGTGGGAGAAATGATTAAAGAGACCTTGGATGGATTGCCGCTGATGGCAGGGGTGAAAACCGGTTCAGAAAACAGCCTATTTGGGCTGTTTTCGGCTATATGGTCGATGGACTCATGTTCAAATCCTTCCAGAAGCCAGTCTTTGTCGAATTCGTTATCAAAAAAAGGAAACTTATTGGGTTCTCGGTCGTCGTCCTCCAAAGAATCCATAACTCGGCTGCTGATATATTCCAATGTTGCAATAAGAGGCTCGACTTTATCGGGTCGGACCTTTTCTTCAATCATTGTTCTTACATCGGCCTTAAGTTTGTAAGGTACAAAAAACGAATTATCAAACTGAGTGACATCGTAATTAATTTTTTTACTGAACTTCTTCATACTTCTTTAAATTAGGACGGGAGAGAATTTTAGAACTGCAGAATCTCTTCCTGTTTTTATTGTAGTTAAGAATTCAAAAGGCTTGAGTCAACTTGAGTACTATATTCCGAGCTTAATTGAATGGGATAAGCATGCAAAAAAATACTATAGGCTGCGATATTTTCTGCGATGTTATTGACAATTTCGGAGACGCAGGGGTGTGCTGGAGATTGGCGCGAGATATCAGGAAAGAGAAGGGCTGGAATGTGCGCTTCTATATAAATAATCTTGAAACCTTATCGGCGATTGAACCAAGAGTCGACAGTGAAAAAGCAAGACAGCATGCTGCAGGAATTGAGCTCCTAAAATGGGAAGATGCGGAGCGAGAAAGTCCCTCGGATATCGTTATAGAGACATTCGGGTGCAGAATTCCTGACTCTTTTGAAAAAAGAATTGCCGAAAGAAATCCTTCTCCAATCTGGATCAATTTAGAATATTTGTCAGCGGAAGACTGGGTTGAGGGCTGTCACACTCTGCCTTCGCCTCATCCGCGGTATGGCACGAAAAAATACTTTTTCTTCCCGGGAGTTACCAATAAAACAGGGGGAATTATTTGCGAGACAAGACTCAACGAACACCGTCAGTTGTTTAAGAGTAAAAAAGAAGTCTTTCTAAAAACTATAGGAGCAAATCCGGAGAGTCCCTTTAATACTTTCGTGTTTTGTTATCCCTCAGCGCCCCTTAAAATTTTGGTTGAAGCCTTGGCTTCTGATCGAAGACCTATTCAGCTTTTGTTGGCGGCCGGTGGTGCCGGAAAAGAGATACAAGAACTGGCAAAGCCATTTCCTCACATTTTGTGTGTTCCTCTTCCTATGCTTCCTCAGACTGATTTTGATAAATTGCTCTGGGTTGCTGATTCTTTGATTATTCGAGGAGAAGATTCTTTTGCTCGTGCTCAATTAGCCGGTAAACCTTTTATTTGGAATATTTATCCTCAGACAGAGGATACGCACATTCATAAACTGACAGCTTTTGAAGATCGTTTAAAACCTTTTTACTCTCAAAAGAATTTCAAGCTTTTGAAAGAAATTAATCTCGCTTTTAATAAGGAAGAATCTTCTTTTATAGAGTTATGGCCTCAATGGCGCGATGCGACTTCCGAATTAACGGAGAGCGCGGCAGCTTGGGAAGAAAATTTACATTCTGTAGGTTCACTTACAGAGAATTTGTGCAAATTCATAGAAAGCAAGTTAAAATCATAAGATCTCTTATATCTGCGATTGGCAGTTAGAAAACATCAGGTATTTTTTTTATTATGAAAACAGCACAAGAACTTAGAGTTGGTAATGTTGTCATGGTTGACAACAATCCTATGGTTGTCCTTAAAAGCGAATACAGCAAAGGCGGACGCGGCGCTTCCACAGTTAAGCTCAAAATGAAGAACCTTCTGAGCAATGCCGGAACGGAAACTGTTTACAGAGCTGACGATCGTTTCGATGACATCATCCTCGACAAGAAGGAAGTTACATATTCCTACTACGGTGATCCTCACTATGTTTGGATGGACGATGAATACAACCAGATTGAAGTTGAAGCTGAAGTGATGGAAGACTGCCTTAAGTATTTGGAAGACGGCATGCAAGCTGAAGCCGTTTTCTACAATGGCCGTGCTATTTCTATCGAACTTCCTACAATTTTGGTTCGCGAAGTTGTTTACACAGAACCTGCAGTTAAGGGCGACACATCCGGTAAGGTTATGAAACCAGCCAAACTCTCTACAGGTCACATCGTTCAAGTTCCAGCTTTCGTCAACACAGGCGACAAGATTGAAATCGATACAAGAACTGATGAGTATCGCAGCAGAGTAATGTAATTAGGGATTACTCTTGAAAAAGGCGGCTTAGGCCGCTTTTTTCGTATCTTTTAAGAGCCGGGCGGGGATAAGCAAACTTTGCGTTGTTAGAATTTATTTTATTTTTCTAACTTGGAAGCATAAGAATGGATCCATACGCAGCAGGTTGGTTGTCGATTATTCCTCCCGTAGTCGCAATCGTTTTGGCCCTTATAACAAAAGAAGTTTTTTCTTCTCTAATGATCGGTATTCTTTCCGGAGCTTATATTTATTCCTTCGGAAGCGGAGCAGCCGATCCAATGGTCAAAGGCCTGGAAGTTACCTTTAAATTAATGGGGGATAAGGTTGACTTTCAAATTCTCTTATTCTGTACTTTATTAGGTGCACTGGTATATGTCTTGGGAATGTCCGGAGGCACTCGCAAATACGGTGAAATCGCAAGAGAAAAAATCAAAAGCAGAAAGTCCTCTATCTTAGCTACATTTGGTCTGAGCTTTCTTATCTTTATTGATGATTACTTTAACTGTTTAACGGTCGGTACCGTCATGAGACCTTTGACTGACTCTTATCGGGTCTCCAGAGAAAAACTGGCTTATATCATTGACTCAACCGCCGCTCCAATGTGTATCATCGCACCGATCTCTTCATGGGCAGCTGCTGTCGGAAGTAGTTTGAAATCCACGGGTCAGTTCGAAAGCGATTTTCAAGCTTTCGTCTCTTCCATTCCATTCAATTTCTATGCCATTTTCTGTCTCTTATTGGTTTTCTATTTAAGCCTCACCAACAGAGATTTCGGTCCGATGAGACTTGCTGAAGAAAGAGCTCTTTCTAAGGCATTGAAGGAAGTAGAGAACGAAATTACGGATAAACCTAAGCACCTTCCGAGCACGCGCGGGACTATCTGGGATATGTTAGTTCCATTAATTGCCCTAATCGTATTTGCCGTTTTAGCCTTCATGTATGACGGCGGCTATTGGGGAGATGATCCTGCTTATCATACTTTTGCGGCCTCCCTCGGCAACTGCTCAGCCTCTAAGGCTTTAGTTTGGGCATCTTTTGGTGCAATCGTTGTTGCGATGGCAATGTATATTCCGCGCGGCATCGTGAAGTTTGGTTCCTTTATGGAAGGCTGCATTGAAGGCATGAAACTCATGCTTCCGGCCAACATTATTTTGGTATTAGCCTGGACACTTTCGGGTGTTTGCCGCGACCTTCTTTTGACTCAGACCTTTGTTCAAGGTTTTGTCGCCGGAGGTACAGGTCTCGATTACTTCCTTCCCGTAGTTATTTTCATTATTGCAGGATTGCTGTCCTTCTCGACAGGAACAGCATGGGGTACATTCGGTATCTTGATTCCTATCGCAGTTCCGGTTGCTATCTCAGTCGATCCTAGCTTAACTGTGGTGTGTTTGTCCGCTACTTTGGCCGGCTCTGTTTTCGGCGACCACTGCTCACCGATTTCCGATACAACTATTTTGTCAAGTGCGGGCAGCGGATGTTCGCATATGTCTCACGTAACGACTCAGCTTCCTTACGCCTGGTTTGTGGCAGGCTGCTGCGTTGTCGGATACTTGGCCGCAGGTTTAAGTCATGGAAACTGGCTTATCAGTTTCGGTGCTACTTTTGTGGCTTTTGCAGGTTTCTTGGCTGTTATGTGGAATAGAAGCTTTGACGTTAAGAAATTTGAAAACATGCTTGCTGTCGAGGAAAAGATGGCAGCAGCTAGATAAAGGACATTTACCTCAACTCAAATTGAGCTAGGTATTTACGAAGGTAGTAGAAATACCTAAATACTTTTGCTAATATAGCACCTGAGAGATTTAATTCTCTCTTCTCCTTGGGATTGAGGTTGGTAAGTTTCAAGGACTTGGGCGAATCGCCCAATCAGAGTCCGCTTACCGTTAGTCGGGCACCAGTGCGAAATACCTGGTGCCTTTTTTTTGACTTGAGTCAAAGAACTCTTCCATAATTGCGGAATATTTTTTGAGCAGGCAATAAGTTGTGACGACCAATGCAACGAATGAGAAAGACACGGAGGCAAAACCTTTTGACGCTTCTGAGTTTTTAAAGACCCTTCCAAGACTTCCCGGCGTTTACAGATATTTTGACGCGCAAGGTAATCTTCTCTATGTAGGAAAAGCAAGAGATTTGAAAAGGAGGGTGTCAAGTTATTTTCAAAAGACGCTTGCTCCTCGAACCGAGATGATGGTTGGCTTAATTGCCAGGGCCGAAATTACTGTTGTCAACAGTGAAGCTGAGGCTCTTATTCTTGAGTCCAATTTAATTAAATCTCAATCTCCGAGATTCAATATTCTCTTCAGAGACGATAAGTCCTATCCGTACCTGAAATTCAGTGCAGGAGATTTTCCTCGCCTGTCTTATTTCCGAGGTGCCTTAGATAAAAAACAAACTTTTTTTGGTCCCTTTCCAAACGCTACGGCTGCGAAAGAAGCTTTAAGTGTGGTGCAGAAGGTTTTTCAGATCCGTGTCTGTGAGAATTCTGTCTTTAATAATCGTTCCCGACCCTGTCTTCTCCACCAGATAGGCAGATGCAGCGGATCATGCTGCAATTGCGTTAGCAAAGAAGAATATGCCGAGTCAGTTCGACTCTCAAAAGAGTTTTTAAGAGGAGAAAGTGCAGAGATTCAAAAGACTTTACAGCAGAAGATGGAAAGGTATGCTGAGAAGTTAGAGTTCGAAAAAGCGGCTGCAGTTCGTGACCAATTGGCAGCTATTTCAAATGTTACCCAGATGCAGACTATGACTGCAACTCCTGACTTTAACGTCGATATCATTGCTGCCGTAATTGAAGGAGGGCAAATCTGCGTTAATTTGGCAATGGTCCGAGGCGGTCAACATCTAGGAGATCGTTCGATTTTCCCTAAATTTTCTAAGGACACGGAGCTTCCGTCTGTGGATGAAGTCATTGAAGCCTTCGTAGCTCAGCATTACTTAGAAATGGATGTACCGCCGGTTGTTTTGGCTAATGTTGAAGAAAACGGCGATACAATTTCGGAACTGCTAAATGCACTTTCTCCGAGAACGGTTTATTTTGCTAGAAAGCCTCAAGGTATCCGAAAGAAGTGGCTGGATTTAGCTACGATGAATGCAAGGATTTCTTTGGGCAGAAAACTTAGCGAAGAATCTCATCAAGTAGGAAGAATGGAGGCTCTGACAGAGGCTTTAGGTCTACAGTTTGACAGAGAAGACTATTCCAACTTTACAGTGGAATGTTTCGACATCAGTCATTCTTCGGGTGAAGCTACTCAAGCATCCTGCGTTGTTTTTGCAAACAATAAAATGGATTCAAGCCAATACCGCCGATTCAATATTCACGATGTAACACCAGGCGATGATTATGCAGCCATGCGTCAAGTTTTAACGAGAAGATATTCGCGAGTGGCCCGTGGTGAAGCAAAACTTCCTACCATCGTTTTAGTTGACGGCGGAAGAGGGCAGGTTTCTATGGCTTGTGAAGTCTTTGATGAACTCGGACTCGATAAAAATGTCATCGTCGGCGTGGCGAAAGGTGAAGGAAGAAAAGTTGGGTTGGAAGAGTTAATTTTTGCTGATCCGGACAAACTTCCTCTGAAATTGGGAAAAGAGTCTGCAGCTTTGATGCTTATTGCGCAAATTCGAGACGAAGCACACAGATTTGCTATTACGGGAATGAGAGCAAAGCGTGCGAAAGCAAGAAATTATTCTAAAATTGAGGATTTAGAGGGAGTGGGTCCCAAACGCAGAAAAAAACTATTAGCGCATTTTGGGAGCTTGAAAGCTCTTTCCAATGCTTCAGAAGAGGATATTGCTAGTGTCGAGGGAATTTCTCATTCGATAGCAAAACAAATTTATTCGCAATTACATGGCTAAACAAATACAAAAATTATCTTTTAACTTGCCTATGTGGCTCACCTGGGCAAGGATTGCTTTTATTCCCTTGATTGTTGGGGTGTTTATGCTCCCAATTTCATGGGTGAGTATGGAGTGGCAAAACATTATCGGCTGCGCTCTTTTTATCATTGCAGCAATTACTGATGCGTTAGACGGCTACTTCGCAAGAAAGTTTGGAATGGGAACTAAGCTTGGAGCATTCTTAGATCCGGTTGCTGACAAGCTGATGGTCAGCGCGGCTCTTATCGTTTTAGTAGCAGCAGGAAGGGTCGACATGATTATTGCCTTAATTATTATCGGCAGAGAAATTACCGTTACAGCATTAAGAGAATGGATGGCGCAAGTCGGCATGTCCGGAAAAGTCAAAGTCAACTGGTATGGCAAAATTAAAGCAATTGCGCAAATGGTTGCAATCCCGATGCTGCTCTATTTTGAACCTCTCTGGGGCATCGATATGAGAATGTTAGGTACGATTCTTATCTATATAGCCGCACTGTTGACGCTTTATTCTATGTTTGTATACCTCAAAGCAGCAGCGCCATATTTTGATAGCAATCCTGGGAAATAAAATCTGTTTAAAATTAATTAAATTCTCAAAAATCCAAAATGTTGTGAAATTACAAAAATTTTTACATTTTATATAACTATTTGAAATTAAATGAGAAGCACTAGTTTTTAGTGCTTTTTTTTAATTTTTCTCTCGAGAGGTTTGACAAGCTCAAAAAAGGTATTTATAGTTCGCACCTCGTTGTTGA
>OGKG01004505.1_pt1 | contig 11675 bp, 10 predicted proteins | sample 1572201 | NCBI WGS metagenome assembly OGKG01 (sample SAMEA2582146, study PRJEB24529) | metagenome | biome: Human gut stool | place: China | collected 2011 | reverse complement strand
TCATAATATGCACTTTTGCTCTTGACTTTAGTGCGGAATTAAGCTATACTGTAAACGGGGTGATATTATGCGCAGAAGAATAGCGGTCATTACCGCAAGAGCCGACGCGTCCGAACAGCGCGATATACTATACGGAATATCCGAAGCCGCATTCCGGAAAGACACCGATGTTGTGGTCTACTCAAACATATACAACCACTGGCAGGACGATAATCTGCTGAATTATGAGAACATAATTTACTCACTGATTGAGCCGGATTTATTTGACGGCGTTATTGTCACAGCCGAGGCATTCCGGGATATAAAAATAATCAACGATACAATCGATAAAATAAGAGCTGCAAAAATCCCCGCCATTGTTATTGACGGGGAGTTGGATGGATTTAAGAGCGTTTATTCCGACGATGAAACCGACCTGGAGAAAATGACGGAACATCTGATAACGGTTCACGGTTTCACGGACATCGACATACTGACGGGAAGCAGAGACAGCGCCGCTTCGCAAAAGCGTCTGAACGGCTGCAAGCGCGCATTCGTAAAGCACGGAATAAGCTTTGATAATATCAGAGTGTATTACGGAAACTTCTGGAACGATTCAGGCGAGGAACTTGCCCGGCGGTATCTCAGCGGTGAAATTCCGCGACCTCAGGCGGTGATATGTACCAACGATTTCATGGCGTTCGGGCTGTGTGATGTTCTTTCGGAGGCAGGAGTGGATATTCCCGGCGAGCTGACAGTAACGGGCTACGACCTGACCGGTGGCGACCATACCGCAGGAAGGATATATCACTATCCGCTGCTGACGACTTACCGCAGAAACCGCCGTAAAATGGGACGGGACGCTGTGGATGCTATTCTCGGCGGCAGTCCTATTCAAGACAATTCCGACAGGTTCGTAAGCGGAAACACCTGCTCCTGCGGCGTCTGCCGTTTGCATCTTTTAGATGAGCTTGTCGCGGAAAAGATAGACCAGTATCACACCATTATGAGCACCGTGGCACAGTTTTCCGGCAGGCTCACCACATCGCGTACTCTTGAGGAATACACCGGAGCAGTAAGCGAGTTTTTCTATCTGCTGCACGGCGCTGACAGGCTGTTTCTGTGCCTTGACAGCGCATGGAACAGTGAACGTTTCAACGGTGGTGAGTTCCTGTGCTGTGCGATAGATAACGAGTATTCGGAACCTCCGATAAAGTTCAGCAGTGGCGAAACTCCCGTGCCGTTCATTACGGAGCACGATTCCCCTGCGATTTTCTATGTGAATCCCGTGTGCTTTCAGACAAGGCTTTACGGGTATACGGTGCTGGAATACAACCGCCCGGCGAGCTATGATTTCAGCTTCCGCGACTGGAACAAGACTGTTGCGGATACACTGGAATTTCTGCGAATGAAGAATGATATCCACTATCTCACGCAATGCCAGCGGCAATCCGCACTGTATGATTCGCTGACGGGGTTCTACAATCTTTGTGAATTTGAAAGCATTGTGGAGGAAGCCGGGCATAACTTCTGCATTCAGGCGGTAAGGCTTAGTTTCCCGGACGGCGGAGAATACCTGTTTGGTGAAAACCACCGCAGCGATATAATCGCAGAAACAGCGTCAGCAATAAAACGTGTATGCACTAAGCATGAAATATGCTGCCGGACCGATGACAACACATTTCTTATCCTGTTCAAAAGGGAAAACGGAATGTTTCCTGAGAAACTGAAAATATCGCTCCACAACGAGGTTTATTCACGGCACGATGAACGGCAGGTTATTATCACATACCACAGTTCCGATAACACGCTGGTCGGAGAGCTGCGCTCAGCCGTATTGTTGAATGCAGAGCACGATGTCGGTCTGATAAGCGAACGAAGAAGACTTCCGCATTATAATGAGCTTGCCGACATAAGGAACAGGATAATTTCAATGCCTAATAAGATGCCTAAGCTTTCGGAAGTCAGCAGAAAAATGTGCGTCAGCGAGGGGCATTTCCGTTTGATTTACCGGCAGTGCTTTGATGTAAGTTACAACCGCGACTGCATAAATTCAAGGGTAATGAAAGCCTGCTACTTACTGTATTCTACCGCCATGAGCATTTATGCGACAGCAGTAAGCTGCGGTTACGATGATGAAAAATTCTTCTCACGGCAGTTCAGGCAGGTGACCGGATTTTCTCCGGCAGAATACAGAAAAAAGATACTGCAGTGACGGCAAGAATATTGTGATGATCAATAAACGACAGACAAAGGCACTGTAAAAAAAGACTGCCATCTCAAAAAATGAGCTGCGGGAAAAGCTTTTTTCACAGGTGGCAGAGCAACTCACAGCAAAAGGACTGATCCTGAAAAAGGGAACGATAGTAGATTCAACGATAATAGCAGTGCAGACTTCCACAAAAAACAAGGAACGCAAACGCAACTCTGACGCACATCAGACGCACAAGGGAAATGCGTGGTATTTCGGCTTTTAGAGCACGGGCTAAACGTTCCTTTTGTTCCTCATTTAAAACCGACTATCAACAGCTTCCGGTATAACAATACCGTTATGTCACATTTATCCGCTTCTCTGAACTTTAGCTTTGCGTATTTACAAATTCGGACATAGTAAAAGGGCTGCTGCGGCAACCCTCAGAATGTTGAAAAAGTCAAGCAGAAACACTTGTTTTATTACTGCACGAATTAATTAATTTGTACCTTTCGCAATTTCCCCATCCGAAAGCTCGATGACACGCTTACAGCGAGCGGCAATGTCTTTGTCGTGGGTTACGATTATGACGGTTTTTCCCGACATATTGAGGCGTTCGAAAATCTGCATTATTTCATCTGCGGTCATGCTGTCAAGTGCGCCTGTCGGTTCATCGGCAAGGATTATCTGTGGTTCGTTTACCACCGCTCTTGCTATGGCTACTCTTTGCTTCTGACCGCCGGACAGTTTGTAGGCAGGCGTGTTTGTTTTATCGGACAGTCCGACGCTTTTTAATACATCGTTTATCGCCTTTTCCTTATTGATGGGCTTATCTGTGTATATAAGAGGGATATTTATATTCTGCTTTACAGTGTACTTTTCGACAAGGGCAAAATCCTGCATTACAAAGCCTATATGACTGTTTCTGAGCTTTGCTTTTTCACGCTCAGGTATGGAAGATACTTTTTTGCCGTCAATATAATAATCGCCGTCCGTTTGCTTGTCGAGAAGTCCGAGAATATTAAGAAGCGTTGATTTTCCGCTTCCGCTTTTTCCGATTATTGCGACAAGCTCACCCTTGTTTACTTCAAAGCTGATATTTTTCAATGCTTGAACCTGTGTGTCACCGTCACGGAAAGTCTTTGATATGTTGTCGAGTCTGATCATTTACTTTTCCTCCTTTATCTGCATAATAAGCGGTTTTCTCTTAATGCTCACCATAACCGGCACAACGGCTATCACTGCCGTTGCAATGCCTGTCAGCATAAAAACAAGTGTAGTCCGGAGTGACATAAATATAAGAGATGAAACAACAACGCTGACAAGGTTTATAATCAGCACTTCGGCGCTTATCCTGAGCAGGATATCCGACTGTGAAGCACCGCAAATCATGTGTATGAGCAGTTCACGGATATTTTTTCTGACATAGAGCAGGGTTGACTGTATCATTGAAAATACCGCAAGAATAATGATTATTGATGATATGACGATGAGTGAAATATCGGCTTTTGTAGAAACAAGGTCGATAAGCTGTCTTGTTTCATCGGCAGATATGAAGTTATATGTATTCATGCCGTTTTCTGCGGCGTAATCATTTATTGCGGCAAGGTCGGATTTATCATCGGCATAGATAAGTGAGGTGGGGTAATCAATGCCTTGTGCTTTCATGCTTTCAATGCTCATGACAGGTATAAATACATCGTCGTCGGCGGAAACGACAGAGCTTTTGTCGCCTTGCAAAAAGGTTGTTTTCATGCCGCTTTTCAGTATTCCGACTACCTCGTATTTATCAAGGTACAAGTCGCCGATGCTATAGTCGTTTTCAAAGTCACTGCCGAGAACTACGGGCGGATTATCTGACAGATCTTTGCCGTATTCTGCATTTTGAAACAGCCGTCCTTTACTTACTTCAAAGCCGAATATATCAAAGTAATGCTCTGTAATTACCGTCAGAGAATAGTCTGTGCCGTCTTTTTCTTCACAGAATTCGGAACGCCCCTCGGTTTTATAGTTTTCGGCTATGTAATAGCTGAGGTTTCTTTCCTTTTCTATGTCGTCATAATCAACCACTATTCCGCCGTCGGTGTAAATATCGGTGCTTGACGGGCTGTAGCAGTTTTTGGGAAAATCAAAGCCGTCAAGGGCATTCACAGTTACAGTTTTATATGCGGTGATACTGCAAAGATTGCCTATAACAAAGAATGCTACTATCATCTGGAATGTAAGAAGCAGGCAGGAAATCAGGTTCGATTTTATATCGAAAAGAATTATTTTTATAAGTTGCTTGTTCATAACACTCTCCTTAACGAAATGACCTGTTCGTGTGAATACTTGTCACTCAGACTGTAGGAAATTATACCGCCGATAAGAAGGATGAACGCTACGGATATAAGTCCTGCGGAAATTCTGATATTGCCGAGATAATAAGAAACGGCAGGAATAAGAGTAAGGAGCAGTGTGACAATAAAGCCGATAAGTATGCCGACTGCGGAGATCATAAGGAAATTTATGAATATCATTTTTTTAATGTCCGCATCATCTGCACCGCATATACGGCGAGCCATTATTTCGGAGCGTTTGGAGTTTATCCATGACCATGTGAACACGCCCGAATTCATAAGAATAAGCAGACCGATAAGCAATATTGCAATGATGATAACTATATTGCCTGATGTAAAGAGATTGCCTTTTCCCGCTATCTTGGATATATCATCGGTTCTGATATTGGTATCGGGGTTTTTCCCGGTTATATCTGATTTTATGCTTTCGGTGACTGAGGGCGTTTTATCTTTGTTGTCAATTATAAGTGTCAGTCCCGAAAACCGCACCGTGCTGCCGCTGAGCTTATCAGACTGCAATATGAAATCGCTGTCTTTACCTCCGTATATGTTGATACTGCTGACGGTGTAATTCTGTCCGATGAAGTTTATCGTTTTTCTTCCGTTTATCGTCATACAGTACGGCTCAAGTTCGGGCTTTATCACGGCGGTCGGTGCGCTGTTTTCAGAAGATGTTTTTTCGTAGTCAAACAGGGCGTAGCCGGAATTGTATTTGGTTACGAGTTTTATTGCACCGACAGCTTTATGCTTTGACAGTATATCGCCTAAATCGCTGTAGGTGAGGGCACTTTCGGAGTTGTGGTCCTGATTGACTGTTATTATTTCTGCATTATCTGAAAGTCTGCCTGCGACACCTGAGCTTACTGAATTTAAAAACATGGAAATGAGAAAAGCGCAAAGAAAATACGTTACGGCAAAGAATGTTATCATCATGCCGCTTTTGTTAAATAATTGTCTGATATTATCACCTCATAATTCAAATCTTGTACCCTAAATCAGATACAAGATTTGAAAAATAATTATAAGATTTTGTTTATTTTTTCATGCAAAACACTTTGTATCTTGTGGAATATCCTTGTAACAATGTACCTACACCATAGAAACAACATTCTGCAGAGTTTGTTTTATCACTTGTTTTTACAGTTCTGTTTCCGCCTCCAGAAAAATATTTGCAAGTATAATAAGTATATTGCCTTGTATTAGAAGATACACTTGAGTTTCTTAAAGTCGCTTTCTCCATTTGAGAATTGGGCCATGCGTTTTCGTGAGCCTTAACGTATATTTGCTCGATATGTTTTCCTTTTATCTTTGTCGTTCCGTAAGCACCTGTAGCAGCATACGATGGAGTGAATTCTCCGGATATATAAGTACGGAATGGGTTTGAATCACTGTATATTCTCATCGGATTAGCAACATCGGCGGAAGCTGCTAACGACAAAATAGTTAATGATAAAATTAACATTATAAAGATAGAACAAAATACTTTTTTAATTTTCATGATAAATTCCTTTCTACTCACGATGGAGTCATGACTTTGATTGTGATTAATTTCTTAAAAATTGTCACCATCAGATAATGATAACGTTTTTAAGAAGGATTACTTACTAATCTTTTTAAGGTTAGTCGGCTCTTTTGCCTGGTGATAACCGAACTGTGATGCGGAGCCGGCAGCTTTTTTTGCGGCGGTTGTTCCGATCTTACTCAACACTTTAGCTAAAGCAGTTTTTTTCATTTATTTACACCTTCTTTCGTTTTAGAATTTATCATCATAGCAACTGATATCGAAAACAGTGCTAATGATATGCTCATAGAGTAAGAATATATATTCATAATTGTAACGGAAATCAATTCGGATATTAAGACCAAAATAAAAGCAGTAATTTTAAACGTTTTACGTTTTGATTCAACTATCGGCTTATTAGGGTTAGATATTGGTGCTTTCATAAATGTAAGCAGAGAACATATTGCAAATGAGATTCCGTTGAAAATAACCTGATATATTTGCGCCGTTTCAACGGAAATTATGAGCGCGACTATAGCTATATTTAACGTAAATATCAGATTGCATTTAAAATATGTGTCTGCGTGGTAGCCACCGGTTCTTTGCCTTATAAAATAGAAGCACAGAAAGAAAACAATCAGTTCCATTAACTTATCTAACAGTAATCCGAAAAGTAATACGATTCCGAAAGCTACTATAGATGATAGGATGATCTCAAATCCGTACACATAAATTTCATAATTATATAATTTGTCATCAGATGATTCTGTGTTATAACATACATAATTAGCAATTCGTTTTGCAATAGCATTTATCATAAATTACTCCCCTCATTTTGTAATTATAATTGAAACATTCGTCATTTTTCAATGGCTTTTTCCCAAACTGTATGTTTTTCTTCCTGAAATGCAAAAATTGCAACAAAAATCCCCGAAATTATGCTTTTCGGGGATAAAATAAGATATTCACTTTAAAAGTGTCAATTTATAAATCTGATAATTTCAGCCAAACATCTGCTATAAACTGTCCGTTTCTTTCATAGAAGGATGTCATACCGTTATATTTTTCGGCAAGCATTTTTATACTTGCCACACCAAAGCCATGAGCTGTTTTGTCTTTCTTTGTGGTTATGAGCATTGGGTTGCTTTCGAGGACGGATTTTTCGATCTGATTTGCAACTCTGATACAATAATAATTGCGCTGTACGTACAGTTCAAGTAATATTTCCTTGCCTTGGGAGCAAACGCTTGCTTCTATGGCGTTTGTGATAAGGTTAGTAAGAATTATACATATATCCACAGGTAAAAAGTAACTTATATCCGATGATAGTACATTGGTTCTGAGAGCTATGTCGGAAGCGGAGCATTTACCACTGATAAAACCGAGTATAGCATTAAGTATATCATTGTCGGTGTAGACGAGGACATTCATTTCTGCCTGAGAAATGCCCGCATTTTCAAGGAAGGATAAAGCCTGATCGTTCTTGCCGCTTCTGATAAGTTCGCTGACTGTGCCTAATTGACCTTTGATGTTGTGGCGTATCTTGCGTAGTTCATCATACATTCTACGCATTTCATCAAGATTGTTCGTTTGCTCATTTATCTGAACGAGTAGCATGGATTTTCTGATATTTTCTTTATGCTCGCGAGAAATTCTTACCAGCATATAGAATGATATTATGTTTATTATGATAAGACCTGCTACTGTCAGAGTGAAGAAGATTATCTTGTTTTCGCCGCCGAGTTCATTTTCATAAACGCATATACCACTGAGCAGTGTAGCGGCAAAAACGGCACTGAATGCAATCCATTCGTTGTTATGCAGTTCGGTTTTATTTTTTCGGGTGAAAAGCAGTATCAGTCCGAACAATCCGAACAGAATGGCTTTTGATATAATCAAAATCACCACACGAAGAACGCTTCTGTCAACGATTGCTTCCGACGGAGACAATGGCAGAAAATTGACTAACAGGGCGTTGATACTTATCGCAACTAGCATGAGTGTAGTTTCTGCTATTACCGGGAACAGAATATGACAAAGAAGTGTACCGTGCAGAAAAAAGCGGCAATATAGTATAAGCAAAATTATAAATCCTGCTGTGCACAGAAGAAACTTATCAGGCAGTATGTTTGAAAGAAATGATGTGAATGCTGTTGTAATTACGACTGTGGCAACAAATGCCGAATATTTCTTTATGCCTGTATATTTTGCACCGAAAAAAGATGTAAGGAACCACAGGATAATAACATTTTCGCAGATTGTTGCAATAATTTCTGTAACGGTTGAAAGTAGTCCCATACTAATCCCTCGCAAATTTTATCATAGCCTGCTTGATTTCTTCGGTTTTTGTTCTGCTGACAGGGAGCGAGTTGTTATCGGTAAGGATAATATTATTGCGTTCTACCGAAAAAATGAAGCGTGTATTTACAATGAATGATTTATGTATGCGGATAAATCCATAAGCCGATAAGGCTTTTTCTGTTTCCGATAACGATCTGGTCGTTCGAATATCGGTATCGGTTGTATGTATAACGACCTCGTGCCCGTATGCTTCAATATACTTTATTTTGTTATACGGCAGAGAAATCAGTTTACCCTGAAAGGTAAAAGTGTAGCATTGCCCTGATTTGGAAAGATAATTATCAAGGCGGATAACAGCTTCTTCAAGTTCGCTGTCAACATGGCTTTTTCTTAAGAATCCGAACGGCCTGTATTTAAACGATGAAAACACAAAGTCGTCATGATTAGTAACAAAAATGACAGGGATTGACGCTTTTGAAGAGTTGATATACTGTGCAACATTTTCACCGTTTACTCCGGGCATATCAACATCAAGAAAAACAACGTCAAAACGGTTTAATGGATCATTTAACGCAGTGATTAACTCAGAGCCGTTAAAAAACGGTGTAATATTATATTTAATTTGGTTTTTATTCAGTACTGTCGAAAGCTTTTCGCTCATTATTTCGTTGAAAAGCTCATCGTCATCACAAATTGCTATCTCCATGTTTATCCTCGAATACATATTACTTTGACAAAATTTTACCATCAATTTCTTGCGTTGTCAAGGATTAAACCAAATGTAATGTGGACACATAGCGCATATTTATTATAGAAAATCAAGAACAGAAAACGGCGATTTACGAGAATTTGAGTTGCGGTTCTTACGCAATATACTTTGTTAAAATGCATAATCCTTAACACAATTTATTACTGTGATAGAATGGAAACAGCAGATACAATCGAATTATCAGGCAACGCTCCACGAAAAGAGGATAACATTATGGCAACACCCGATCTTTTATTCCCGGCAGACGCATAACAGGACACCAATTTTGATACAATGCGTATCTTGATTGGTGTCCGTTTTCTTTATCCGAAAATCCTTGTTTAATGGGATTTGTCAACACAATTTAACGAAAGAAGGCTCTGCGATGACTGAAAAACGGTCGCGGCAGAGCCTTTTCTATTTTTTACCTTTATGCTATTTAACGAAAGGTCGTAAGTGTGTGAATTTTCGGCAAGGGGGTGTGCACTTTTTAATTATTCCTAAAAATAACAAAAATCCGCAGGACTTGCTCATTTAAAGCTGAGCAGTCCTGCGGTTATGTTATTTCGTTCTTTTAAAACGGTAGGTTGTTTTAGCGTCGCAGTCAGATTACAAGCACTCTCAGCCTTGTCCGTAATAGGCGTTTGCGCCGTGCTTGCGCAGATAATGCTTATCAAGAAGCTCCTGCTGCATTCTTCCTGCAGTGGGTGCGATAGTGAGTGCGTGGTAATTCATAAATGCGACTTCCTCAAGCACTACGGAATTATGCACCGCCTCGTGTGCGTCTTTGCCCCAGGTGAACGGACCGTGACTTTTGACAAGCACCGCAGGGATAGTCATAGGATCGATGTTGTTGAATGTTTCGATTATGACCTTTCCTGTTTCTTTTTCGTACTCGCCGTGAATCTCCTCGGGAGTCATGGCACGGGTGCAGGGTATTTCACCATAAAAGTAGTCGCCCTGTGTTGTGCCCATCGGCTGAATGCCTGCACCTGCCTGTGCGAACGAAGTAGCCCAGCGGCTGTGGGTATGCACGACACCTCCGATAGCTGAGAAGGAACGATATAGCTCGAGATGAGTAGGCGTATCACTGGATGGCTTCCACTTGCCTTCGGCTGTTTTTCCTGTTGCAAGTTCGACCACCACCATATCCTCGGCTGTCATTTCCTCATACGGTACACCGGAGGGTTTTATCACCATCAATCCGCTCTCACGGTCAATTGCGGAAACATTTCCCCAGGTGAACGTTACAAGGTCGTATTTCGGGAGCAGAAGATTGGCTTCAAGTACCTCCTGCTTTAATTTCTCTAACATATTGTGTCCTTTCTTACTTTGCCGCTGCGTATTGTGCCGCAAGTCCACGTTTGTAGTTTTCCATAAATTCTGCAAAACCCTCAGCACCGTTCTTTTCAGGCTGAAGCGTGGTGGATTCCATACCGACGAATACCTCGCTGTCAAGGAATTCCGACAGTGATTTTCCGCCGCCGCATACAGTATATGCCGCAAGCAGCGCCATTCCCCATGCGCCGCCCTCTCCGGCGGTCTTCATAACGGAAACGGCACAACCCAGCCCATCGGCAAGGAACTGCTGTGCAACTCCTTTTGTCTTGAACAGACCGCCGTGTCCTGTTATTTTTTCAACGGAAACCTGCTCCTTTTCAAAAAGTATATCCATTCCGAGCTTCAGTGCCGCCATAGTAGAGTATATTTCCGCACGGAACAGATTTGCAAGATTGAATTTTCCGTCGGGAGTGCGGAAATACATCGGTCTGCCGTTTTCCGCTCCTGCAACAGGCTCGCCTGAAAGAAAATTATACACAACGGTGTTGCCGCAGTCGGGGTCGCCCGTCAGTGCGTGATAATACAGCATGTCATAAAGTGCGGGCTTTGCGATAGGGTGACCGCTGAGCTGTGCAAATTCACCGAATATCTTCACCCATGCGTCAAGCTCGGAGGAGCAGTTGTTGCAATGCACCATAGCAACGGGAGCGCCGCAGGGAGTAGTCACTACGTCAATTTCAGGGTAGTAGCCCTTAAGCGGCTTGTCGAGAACAAGCATAGCGAATATCGAGGTGCCTGCCGATACGTTTCCGGTTCGGGGAAGCACACTGTCGGTCGCTGTCATTCCCGTACCTGCGTCACCTTCGGGAGGGCATAAGGGAACTCCCGGCTGCAGTGTACCTGTCGGGTCGAGCAGCTTAGCGCCGTCGGCGGTCAGAAACGCCTCCTTTGCACCTGCGTTAAGCACTGAAGGGAGAACTTCCGTCAGCTTTACTGAGAAACCTTTTGCCGAAAGCACCTCATCAACCTTTTTGATGTAATCTGCGTTGTAATCGGTGCGATCCACAGGGAAGATGCCGGACGCTTCGCCGATGCCGACCTGTCGCTTTCCGGTAAGACGGTAGTGGATATAGCCTGCAAGCGTATTGATATGAGCGATATGTCTGACGTGTTCCTCGCCGTTCAGTATTGCCTGATAGAGATGAGCTATGCTCCAACGCTGTGGAATGTTGAAGCAAAGCAGCTCTGACAGCTCGGATGCCGCCTGCTCTGTGATAGTATTGCGCCATGTGCGGAACGGAACGAGTAAGTTATCGTCCTTGTCAAATGCCATAT
>OGKG01004497.1_pt1 | contig 11704 bp, 13 predicted proteins | sample 1572201 | NCBI WGS metagenome assembly OGKG01 (sample SAMEA2582146, study PRJEB24529) | metagenome | biome: Human gut stool | place: China | collected 2011 | reverse complement strand
CTGCAACATGCCACGCCATCTCAATTCTTCTACAAAATTCATCGTATTACTCTTTTATTATTAGTTTTTTATTGTATTTCAATCCCGTGAGGGGCAAAAGTACGACTCTTTCTCGGAAGATACAACTCTTACGCCCTAAAAAAGATGTCTTGAATATTTTTACGGACAATAGCCTGCAACGTTTCTACTTCCACACCACGTACTTTCGCCGCATCACGCAACACATCTTCAATATCTACCGGACTGTCATCCGTTTCCAAAAACAAGCGGCTATCAGGCACTACATTCATCGCCTCACTGGAGTAATGCATTCCGAAAGAAAGATAGAATCCTTTCTGTAACAATTGTTTTGCCTGCTCAGGCTTTCCACGGAATCCATGCCATATCCACGGCTGTTTCGGTGCACGTTCCTTTCTCAAGGCAAGCAGTTCGTCCATAGCCTTCACACAGTGAATAATCAACGGCAATTCATACTTTTCCGACAATTCCACCTGTTCTTTAAACACAGCTACTTGAAGCTGCATCGGAGCAGCAGCCAGCTTATCCAGTCCGGCTTCACCCACAGCCACCAACTGTTTTTCTGCAAGTTGCTCCCGAAGGCATTCCAATCGACGCTCCGTATCAAACTCCGTCAAATCCCAAGGGTGAATACCGGCAGAATAGAAATATCCTTCGCACAAAGCATCTGTCGCCAACTTACGGTTAATAATCGCCTTCCCGGCAGAAACCGGTTCTGCTTTATGGGTATGAATATCCAGAATATTATTTGTATTCCTTTCCATTTTCCACATTTTGGAGTTTAAGGTACAGGATCATAGCCGGAACCACCCCAAGGGTGACACCGTAAGATACGCCTCACAGCCAGATAAAAACCCTTAATAGGACCATGTTTCTTTATTGCTTCGACCGCGTATGCCGAGCAAGTCGGCGTGAACCGGCAGGAGGGAGGAGTAAGTGGGGATATGCAAATCCGATAAAAATAGATAGGAAGCAGGAGCAGGAATGAGAACACCCTCCTCAAAAATCCTTTGACGGACATCCGGACGCCAGACATCCGGGAGCTATGGGCTTTCATAAGGATAGTTTTTCGGAGATACGCGAAAGCGCTATTTTCATTTTTTCTTCCAGCTCGGCAGTAGCAGTAAGCTCGTCCGACAGATAGATAAAGGCAATAGCCAAACGCTTTTCCCGGCGTTGCAACTCGTCTACCAACAGATATTTATTCTTCCGGTAGGCTTCGCGTATCTGCCGTTTCACCCGGTTGCGCTTCACCGCCCTCTTGAAGCGGCGTTTCGATACACTGATCAATATGGAAGCCGGCGCCTCGCCTTGTTCGACAGGCATATATACAACGCGTATCGGAAAGATGGAAAACGACTTCGAAACACCGCCTTCAAACATCTTTCCGATCAGAATTTTACTATTCAGCCTTTCGGCTTTGCACAAAGTATATATACCCACTCTGTTTATTTATTGTTTTCCTTGATAAACATGTCAAGTGCGGCAGTCATTGACGGAGCCTGCACCGTAGGAGCCTCAAGGTCCAGACGGAGACCTGCGTCACGTACAGCCTGTGCGGTAGTAGATCCGAACGTTCCGATCTTAATCTCTTTCTGATTAAAATCCGGGAAGTTCTTCTTCAAAGAAGTCACTCCGGCAGGGCTGAAGAACACTAACATATCATAATCAAACTCTTCGTCCGGTGTAAAGTCGTTGCTCACCGTGCGATACATCACAGCTTCCGTATGCTGAATGTTGTTCTTGTCGAGCAGGTTTTTCACATCGTCATTATGTACGTCTGACATCGGAACGAGATACTTCTCCGTTTTATGCTTCACGATGGAAGGAATCAGGTCTTCAATCTTTCCAGTAGCTCCAAAGAAGATCTTACGCTTACGATATTGCACATATTTTTGAATATACAATGCAACAGCTTCCGTCACACAGAAATACTTCATAGTTTCGGGAATTGTCACGCGCAATTCAGTACACAAAGTGAAAAAATGGTCAATAGCATGGCGCGAAGTGAATATTACGGCAGTGTGGTCGAGAATCGAAATTTTCTGTTGCCGAAATTCTTTCGCCGAAAGACTTTCAACCTTGATAAACGGCCGGAAATCTATTTTTACGCCATACTTCTCTGCAATGTCGTAATAGGGAGATTTCTCTGACGCAGGCTTAGGCTGCGACACTAGTACTTTTTTAATTTTCAACGTCCTAAAATTTTATTAGCAATATATTGTTAATTTGAATCATACCTTGATAGAGTAGCAGACAAGGTAGTATTTCAAGAGCGCAAAAGTACAAAATTAATAGGAAAAGTGCGCCAAATTGATGAAAAAAAAGCTTTATCCACTTATAAAACATCAATATTTTAGCAAAAATTAGAATTATGGTTCCAATTATGAGCAAATTGGTGAGACTCAGGTCGAAATAAACTAAAAAGAGTACGAACGGGAAAAGGGCAAATCCTGCATAATATATGAGCGTAGAATAAGATTCCAGCCATATATTTGTCCTGTTTTTATCAAAGAATGTCCAACCTATAAACATATAAAGCAACCATTTCAGTAAGAAGTAAGCAAGACAGGAGCCCACATAAATCCCCAAAAGCAGAAGAGGGGATACGGAGTTCATCAAAGCAGGGGATGTATCATGAAAATAGTTGAAGAAAGTAATCCCCGACAATACGCACGTCTGCACTACAAGCACAAGAAGATAACGCATGTCAGCCGCTGTAGAACTATCAAAAATACTTGTCCGTTCACGATGCAGCACAAAGTCTTTTACTTGCTGGGAAAGAAATTTCTTTCCGCGTGCCAAAGCTATGGAAGAAAGGAAGAAACAAGCCAGCAAGGTTAGCGCTATGGCATCATCTGTACGGGGAGAATAGGGGATAGGAGTTCCCTCGAAACCGGAAATGACTTCCTGCGCAGAATGGATCTGTGCCAATTGCAAGCTATCACTATCCGCCTTTATTGTCGATTGCGATGAACCACCGAGCTGCCCTTGTTGGAAAAGCGACAGAGTATCCGTAGTGCGCTGGAAGCTGAGAGTGTCAATCGTCATATAGCTGCAAATTTACGAATGGAGATATCCCATACAGGCGTTGAATAAAGCAGTTCCACAGCTTCCTCCGGCGTTTGCGCCACTTTCCATATATCACCGTGCTGGCGGCGCATAAAGTTTTCGTCGATTGCTTTTTCAAGCATTTCGAGTAACGGATCAAAGAACCCGTTTACATTCAGAATCACAATCGGATTGAGATAGAGTCCCAGTTGTTTCCAGGTGATAATTTCAAGCAATTCTTCCAACGTTCCGCAGCCACCCGGCAAAGCTATCACCGCATCACTCAAATCTGCCATTTTCTGTTTGCGTTCGTGCATGGATTCCACTTCAACCAGCTCCGTCAAGCCTGTATGGTGCCAGTTCTGCTCTACCATAAAATGAGGAATAACACCAGTCACCTCACCACCATTCGCCAACACCGCATCGGCCACAGAACGCATCAGACCAATACTGCCGGCACCATTAATCAAACGGATATGATGATCGGCAAGCAGTCGCCCGAGAGTCTCGGCTGCGGTAAAATAAACAGGATCTATTTTAGTGCTGGAAGCGCTATATACGCATACGGAATTTATCTGGTTCATCAGTTTCTCCATGATTTTATTATATCATGGGCACAAAATTACGAAAAAATTTGGTATTTGTCCACTACCTCCGGAAGCAATCTTGGGCTTCTTACTCGGAAGCCCAAGAGCCTTTCTCACAGAGAATACATCTATTATCAGGTATTTCACCTGTACAGATATACCGCAATTGTTGCTGAATGAGCCTATCGTTCGAATCACCAGACTACTCGAACACCCTACCAGTCTCCAGACCAACAATTAAGAGTGATTTTAATATTGCATCCTGCAATATAACAAACATTTATTGCACACCTTTCACAAGGGTTATCAAGCCCCCCAATCAGAATTAGCCGATTCTTTCCCCTGTCAGCCAGTATCCGATCGTCATTTTAACAATGCACTATATTATAGTGGGGCTTTTGTATAGTTAATTATTAGGTTAATCTTCTAGTTACAGATTGACTTTAAGGTTTCAATTTTCCAGTTCAAATTCTCCGGAAAATACTTCCGTAGGAAGCTGTATTTCCAAAGTATATTTACCTTTTTGCTCACTGGTAAGATCAATATTAATTTTATCTACATTCCATTCGGTAGATGAATAAACAACTTTGCCTTCTGCATCTTTCACAACAACTGTTGCAGTAGGGACAGTAGAAAGTAAGTCAATAGTAACTAATGCGTCCTCAATAAAAGCAGCAGGCGTAATAGGAATAGAACGATGCTGTGCCGGAGTCTTAGTTCTTAATTCAATTTGACGTGCAGATTTCATCTCCCGTGCAAAAGAGGATGTATTTACCTGAAGCAAAATAGTTAATAATAGAAGAAGTAAAAATTTAGTTTTCATAATAATGTGGGTTTAAAATTTCGCCTCAAATGTACACAGATAGAGTAAAAGAAACGATTTTTATGCGGTAACAATGGTAACAGACTTCTGTCTATATAGAAAATAAGTAATAACATTCTTAGCATATCTTACAGATTATCAATATTAAACACCTGCTCAAATAAATATGTACCCATTTTATTTTTAATACGATTTTTACGTGTCTTAAGAGCATCTGATGTAGTATTCATCAGCTCCATTATTACAGTCTTTGAACAATGAAGTGAGGAAAGAATGCAATAAAACAAATCATCATTGGTCAAAGACGGACAGCATTCTTTCAAGTTCACCATCACGTCAACAAATGCTTCACAAATAGCAATACGCATATCAACTCTCAAACCACGCATAGCTAACAGTTGTTTAGGAGTCGATTTCTCGAATGTTTCTAATTTATTATAACAATCAGTGGATTGAAACATAGATATACACAATTTTAATTGTTGTTCTCTCAACTTTGACATTTTATGTTCTTTATTAGATGCAGAAGATTCTTCTTTAAGTAGCATAGTATCTACACGTTTCTGAGTGAGTTCTTGCTGCAAAGCGATATAACGTTTCTTTCTCCTTCTATCATTCCACATGAAACAAAAGACACATATTATTGTCAAAGAAAGAAAAACAGAGACTAAACTTATAACCAACGTTTTAGTACGCTGTGATAATATCCTTTTATGTTCTTCTATTTGATGTTTATCCATCAGCCGCTTTAGTTCTTCATTGTCTGTTAACACCTGAATTGAATCATAAAAAGTTTTATAGGCATCCATATTTTCCATTGCAGTTCGCCATTCCTCTCGTTTCTTTGCTACTTGATACATCCCGTCATAACAAACAGCTTTTCCATAAATATCAAACAAATCTATATCTTTACTAAAATAGTAGCTGGCAGAATCAAGTTCGTTCAGATTAAACATAATTTTTGCTTTCAACAAACAAGCATTAGCCGACCTATCCTGCCCCAATGCTATAATAGCTTTTGATATATATTTATCGGCTTGAATGTAATCTTCTTCTTCATAATAGACCATAGCTAAATCATGATAAAGTGGTCCGATCAAGTTGGAATCTTGTACAACCAACGCATAATCAAGAGCTTTTTGATAATAGCATAATGCACTATCTCTGTCACTCTGAGAAAAATATACGTTTGCAATTCCTCGCAGTGGATACGCCTGTTCACTTCCTCCTTTCAATATCTGATAAGCTTTACGATAAGCCTCCATTGCTACATCATCCAAATCTTCTTCCTCATAGCATTCCGCCAAATTATCATATATCATTGCCAAGAACTCATTTTGTTCAGGCATTAGTCGAATCGCTTTCAAATATTCTTCTACCGCAAAGGAGGTACGTCCCATATCCCGATAAGTGGCGCCCCAATAATAATGAGCCTGTGCAGCGCGTAAACTCTTATCTCTGTCACCATAATAATCGACAGCCGTCTTTATCAGCGAATCATCATCTAAAGGTACATAATTCTTATGCCGTGCCTGTGTAAGCAACAATGCATAAAGCGCTCTATCAGCACGTGACAGCTTCTGTGGTGAAGAAATTGACTCCAAAATAGATAACGCACTATCAGGACTTACCTCCATTAACGAGTCAGCACAGAGCAGTAACGGATTCTTCACAGAAGAAGAACAAGAGGATAGAGAAACAGATAGTAAAATACTACCCATACCGATAAACAAAAAGGCGAATAGTGGAAAGTAGTATATAAAATAGTCGTATTTCTTTTTCATCTCACGGCTTGTTTTACTTCTTAATGGAACAAAGGTAGTGATTTCTAGTAGAAATAAAGAGCCACAATCTCAAATTCCATAAAACGGAAGTGAGATTGCGGCTCTTATCGTATAAACCCTCTTTCAGACTAGCTTACAGACCGAAAGCTGCTTTAATCTTATCAACGTAGTCGAGTTTCTCCCATGTAAAGAGTTCCACTTCCACTGTTTTGTCACCTTCATAACGAGAAGAAAACTTCTTCGTTACCACTTGTGGTTCGCGTCCCATGTGACCATAAGCTGCCGTTTCCTGATAAATCGGGTTACGAAGTTTCAGACGTTCCTCGATTGCTTTCGGACGAAGATCGAACAGCTGGTCGATAACGCGTGCAATCTCGCCATCAGTCATGTTCACATGAGAACGGCCGTAAGTATCCACAAAAATATTAATCGGACGAGCCACACCGATAGCATAACTTACCTGTACAAGCATTTCGTCTGCCACACCTGCTGCAACCATATTCTTAGCGATATGACGAGCTGCATAAGCTGCGCTACGGTCCACCTTACTAGGGTCTTTTCCGGAGAAAGCGCCACCACCGTGAGCACCTTTACCGCCGTAGGTATCAACGATAATCTTACGTCCGGTCAGACCGGTATCTCCGTGAGGACCACCGATGACAAACTTTCCGGTCGGGTTAACATGATAGACAATCTTGTCATTGAACAGAGCCAACACTTTATCGTGATGAATAGAAGCAATCACGCGAGGCATCAGAATTTCAATCACATCACGACGAATGATAGACAGCATTTCTTCATCAGCTTTCAACTGAGCGACTTCCGAGTCATTCTCCGGCTGAATAAAATCATCATGCTGTGTAGAGACAACAATTGTATCAATGCGAACAGGAGTTCCGTTATCGTCATATTCAATAGTCACCTGACTCTTGGCGTCGGGACGGAGGTAAGTCATTACCTTGCCTTCGCGACGTATGTCGGCCAGCACTTGCAGGTTGCGCCCGATAATCGGCGTGGGGATATACATCACCTGCTTCGTTTCCTCGTCTATCTGCACGAATGCCTTGCTGTGCCGTCCGTCTGCCGTCTCCACATCGGCAAGAATCGCCTTGCCTGCGAGCAGTTGTTTCTGTTGCGCCTCGTCGTAGCGTTCCAGTGGCGAGGATTCCAGGACGGGATAAAATACCACGTCCGACAGACCGTCATCTCTACGGACAAGGGCGAAGCGGCTGCGGCTTTCGATTAGTTCTCCCTTCTCGGCTCGCGCTCGGGATGGCGGCCTCGAATACTTGACCGACCTTCAGGCCCAGATAAGCGGCCGCCGCGCTGAATATCACCGCCATGACCAATCCCCAAAGGACGGACCAAGGCGTAACCTCCGGATAGTGTTTGTTGGGAGACATAAGAGGCTTTTAGCTTTCCCCTTCTTTTAATTCTCGGTAGGCGTTTTCTGGCAGCCCGGTTACCTTTTCTTCATTTTCTGGTTTCACGATATTAAAATGTTAGATTATTAGTTCGTAATAGCTCCACCAAACGGGTGTTGGGTGACAAATTTATGTTTTCTGGCTGAGACATGCAAGGATTCTTTAGAATAGTTAGGGCAACCGTACCCAAATTATCTATAGGAATGCTTGCCCAGTAGCGTATGAATTCTTGTTCGCATGCTGTATAATTCTATAAACCACGGCGTGATCTGTACAGACCAAGTCGTGGAATATACAAATCACGTCGTGGTCTGTACATCCCACGGCGATCATTTGGAAATAGATCAAGTAGCAAGTATGTTTGTATATGGCAAAAAGAATGTTTATTACTTGAGGACATGAACAATTATACCTAGAGCAGTTATAGTTGTACATATCAAGCAAGAGATGTGCGACTTGAATGGGATGGGGGAGAAGCCGAGTAAATAATTTGAGGTTTATCGTTAATTCGTAAATTCTTTCTATTTTTGTAGTCAAATACAGAAAGTAGATGAATCAAAGATATCCTTCAGCCTTGTTGGAAAATGCCGTGAATGAATTGGCTTCCTTGCCGGGGGTGGGGAGGAAGACAGCGCTCCGGCTAGCGCTTTATATGTTGCGCCGGGACGTCGGCTATACGGAAAACTTCGCCGCGGCCTTGGTTGCCCTCCGTCGAGACGTGAAGTACTGCAAGGTCTGCCATAATATATGTGATGATGAGGTTTGCTCTGTTTGCGCCAACCCCAGCCGTGACCATTCCTTGGTTTGCGTGGTAGAGAATATCAAGGAGGTGATGGCGATAGAGAATACCGGGCAATTCCGTGGCGTATACCATGTGTTGGGCGGGATCATCTCGCCAATGGATGGCATCGGACCGGGAGACTTGCGTATCGACAGTCTGGTGCGACGTGTGGCCGAAGGTGAGGTGAAAGAGATCATCTTGGCGTTGAGCACTACCATGGAAGGCGATACGACTAACTTTTTTATTTACCGGAAGCTATCCGGTTACGATGTGAGGATCAGTGTCATCGCACGTGGCGTGTCTATCGGTGATGAGATCGAGTATGCCGACGAGATCACCTTAGGACGATCCATTATCAATCGTACTGAGTTCAATCTCACCTCTTCTAATTCATAATCATAACTCATAATTAATATCCGGAATGACCTACGAAGAAACCAAGTTGTCCGTTATCATCGTTAACTATAACGTGAAGTATTTTCTGGAGCAATGCCTCTATTCTGTCCGTGCCGCCGTAACGGGGATGGACGCCGAGGTGTTCGTGGTGGATAATAACTCGACGGATGGATCTGTCGAATATCTCCGGCCTAAGTTCCCGGAGGTGGTTTTCATTGAGAATAAAGATAATCCCGGTTTCGCCAAGGCCAATAATCAGGCGATCCGTCAGTGCACCGGGGAATACGTGTTATTGCTGAATCCCGATACCGTGGTGGGAGAGGAGAGCCTCCGCAGCCTGTGCTTCCAGATGGATGAGGATCCGGAGATCGGAGCTATCGGCGTGAAGATGCTGAATGGGCACGGGGTATTCTTGCCGGAGAGCAAACGGGCTTTCCCTTCGCCTTGGGTGTCGTTCTGCAAGATATTCGGCCTTTCAAAGCTGTTTCCTAACTCTCCGGCATTCGCACGTTATAGCCTGCCGTATCTGGATAAAGAGCAGACGCATAAGGTGGAGGTGCTGGCGGGTGCGTTCATGTTGCTTCGCCATGAGGCGTTGGATAAGGTTGGCTTGTTAGATGAGTCGTTCTTCATGTATGGGGAGGATATCGATTTGTCTTATCGGATCGTGTTGGGAGGCTATAAGAACTTGTACGTGCCGGAACGGCTCCTGCATTATAAGGGGGAGAGTACGAAGCATGGTGACTTGAGGTACATAAGGGCTTTTTACGGCGCCATGTTGATTTTCTATAAGAAATATTATCCGGGGTCCGGTTGGTTGATGCGGATACTGATCCGGTTGGCTGTCCTGCTGAAAGCTTGCTGGGCGACGATTTCAGCCCCTCTACGCAAGAAGGCTAAAGCGGTTAAGCATCGCCGCCTTTTGATCTTGTGTAGGGAGGATCATTTTGAGGAGGTAAAGGCCGTTTGCCTGAAAGCTATGCCGGATCTGGAATTCGTGAATCTCTGGGATTTGGACGTGGAGCGTGTGATGGATGCTATCTGTCGCAAGAACCAGATGAAAGGCTTTACGGACTACGCTTTCTGCTTCCCCGATGCCCGCTACGAGCAGATGCTCTTGTTTATGGACAAGCTCGTGAACAAGAAAGCGGTTTTCCATATATATACGAAGAAGAGTGGTCGGCTTGTTTAAGTAATCCTTGGGTAAATATGTTGTTGTCGAATGATAGAGTCCGTTTGAGGGCATTGGAACCAGAGGATCTGGAGTTGTTGTATCGTTGGGAGAATGATCCGGAGTTATGGGAAGTAGGGAATACCTTGGCGCCCTATTCCCGTTATATATTGAAGGAATATATAGCGGGTAGCGACCGGAGTATCTATGAGTCTCGCCAACTTCGCTTCATGATCGAGGAATGCGATACGGGGACTTCCGTGGGGATCGTGGATTTATTCGATTTTGAGCCGCATCCGAATCGGGCGGCTTGCGGTATTATGCTGGACCGTAGGTATCAAGGACGTGGCTTCGCTACGGAAGCGTTAAGACTATTGATGGAATACGCTTATACGTTTTTGAAGCTTCATCAACTTTATGTGCATATTCCCGTGGCGAACGAGCCTAGCAAGAAATTATTTACCCGTCTGGGATTTGTCGAGGCGGGGACGCTTAAGGACTGGATCAGGACACCGGATGGTTATTCCGATGTCTGCATAATGCAGTTAATTTAAATACGGGTCCTTCGGATATTTTGTCCAAGTTTTATAATCATTGCCTAATAATTCTACGGAATCTTTCCAATAGCCCTCCCCGTCGGCAGACAGGATATTATCGGTGGTGATATGGCTTACGGCCCACGAGTTCCGTTTGATTTCATGGTTTAATTGCCCTTCGGTCCATCCGGAGTATCCCAAGAAAAACTTCACTTTCCCATTGATTGGGTGCCCGTTGAGGATGTATCGTTTCAATGCGTTGAAATCCCCGTCGAAATATAAATAATCATTGATCTTTAACGCGTCCGGAATGATATTATCCCCTAAGGAATGAATAAAGAACAAACGGTTGGGGCTGACCGGCCCCCCCAGATAAATCGGTATCTCCGGAAATTCGGCAAACTCCTTGAAAAAAGAGTTTACGATAAGATCCGTTTTTTTATTCAAGACAAATCCCATCGATCCGTGTTCCGTATGCTCTATTAATAATACGACGGAACGTTGGAAGTAGGCGTCTTGTAAAAAAGGCTCGGCAATCAGAATACTTCCTTGAATAGGAAGGACATCGTTATGTGTTATTTTAAATATATTTTTATAAGATGCCATGATCGTGAATGTTAGGTTGTTACTAATTCACCGACAATATAAGGCGTTTTTTAATAAGAAGCAAATGAAAAGCCCGGGATTCAAGTTAATAAACGTGAACCGACCGGGCTTATTGTTAATTTATGCTTGATGATTTTCCTCGAATAATCTCAGTCTTTCGTCCAGCAAATCATATTGGTGATCTTTTATGAAAGAGGTACAAGCCCGTAGTCCTTGTTGGTTACTGCCTGTGGTACTTAAAGATATGGCGCTTACTCCGTAATAAACCAGTTCTTCCATCAATTGTCCGCCGGTCATTCCCGGGTAACCGATCGTGAAATAGAAGCCGTCGGCTATCGGTTGGTCCAGATCGTGATCATAAACGATTGTGAAACCATGATCCGTAAAAATCTTCTTTAGTTTCTCCGCACGACGTCCGTATTCTTTCACTTGCGAGACAAAGTCGAACGTACCGTCCGCGGCGGCCTTGAACATGGCGGCTAAGGCGAATTGGGCGGAGTGGCCGGTAAGTATACTATTTCTACTAG
>OGKG01004484.1_pt1 | contig 11733 bp, 8 predicted proteins | sample 1572201 | NCBI WGS metagenome assembly OGKG01 (sample SAMEA2582146, study PRJEB24529) | metagenome | biome: Human gut stool | place: China | collected 2011 | reverse complement strand
AGTCGAACGTCCGTGAGACTTGGCGCGTGATTCTGGTCATGCGGAAAACAAGTCTGTCCGCAGCATGGACTTTGTATACAAGCCAGAGCGCTATGGTGAAGCAGAAGAATAGAATGTAGGACGGGAGGAAGCATTATGGGATTTACAGAACTGTCACACGCGTTTATCGCGGCAAAATATTATGTTTACCTGAAGGAAATTTTCGGTGACCGCGGCGAGGCGGCATTTTTGCATGCCACCCGATATTACGGCGAACAGCGTGGACGTCGGATGGCACAGCGGGCGATCCGGGACGGAAAACCTCTGACTTATGAGACATACTGCCAGTACGGTGAATGGGTCAACACGGAAGAGGTGAAAGCACAAGGACTCGGAAACCAGTCCGAGACGACAAGCTTAAGCCCGGACTTTCAGATCCACATCCATGTCTGTCCGTGGCACACCCAGTTTAAGAATATGGGACTCCCGGAAGCGGGACTTCTCTATTGTAAGGACCTGGATGCGTCCATTTCCCGAGGCTTCAACCCGGAGATTCGCTATGAGGTCTCCCAGACACTCCATGACCATGATTATTGTATACAGACGATCCGGAACGCCGGTTTGACGCCGGAGTCCAATATGGCAAAAAATCCGGCAGGCCTCAGATCTTTCGAGTACCACTGCGCTCACTCCTACTGGGCATACCGGGAAGTTTGTGAAGCAATCTTCGGGGAAGAGGGGACACGGATCGCTGAAAGAGTCCTTGATGATTTTGCCGCAGAGTATGGAAAAAAGATGGCAGACACGCTGGCAGGATATGCAAGGACGAATTTTAACATCGCAGACTAAGAAATCAGCAGCTTTGCAAAAAGAGCTGCTGAAATATTGCTGTTAGAAAGAAGAACAAGGTATATCGAAATACATTTTGAAGAATATTGAGGAGCAACACTTATGAAACAGATCAACATGCTGGAATCCCCGGTCCGCCAGGTATTTTTCAGTTACCTGGTGCCGTCCATCAGCGCGACGCTCGTGACATCTATTTATATTCTGGCTGACACGATGATGATTGGACGCGGAGTCGGTGGTTCCGGTATTGCGGCGATGAATATTTTACTGCCGCTCTACAACACATATTTCGGGATCGGAATGATGTGCGGAGTCGGCGGCAGCGTTCTCTTTGGGTTTTCCAGACGCGGCGATGAAAAACGCGCCAGAAGTTATTTTACGGCGGCACTCTGTGTGGTGCTTGCTCTGTCAGCAGTCTTTCTGATATTGGGAAGAATCTTTTTCAACCCTCTGATTACTTTTATGGGAAATACCCCGCTCTTAAATGAATACACCGTGCCTTACGGAACTGTGCTCACAACAGCGGCTCCCATGTTTGCCCTGTCTTCATTCCTTCAGGCATTCGTCCGAAATGACGGTGCGCCGAGGCTTGCCATGGCGGGCGTGATCAGCGGAGGCGTCACCAATGTGATTCTGGATTATGTATACATTTTTATCATGAAATGGGGAATGGGAGGTGCGGCGCTGGCGACGGCCACCGGAACGACACTCACGGTGCTGATCCTCGCAAGCCATTTTTTCTCGAAAGACAATCACTTGAAGCTGGAATTTAGCGATATGTGGAGACGGGTGCCGGAGGTGCTCGGAAATGGGCTCGCAAGCTTTATTCTGGAGGTTTCCAACGGCTTCGTGATGCTGCTGTTTAACCGCCAGCTCCTCGCTTACGTGGGAGAGATGGGAATCACGGTCTATGGAATCATCACAAACACCGCGCTTGTGGCATCGTCCATTTCCAACGGTATCGCTCAGGCAGTACAGCCGCTGCTTTCCGCGAACTTTGGCGCGGGAAACCTGAAGAGAGTCGGCGAGGCGAGAAAACTGGGAGTCCGGACCGGATTTGCCGCAGGCTTCATATTCACTGCGATCGGCATGCTGATCCCGGTACAGTTGTCCTATCTGTTCCTGGACCCGACACCGGAGATCCTCACAATGGCGGTCCCGGCGATCCGGCTGTATTTCCTCTGCTTCTTAGTCAGCGTGTTCGTGTTCCTTCTCCCGGCACTCTTTGGTGTAGACGGAATCTGGCTTACGGTGACTGTATCAGAGTTCATCACGGCGGGCGTTGCGTTTGTGCTTATGAAAAGGGAAAAACATTAATATATTAAAAAATATGTAAACAACGGACTCAGGGATCTTTGAGAAAAAGGATTTCGGATTCCGTTGTTTCTTTTTTCATTACCGTGTTCCCAGAAGAACCTTCCGGTGGCAGGTTTTGCAGGTGTATCTGGAAGAAACAGGAGACAAATTCGTTAAACTTATTTCAATTGACACTATAACGGCCTATTGGTAAAATGGAGATAGCGACATTAAATAAAGAAAGAAGAGGAGAACAATATGACGATCAGAATCGGAATTATGGGTTATGGAAATCTTGGACGCGGCGTTGAGTGCGCCATCAAACAGAATCCGGATATGGAGCTTGCGGCAGTATTTACAAGAAGAGATCCGAAAAATGTCAGGATCCTGACCGAAGGCGCAAAGGTTTACCATGCGGACGAAGCGAAACATATGACAGATAAGATCGATGTCCTGATCCTTTGCGGCGGAAGTGCGACAGATCTTCCGGTGCAGACACCGGAGTATGCGAAATATTTCACCGTAGTGGACAGCTTTGACACACACGCGAGAATTCCGGAGCATTTTGCAGCTGTCGATGCAGCGGCAAAGGAAGCAGGAAATGTAGCAGTGATCTCCGCAGGCTGGGATCCGGGCATGTTCTCCTTAAATCGTGTATACGCAAATGCAATTCTCCCGGATGGTAAAGACTATACATTCTGGGGCAAAGGTGTAAGCCAGGGACATTCTGACGCGATCCGCCGCATTGATGGCGTGAAGGACGCAAGACAGTATACAGTCCCGGTTGAGAGCGTGTTAGAGAAGATCAGAAACGGTGAGACCCCGGAACTCACAACGAGAGAGAAACACACGAGAGAGTGCTATGTTGTTGCTGAAGAGGGTGCTGATCTTGCACGCATCGAAAAAGAGATCGTAACGATGCCGAACTACTTCTCCGACTATGACACAACGGTTCATTTCATCAGCGAGGAAGAGATGAAGCGTGACCACTCCACACTCCCGCACGGCGGTTTCGTGATCAGAAACGGAAAGACCGGATGGAATCAGGAGAATACACATGTGATCGAGTATCGTCTGAAACTGGATTCCAACCCGGAGTTCACTTCCTCCGTGATCGTCTGCTGTGCCCGCGCTGCAGCCCGCATGAAGCAGGAGGGAATGAGCGGATGCAAGACCATTCTTGATATTCCGCCGGCATACCTTTCCGCAAAGAGCGGCGAGGAACTTAGAAAGAATCTCCTGTAATCATAAAAAGAACCTTTAAAGGCGGCGAAAGAGCCTGCCTTTGATCGATCGTATTTCCGCCCTGTGTCCGCAGCCGACAGATACAGATACAGGGCGGAAGTATCAATTACCATGCATTCAGAGAAGACCGTAAACGGGCGCCATGCATGGCGGATTTTGTAGAGGGTGAAGATATGACACTTAAGAAGAATCATCCGGCAGGCTACAACGGGATCACGGACGGTGTGATCTGGCAGCAGCTTCTGCTTTTTTTCTTTCCGATCTTGTTCGGGACATTTTTCCAGCAGCTTTACAACACGGCAGATGCCATGATCGTTGGAAAATTCGTTGGAAAAGAAGCACTTTCCGCGGTAGGGGGTACGACAGGAACGTTGATCAACCTGTTAGTTGGTTTCTTCGTCGGAATGTCCTCCGGCGCGGCCGTTGTCGTATCCCAGTTCTATGGGGCAAAGGAAGACCAGCAGGTGCAGAAATCGGTCCACACATCGTTCTGTCTGGCGCTGGCCGGCGGTGTGGCACTCTTAGTGATCGGTGAGATCTTCACTCCGGCTGCAATCCGGGCTATGGGTGCTCCCGAAGAGATCCTTGGATATTCTGTGACATATCTCAGGATCTATTTTCTGGGTATCATAGGAAATCTGGTCTATAACATGGGCGCTGCGATCCTGCGAGCTGTGGGAGATTCTAAGAGACCGCTGTATTTCCTTGTGGCGAGCTGCCTGACCAATATTGCTCTGGATCTCCTATTTGTAGTCTGTTTTCATATGGAAGTTGCCGGGGCGGCGCTTGCGACGATCATGTCCCAGCTTTTATCGGCAGTACTCGTTATGATAACGCTGATCCGGACAAAAGAATCTTACCGTTTTATCCCGAAGGAACTCCGTGTGGAGCCGGTATTATTAAAGAGGATCATAAAGATCGGTCTCCCGGCGGGACTGCAGTCCATGATGTACTCGATCTCCAATATCCTGATTCAGGCAAACATCAATGGATACGGAACGAATACGATCGCGTCCTGGGCGGTTTACGGAAAGATCGACGGTATTTTCTGGATGACTATGGATGCCATGGGAATCTCCGTGACGACCTTTGCGGGCCAGAACTTCGGTGCGGGCAAGATCAGACGTTTAAAGAAGGGAACCTATGTGGGACTTCTCATGTCGACGATCATCACGGCGGCACTCGGTCTGTTTATGTTTACGGCGGGACCGGTTCTGATCAGTCTCTTTACGAACGATGTGGATGTTATGGCTGAGAGCATGAACATCCTTTGCTTCCTGGTACCGTTCTGGTTCTGCTATATCTGCGTCAACGTATATCCGTGTACGCTGCGCGGTGTGGGCGATGCCCTGATCCCGATGCTGATCATCTGTGTTGGAACATGTATCCTGCGTGTGCTCTGGGTATTCGGCGCGGGCGCGGTCCATCCGGGGCTGTATACAACGCTGACGAGTTATCCGTTAAGCTGGACTATCACTTCGCTGGCATTCCTGGTATACTATTACCGGTTTAGTGCGATGAGAAAGTTAAATAAACTGATTGAAGAATAAGCATAACTGTTCGGCAGGTCTGTGAACTTATTGCGCTGGTCTGCTGAACAATTATAATAAGTGTAACTGGAATATGGATGTTGAATTTGAATTTAAAGAGAAAAATGGGGGCGCTTGTGTGACAAAGCTTTTGGCACCAGGCGCCGTCTGCGTGGTACCGGAAAGTCTGGGCGGACTTCCGGTGACAGAGCTGGCAGACAAGGTATTTTCGGGGAGCACGGTGGAGAAAGTCTATCTACCGCGGACACTCACCCGGATCGGAAGATATGAATTTTATGGATGTGAGAAGCTTCAGGAGATCCATTTTTACGGGACGCTCCGGGAAGTCGGCGGCGGTGTGTTTACGGGCTGCCGGAATATCAGGAGTCTGACCGTGCATATGGGGGTGGATGAAGAGTCGGCACTCAGGGATTTTGTGACGGAGATCAATGAGAGAGTCACAGTGCATGTGTTTATGCAGGGCGGACAAAATCGAATGCAGGACGAGAGAGATACGGACTCTGAACGAACAGCGCTGGATTCAAGTGCTTTTGAGGAAGAGAACGGGGAGACAGAGACTGCGCGTGTGATCTTCCCGGAATACTACGACGAGGCGGTGGAAAATACGCCCGCCAGGATCACGGTATCCAATATCCACGGTGCAGGGCAGAAGTATCGCTACTGTTTTGAGGGACGAAAATTCCGATTTGACAGGTATGATAAAATGTTTGTGTATGAAAAAGCAGAGGAATCGGTTCTCATGGCATCGAAGATCGCGGTGACCCGGCTGCAGTATCCGAAAGGACTGTGGGAGAGCGCGAAAAAGGAATATGAAAAGTTTCTTATGGAGAATCTTTATGAAGTACTTCTCGGCAGCCTTGAGGACCCGGAGACCATAAAATGGATTGCGGGACAGTATTTAACACCGGAAAAGAATCCGCTGACGGCGGATAAGATGTCGGGGCTGATCACGGAGATCTCGAAAAAGCATCTGCCGGAGCTTTCGGGGATGTTTATGGAGATCCAGAGGAAGAAGTTTGGCGTAAAGAAGAAAAAGTTTGATTTTGATTTGTGAGGAGGTCAGAAATCGTCATGAGAGAAGATGCGGCATGGTCGCCGATCCTGAGAGAGCAGGGCGCGCTGGAAGAACTGGCGGCGATCGGCGTTGAGATCATACGGAACGCGAGAAATGAGCTGTATCTTTCCATGCGGTTTCTCGACGTGGCCTTAAACGGCCTGTTCCCGGTGGCGGACAACAGCATCAAGGAAATCGGAACGGACGGAACCTTATTATCCTTTGAGACGGGATACATCTGCGGCTGGTACCGGAGAAATCCTGTTTATGTAAATCGTATGATCCTGCACGAGACCCTCCACTGCCTTTTTGTCCATCCATGGTCTAGAAAAAAGCGGACGGAGGAATACTGGAATCTGGCATGTGATATCGCTGTGGAGTCCCTGATCGACGGGATCCACAAGCCCTGCGTCCACCTGCCAATGTCCCCGGTGCGGGCAGAATTCTACGGACGGCTGCAGAAAAAGATCAAGGTACTGAACGCGGAGAGCATCTATCACACTATGCAGGAGATGGAGCTTTCGGAGATCGAATATGAGCGGCTCTGCCGGGAATTCTGCCGGGACGATCATTCCAGATGGGAGAAAGAGGACGAGAAGAAATCTCCGAATCCCAACCGGAACCGAAAAAACGATTGGGATGACAAGCGGGAGAAGATGCAGGCGGAGATGGAGGCGTTTTCCAACGAGGCGGCGGATGACTCCAGGGAGCTGATGGACCAGCTGGCGGAGGAGAACCGGGAGCGGTACGATTACCGGAAATTTTTGCATAAATTTTCGGTGCTGAAGGAGACAGTCCAGATCGATCCGGATGCGTTCGACTATGTATTCTACAATTATGGCATGCAGTTATACGGAAATATGCCGTTGATCGAGCCCCTTGAGACGAAGGAAGTCCGGCGGATCGAGGATTTTGTGGTCGTTATCGACACTTCGATGTCATGTTCCGGGGAGCTGGTGAAGAAATTTCTGGAAGAGACCTATGGGGTGCTGGCTCAGTCGGAGAGCTTCTTTAAGAAGGTCAATATCCACATTTTGCAGTGCGACGATAAAGTACGGCAGGATGTGAAGATCGAGAGCGAGGAGGACCTTCGGAATTACATGGACCACATGGAGCTCCATGGCATGGGCGGGACTGATTTCCGCCCGGCATTCCTGCATGTGGACCAGATGATCAAGGCGGGAAAGTTCAGCAGGTTGCGGGGACTTCTCTATTTTACGGACGGATATGGGACATTTCCGGTGAAAATGCCGCCATATGACACGGCCTTCGTGTTTATGCGGGATAATTATACTGACGCGGACGTTCCGCCTTGGGCGATGAAGGTGATTCTGGACCCGGAGTCGATGGAGGACGTCGGAAGAGTGTTGGATGGGAGATAAAAAATGAACATCAAGCGTGCAAAACAGGAAATTAAAAATACGATACAGGTGTATCTGACGAAGAACGCACACGGGGAATACGAGATCCCGTCCATGCGGCAGCGCCCGGTGCTGCTCATCGGTCCGCCAGGAATCGGAAAGACCCAGATTATGGAGCAGGTGGCGCGGGAGTGTGGAATAGGTCTCGTCTCCTACACGATCACGCACCATACGAGACAGAGTGCCATCGGTCTCCCGTTTATCTCGGAGAAGACTTACAGTGGGAAGAATGTCCATGTGACGGAATATACCATGAGTGAGATCGTCGCGGCGATCTACAATAAGATCGAGGACACAGGACTCTCCGAGGGACTTCTCTTCATTGATGAGATCAACTGCGTTTCCGAGACGCTGGCTCCGGCCATGCTGCAGTTTTTGCAGTATAAGACTTTCGGAAATCATAAGATCCCGGATGGCTGGATCATCGTGGCAGCAGGAAACCCGCCGGAATACAATAAATCCGTGCGGGAATTCGATATTGCGACCCTGGACCGCATCAAAAAGATTGATGTGGAGGCAGATTTTGAGGTCTGGAAGGAATACGCGAAGCAGGCGGATATCCATCCGGCGATCCTGTCGTTCCTCACCGCAAAGCCGCAGTATTTTTACCAGGTGGAGACCACCGTGGACGGAAAAGTGTTCGCGACACCTCGTGGGTGGGAAGACCTCTCCGGATTTTTGAAGGTCTGCGAGAAGGTGGGGCTTACCTGCGACCGGGAGGTTGTGGTACAGTATATCGAGCACCCGCGGATCGCGAAAGATTTTGCGAACTATCTGGAATTATATAAGAAGTATCAGGCGAGATACCAGATCGACGAGATCCTGGAAGGAAAGCGGGACGAGCACCTGATGGAACAGGCGGCGAAAGCGCCGTTTGATGAGAAGCTTTCGATCATCAGCCTGATTTTAGCGAAGCTCGATGTGGAGTTCAAGGCTTATGCGCAGAAAGAGGATTATCTGGAAGTGCTGTTTGGAGAGCTGAAAGCATTCAAGAGAAGCTTGGAAGGTAAAGCGGAGGCCGGAGAAACGATAGAGACAGTGCCGCAGACTCCGATCGCCATCTTTTCCCAGCAGATCGAGGCATTCACTGCGGTATCCGAGCAGAAACAGAAAGCCGGACTCCTCACGAGGTCGGAAAAGTATCGCTGTGCCGATATCACAGCGGCCATGAACCGGTATCTACAGACTGTGAAAGCAGAACTGTTATCTGATGGCGGTGAGATATTCGATCGGTTCCGGGAGATGTTTGGTGACGAACGGACAGAACTTGAGGATCTGTGCGCTCATGCCGGACAGACACTGGAGTATGCCTTTGATTTCATGGAAGGAACGTTCGGCAGCAGTCAGGAGATGGTGGTATTTATCACAGAATTGAATTCCAGTGCCTCGGCAGTGCGGTTCTTACAGGAGAATGAGTGCGAACGGTATTATGAATACAATAAAAATCTATTGTTTGATGAAAAACGGGCAGATATTTTGAGCCGGTTGGACAGATTGGGAGCATTCTTTTAAAGAAATGTGGATCTGAAAAATCCTTAAAGACAGGATTTGCAAAATAAGTATATAAAATAGGGTTGTGCTTACGGAATCATGTGAGCATGTGTTAAAGAGAAATTGGAAAGGAAAATTATCATATGGAATACGAAGGAACCGTATACCGCCCGCCGAGCGAGGCGAGAAGCTTAATTATTCAGGTGACTGTGGGCTGTGCCCATAACCGGTGCACCTTCTGCAACATGTACCGGGTGAAAAAATTCCGAGTGCGGACAAAAGAAGAGATCATGAAAGATCTGGACGAATGCCGCGATTACTACGGACCGTATGTCAGCCGCGTATTCTTTGCAGACGGTGATGCACTGGTGGTAAAGACAGAACTTCTTTTAGAGCTTTTAGCCTACGTCCACAAAAATTTCCCGTATGTGGAGCGGATCACCTCCTACGGAACTGCAAAGGATGTTCTGGCAAAGTCCGAGGAAGATTTAAAAGCCTTAGCGGCAGCAGGACTCGAGATGGTCTATATCGGAGCGGAATCCGGCGATGACCGTGTTCTGGAGCATATCCATAAGGATGTGACGGCGGCCCAGATTGCGGCGGCGGGACAGAAATTGAAGCGCTGCGGCATCAAGACCTCTGTGACTCTGATCTCCGGCCTCGGCGGAAGAAAAGGGATCCGGGAACATGCCATCAAGTCGGCGGAGCTGATCAATCAGATGAATCCGGAGTATGCCTCCTTCCTGACATTGCGCCTCTATGAGGGGACCCAGATGAATGAGGAAGTAAAACGCGGGGAGATGGAGCTTATCACCCCGGACGAGATCGTGGAGGAAATGGAGCTGTTTTTAACACACATTGATTCTCCCGGAACGATCTTCCGGACAAACCACGCGTCCAACTATGTAGTGCTTGCGGGAACTTTTAACGAAGATATTCCGAAAATGCTGGCACAACTGGAGGACGCAAAGAAAAGACAGCGTTACCGCCTTGAAGAATGGCGCAGACATATTTAAGTAAGAAGAGCAGAGAAAACAGTCCCGCGGGCTTTCTGGACGCTTAAAACGGCAGAAAAATGGCTCGCGGGATGTGCCTTTTCAGGGGCTTTCCGGGACGATCCCGGAGGGGATTCTTCTTGTAGATTGTATTCAAAAAACAACAAGATATAGTTTTGAATCATGAATTTTTCACCATATATATGGTTTTGGTATATCATATTTATATAGCAGTACTCCTTGCAATCCGGGAACAATACAGTTATAATAGAATCGTTCTCGCGTGAGTGACTAAAAATAACGCGGTGGGAACATGACATGACCGCCTTAAGAGACTCGTGGCGGCAGGTCCGACAGATCAATCATAAAATATCTAAATCAGATAAAATTTCTGTATAATTCTGAAAAAACAAACTGTATATACAACCAAGAAAACTATCAGCAACTGAAATGTACATGCCTGAGGCCGGCCGGTAAATGCGCGGACCTGTAGGTCAGCTGTGTTTTTTGACAGAATAGACAGAAGAGAAAAACAGGCAACGGCAGTTGTGCGTAAAGCGGACAATTCTGCCAACACAATGAAATGAAACGGGGAATCAGGGATGAAGATCATCAAAAGAAACGGAGCGGAGGAAAGTTTTGACACGCTCAAGATCGTAAATGCGGTCCAGAAGGCGTGCAACGCCACAGAAAATGCCTATCTGGCACCGGAACAGCTTACGGATATCGCGGATTATGTAGAGTATAAGTGCAATAAGCTGGGACGTGCTGTGTCTGTAGAGGAGATTCAGGATATGGTCGAGAACCAGTTGATGGCCATCGGTGCTTTTGCGATCGCAAAAAACTATGTGCGCTACCGCTATGACCGCTCTCTGGTGCGGAAAGCAAATACGACGGACAACCGGATCCTGTCCCTGATCGAGTGCAACAACGAAGAGGTTATGCAGGAAAATTCCAACAAGAATCCGACGGTCAACAGCGTACAGCGTGACTATATGGCTGGAGAGGTCAGCAAGGATCTCACGAGAAGACTTCTTCTTCCGGAAGATATTGTTGAGGCGGATAAGCAGGGAATCATCCACTTCCATGACTCCGACTATTTTGCACAGCATATGCACAACTGCGATCTTGTAAACCTGGAGGATATGCTGCAGAACGGCACCGTGATCTCCGGCACCTATATTGAAAAGCCCCACAGCTTTTCCACCGCCTGCAACATTGCCACCCAGATCATTGCGCAGGTGGCATCCAACCAGTACGGCGGCCAGAGCATCAGCCTGACCCACCTGGCACCGTTTGTGGATATCAGCCGCAAAAAGATCCGCCGCGATACCGAAGCGGAGATGAAGGAACTGGGCATTGATCCCGGTGAAGAAAAGCTCTCCCAGATCGTTGAAGCCCGTCTGCGCGAGGAAATCAAGCGCGGTGTGCAGACCATCCAGTACCAGGTCGTTACCCTGATGACCACCAACGGCCAGGCACCGTTCATCACGGTGTTTATGTACCTGAACGAGGCCGGTGACAACCAGCGTCTCAAGTCCGACTTGGCCATCGTCATTGAGGAAATGCTGCGCCAGCGCTACCAGGGTGTCAAGAACGAAGCCGGTGTCTGGATCACCCCTGCCTTCCCTAAGCTGATTTACGTCCTGGAGAACGACAATATTTACGAGGGCCAGCCCTACTACTACCTGACCAAACTCGCCGCCAAGTGCACCGCCAAGCGCATGGTGCCCGACTATATCAGCGAGAAGAAGATGTTGGAATACAAGGTCGATGCCAACGGCGAGGGCCACTGCTTCACCTGCATGGGCTGCCGCAGCTTCCTGACGCCGGACCGGTCCGGCAACGGCTGG